>OLHG01001805.1_pt1 | contig 12420 bp, 10 predicted proteins | sample 1605971 | NCBI WGS metagenome assembly OLHG01 (sample SAMN03283289) | human gut metagenome | biome: human-associated habitat; material: feces | host: Homo sapiens | place: Peru | collected 2012 | reverse complement strand
ACATAAAAAATTCAAAATTTTAATCTTGAAATCTTTATGTTTAGAATTATACATGCTATACTTATTTTATGGATATATTAGAAATAAAAAATAACACAATAATTGTATGCAGTAATAACGAAAAGAAAAATTTATTAAAAAAATTAAATGAATCTGATAAATTATTACCAATTAAATTTTTAAGTAAAAGTGATCTTATTAAAGCACTAACTTTTTCATATGATGAAAAAACTCTTTATTATGTTAGAAAAAAATATAATGTTAAAATTGAGATTGCAAAAGAATATCTTGATAATATTTACTATGTAAGTGATAAAAAATATGATAATGATAAATTAGATTTTTTAGTTAATTTAAAAAAAGATTTAATAGAAAATAAGTTATTAAAAACTGATGAATTATTTATAAATAGTTTAAAAGGTAAAGATATAATTATATATAATTTAGGTTATATTGATAACTTTTTAAGTAAACTTCTTGATAATATAAAAAGTGTTTGTAATGTTAAAATGGTTAACAAAGAAAATGAAACTTTATATTCAAAAAAAGTATATAGATTTACACATATTGACGATGAAGTTAATTATATAGCATGTCAAATATGTAAACTTGTTAAGTATGGTGTAGATATAAATAAAATTAAACTAATTATAAGCGATAATGAGTATATAAATATAGTAAAAAGAGTATTTAAAATGTATAATATACCTGTAAATCTAAATGACAATATTTGTTTATACTTTACACTTGCTAGTAAATATTTAATTAGTAACTTTACATCTGATTTAACTAAAGTTATCGAAGAAGTTAAGGATAAATACTCAACTGAAGTTGTAAATAAGTTATTAAATGTAATAAATAAGTTTACATTTATAGAGGATAAATTATCTGTAAAGGAGGATATTATTTATTTACTTCAAAATACATATTTACCTGAAATAAAATATGATAATGCAGTAGAGCTTTCTACTTTTGATAGCGTAAACGAGGATGATTATGTATTTTTACTTGGATTTAATCAAAAAACATATCCAACTATTTATAAAGATGAAGATTATCTTTTAGATGAGGAAAAAAGTCTATTAGGACTAGAAAAGTCTTATGAACTTGCTAAAAAAGATAAAGAAAATTTAATTTATAATATTCGTAAACTTAAAAATTTATTTATAAGTTATAAACTTCAAAGTGAAAGTGGTTCTTTTTTACCCTCAACATTAATTAGTGAAATGAATATGGAAACTATTACTGATAGGGTACCTTTAAATTATTCAAATAAATATAATAAAATAAAATTATGTTCTTTACTTGATAGATTTTATAAATATAGTGAAGTAAACGAAGAATTAAAAACATTATATAATAATTATAAAATAGATTATAAATTGTATGATAATACATATAAAAAAGTACCTTTCGAGTTAATGAATAAAATATTTAAAAATAAGTTATCATTATCATATTCAAGTATGGAAGGTTATAATGAATGTGGGTTTAAATACCTTATTAATAATGTACTTAGACTAGATGTTTATGAAGATACTTTTGCAGCATTTTTAGGATCACTTTTTCATCATATTTTAGAGTTGTCAATTGATAAAGAAATAGATGTTCATAATGAAATTATTAAATATATGGACTCTTCGAATAGAATTTTTACTGAAAAAGAAAAGTTTTATATATTTAAAATGGAAAAAGATATGATTTTTGCAATTGAAATTATAAAAGAGCAAAATACTTATTCTTTATTAAATGAATATATGCTTGAACAAGAATTTGATGTTAATAAAAAAAGTAAACTTGATGTTTTATATAAAGGATTTATAGATAAATTAATGTATAAAACTATTAAAGATAAAACATATTATGCAATAGTCGATTATAAAACTTATGATATAGATGTTAAAATGGATTTAATTGATTATGGATTAAATTTACAACTTCCTATATATTTATATTTAATAAAAAATAATTATAAAGATGCTTTAATATGTGGTTTTTATATTCAAAAGGTTTATTCATTAGATAATAAATATGATGAAAATAAATCGTTATTAGAAAGAAAAAAAGATTCTTTAAAACTTACTGGTTACTCAAATATAGATGGAAGTATTATAAATAAACTTGATAAAGATTATGAATCATCGAAAGTTATTAAGGGTTTAAAACTAAAAAAAGATGGCAACTTTTATAGTTATAGTAAAGTTTTATCTAATGAAAAAATGGATGAAATTTACCATAAAGTTGATGAACAAATAGATAAAGTGATTAATAATATTGAGGACTCTAATTTTGATATTAATCCTAAAAATTATAATGGTAAAAATATATCTTGCATGTATTGTAAATTTAAGGATATATGTTATAAGTCTATAAAAGATGAAGTAATAATAGAAACGGAGGATAACGATGGCGTGGACTGCTGACCAAGAAAAAGCAATTAATGAATGTGGCAAAAATATTATAGTTTCTGCAGGGGCAGGTTCTGGTAAAACAGCGGTTCTTACAGAAAGAGTTATTACTAAATTAAAAAAAGGTATAAATATTAATGAACTTTTAATACTAACATTTACGAATGCTGCAGCAATGGAAATGAAAGATCGTATTAGAGAGGCAATTACAAAAGATGAAAGTTTACATAGTCAGCTTGATCTTATTGATGGAAGTTATATTACAACATTTGATTCATTTGCATTATCAATAGTAAAAAAATATCATTATTTACTTAATATTCCTAAAGAAATAAGTATTTTAGATAATGAAATTGCTAAGAATATAAAAACTACTTTTTTAGACGAAGTATTTGAAACTTTATATGAACAAAAAGATACTGACTTTTTAAAAATGGTAAATGACTTAACGGTTAAAGATGATACCCCTTTAAGAAGGGAGATTCTTTCACTAAATGAATTATTAGAAAGATTACCTGAAAAAGAGGAATATTTAAATAACTATATTAACAATTTTTATAATGAAAAAAACATTGAAAGTATAGTTAAAAACTTTTATGAATTAATAAATAAGAAAGTTAATAAAATCAAAATATATTTAGATAATTTATCTTATAACTGTGATGAAAAATATTATGAAAAGGTAATTAATGTAGTAAATCCGATTTTAAGTGCAAAAACTTACGAGGAATACAAAAGTTATAGTAATGTATCTTTCCCAGTACTTCCTAAAAATAGCGAGGAAGATCAAAAAAAATCTAAAGAAAAACTTCAAAAAGAAATAGATAGTTTACATAACATTTTAATTTATAAAGATGAAAATCATTTGAAAAAATGTTTATTAGAAACTATTACTTATGCTAAAGCAATTATTAAAATAATTAATGAACTTGATGAAAAAGTTTTAGGTTATAAAGAAAAATATGCTTCTTTTGAATTTAATGATATTGCAAAAATGGCAATTAAAATTGCTAAAACTCCAAATGCTAAAAAAGAAATTTCTTCATCATTCAAAGAAATAATGGTTGATGAATATCAAGATACCTCTGATTTACAAGAAACATTAGTAAATTTAATTTCAAACAATAATGTTTATATGGTTGGTGATATTAAACAATCTATCTATCGTTTTCGTAATGCTAATCCTTTGATATTTAAAAATAAATATGATAAATATTCAAAAGAGGATGGAGGAATTAAAATTGATTTACTTAAAAACTTTCGTTCAAGAGATAAAGTATTAGAAAATATTAATAAGATATTTAATTTACTTATGGATGATGATTTTGGGGGAGCAAATTATAAAGAAAGTCATCAAATGGTTTTTGGTAATACTGTATACTCTAAAAATAGTGTTAATACAGATGATTTAGATGTTTTAGTTTATAATAAAGAAGATAAAAAATATAGTGATACTGAATATGAAGCCTTTATAATCGCTGGTGATATAAAAGAAAAACTATTAAGTGGTTATAAAGTTTTAGATAAAGAAACAAAGACTTTAAGACCATGTAAATATGATGATTTTTGTATATTAATAGATAGAAAAAATGGTTTTGAAATATATAAAAAAATATTTGAATATTTAGATTTACCACTTTTGATATATTATGATGAAAAAATAACTAATGAAAAAGATATTTTAGTATTAAAAAATTTAATTGATTTAATAGTGTGTATTTATAATAAAGATTATAAACAAAAATTTAAATATGATTTTTATTCAATTTTAAGAAGTTTTTTATATAATGAAAAAGATGAAGTATTTATAAATTATTTTGTAAATAATAATTATTATAATAGTGATTTATTTAAAAAATGTGATAATATTGCTAAGAAATTAGATACTATGTCTAGTAAAAAATTAATAGAAACTATAATAGATGAATTTGATTTTTATGAAAAAGCTATTTTAATTGGAGATATTGATAAAGTTATTAAAAGATGTGATTATCTTTTATCTTTAGCGGATAATTTATCATCTTTAGGAAAAAGTATAATAGATTTTAATGAGTATTTAAACGATTTAATTGTAAATGATGCAGACATATCTTTTACAGTTAATACTAATGTAAAAAATAATATTAAACTTATGAATATTCATAAATCTAAAGGTCTTGAATTTCCAATATGTTATTTTGCAGGTTTTGATAAAGCATTTAATAAACAAGATTTAAATAAAATGTTTAACTTTGATTATGATTTAGGATTAATTTTGCCATTTTATGATGATGGAGTAGGACCTACTATATTAAAAAGTATATATAAAGATAAATATTTAAAAGAGGATATATCAGAAAGAATAAGATTATTTTATGTAGCCCTTACTAGAGCAAAAGAAAAAATGATTATGGTTATCCCAAATAATATGGAAGATATCTCTTTTAAAGAGGATTTAAATTCATTTTTAACTTTTATATCTTTAGTAAAGTTTGTTTTAAAAAATAATATTAAATATATTAATAATGTACCATTAACTAAAAATTATAATTTTCAAAAAGAAAAAGATTTATTTGAAAAAAATAATGATTTATTAAATGTTGAAGAAATAAAAGTAGATTCGAATTTAATTACTCATAGTAATGTTTCTAAAAAAGTATTAAAACTTCTTACTAAAGAGGAAGTAAATGCAATGGAATATGGCACTCATATTCATGAAATATTTGAAACTGAGGATTTTAGAAATACAAATAATAAATATGTTTTAGCATTACTTGAAAAAATAGATAATAACTTTAAAAATGTTTATAAAGAATATGAATTTATTTATAAATATGAAGATAAAGAATATGATGGAATTATAGATTTACTTTTAGAGTATGAAGATAAAATGGTAATAATTGATTATAAACTTTCAAATATTGATGATGAAAATTATGTTAAACAATTAAGCATTTATAAATCATTTATTGAAAATAAAACTAAAAAAGAAACTGAAACTTATCTTTATTCAATCCTTAATGATACCTTAAAAAAAATATAAAATTTTTTTACAATTTTATATTTTTTATTTTACCTCTATAATTAAATCGTTATATGGAACATAATCCTTTAAAAGATTATTATCTATAAGTAAGTTTTCTAAGTTAATAAGTAATTTTTCTTCGATATAAGAACTATCTAAAAATGAATCAGCATCTTTATATCTTTTTACGATAGTACTTAAATCATTTAATGATAAATCTGGAAATTGTTTATATATACTTTTAGCAATTTTCATTTCATCATTATTTTTAACAAATTCTAAACCTTTATTAATGGCTTTTGTAAATGATTTAATTATTTCTTTGTTGTTTTCAATATAACTTTTTCTAGCATAAAAGGTAGTGTAGGGCATTTCTCCGGAAAGAAGTCCAATACTTTGAAGAACATAACCATATCCCTCTTTTTCAAGTTTTAAAGCAGTTGGTTCAAATAAATTTACATAGTCACCAGTATTTCCTATAAAAGCACCAGATAAAGAAGCAAAATCAATATTATAGTTTATTTTAATTTTATTTTTATCAATTTCTTCATTTTTTAAGGCATTTAGAAAGTTTAAAGCGGGCATACCACTACTTCTTCCGACAAGAATTTCTTTACCATATAGATCTTTAAGTGAAAAATCTTTTTTATCTTTTCTTCCTAATATAAATTGACCATCTCTTTTTGTAAGACCTGAAAATATTTGTAAGTAATCTTTTTCATTTTTTTCATAAACATAAATTGCACTTTCAGCTCCCGCAAAACCAATTTGAACATCACCAGAAAGTACTGCAGCACTAACTTTATCGGCACCAGGTGTTAAAATAAGTTTAATATCAATATTTTCTTCATTAAAATAGCCCTCTTCGATGGCAACATAAAGGGGAGAATAAAATACTGAATGAGTGACCTCCGCGATTTTAATACTATTCATATTATCATTTTTTTCTTTTTTAGGTAAAAAGAAAATTAAGCATAAAACTAAAAGTAAAATTACTAAAAATGTATAAAATATTTTTTTCAAAATAACCTCCTTATTATTTCTTTTGTATTATATGAAAATTTTGAATTTTGGTGATTTTAATATAATAAATGTTTAAAAAATATAGACATGGGTAAATATTTTTTTTATATTTAATTTGCTCGGAAAAAATAAATTTTTTATAATGTAAAAAATTTTAAAATCACACATCTTAGAAAGGTAGCATATGTATTTTAATAAATTATATTCTGAATCCGGTTTCATAAGAGGTTTAGCATTTAAAAAATTATTTTTAGAAACTCCAGAGTTTCTTACCTTTGTTTATGAATATTCTTTACAATTACTTGGATTTTCTTTTGATGATACAATTGATTTACTTGATAATAACGTAAATGATAATATAAATATTAAAAATAGAGAATTAGATTTGCTTTATGAATCAAATAAATATTTAATAAATATCGAAGGAAATAGTCAAATTTCAATAAGTGTAAATTTAAAAAATTTATCTTACTTATGTGCTTTACTTTTAAGACAAGTAAAACCTGGTGAGGAAGATGAGATTAAAACTTCTTGAGAAAAATGGTTATAAGGAAATAGATAGTTATTCATTAAAATTATATTCAAGTATTTTAGATAAGATTATTAGTAATTTTAATGATGTAACAAATGTTTTAATCCCCTATGATGGTGATGTAAAAGATTTAGTAGTTTTATATATTAAAGATGATGGAATTTTGAAAAATATGATGCTCAAATAGTTACAATAGAGGGAATTAAGTATTTATCATTTAATACAAACCATTTTAGTAATTATATAATTGCAAGTAATAATGTAGTAAATCCTAATCCATTAGATAACATAGGTTTATACTTTGGAATAATGGCATTTAGTTTGGGAGTAATAGTTATTCTTGTTATAAAAAGTAATAAAAAATTGAAAAGGTAGTTTACATATACCTTTTTTTTGTGTTATAATTCATATATAGTAAAGGGTGTGAAGACAATGAGATTGAATTCTGAAATGAGAATGCTTCTTGATAAATTGTATAATTTAAGAGGAGAAGATAGCGTAGTACTAGTGTCTATGGACAAAGAAAGAGACCAAGCAATTAAGACTAAAGAGAGGACTAGTAAAAGAACTACTGAACTAACAAGTCAAATTGAAAAACTAGAATCTGAAGGACATATTCTTGCTAAAGAGGGCGAGAGTTTTAAAAGTGCTTTAGAAACTATAAGAAAAGATGATTTTATAAATGTTCTAAAAGAATTAAATATTGCTTTTGACCCAGAAGAAATAAAAAAAGAGTTAGAAGTAAAACTTCCTAAAACTTTAGAGGAATTTTCTATGGAAAAAGAAAAAGCCGAAAAAGAGCTTGTTACTGTAGAAGATGAAATGAATAGTGCAGCCACTAAAATAGAGGAATTAGGACTTCGTAAGGATGAAGCACTTGCTAATCAAGAAAGATTAAATAGATATTTTGATTTAGCACTTGAGGGAAATATAAATATAACCAGAGATGAAATTACATCACTTCTTGAAAAGTTTAATTTTAGTGAAGAAGAACAAAGAGAAGCCGCTAAATTATTGATGTTCCCTGAAGATGGGCTTTATGAATATGAAAAAAGTTTAAAAGGAATAAAAAGTAAAAGCATAAGCGATGTTTTTAAAGAGGCAAAAGAAGAAATCAAAACAGAGGAAATTAATAAAGAAACCCCTGTAGTTGAGGCACCACTTCATGAAGAAGAACCTAGTTTTAACTTTGATTTTAATATAAATATTCCTGAAAATAAAGAAGTTAAAGAAGAACAAATTGAAGCAATAGTTGAACCTGTAAAAGAGGATGATAAAACTGTTTCAAAAGAAGATGTAATTAATCTTTTAACAAGTTTAGGATTTGATTATTTAGATTTCACAAGTAATGATTTTGAAAAAATAATGAATAATTACGATGAAGAAACAATTAAAGCAAATGCTGAATATATTAAATCATTAAATATTTCACTTGATATTTTTGCAGACAATGTTGAATTAATGTATGATAAACAAATGAAAGAAAAAATAGAAAAATTAACAAGTATTGGTAAAATGCCTCAAGATATATATTTAAATCCAAGCGTTTTAACTAAATATGATTTAAATGGATTAAATAATGCAATTGATGTATTAAAACAAAGCGGATTAGATGCCAAAAATGTTCCATTAATTGCTTATTAGAAAGGAATAAGCTATGTACGATATAGTAAATAAAATTAGTGTTTTAAATTTACCTAAAGAAGTATATCCTAATATACCAAAATTTTATGCTTCATTTTCTGATGATTTAGTTACTTTAGAGGAACTTAAAGAAAAAATGGGTTATTTAACATCTAAAGGAATTGCAATTACTAAGCCATCACAAGTAAAAGTATTTTCATTACCTTTAGACTTTATAAAAAGTCAGGTTGAACAAGCTGAAAAGTTAGGATTATTAGATATGTTTATTAGTGATCCCACTAGAATTAGTTCAACAGAACTTTTCAAAAGATTAAGTTATGTGATGTCTTTAAATGAAACTTTAAAGGATGAAAAAGGTAAATATAGTAAAATATTATTTAATAAAAAAGAATTTGATAGAAGATACGGTGTAGAGTATTTAACTAAAGAGAAATATGACAATGTAAAGGTTGAAACTACTTATAACAATGAAGAAAATGCTTTAAAGGAAGAAACTGTTTCTCAAACAAATACTTCATTAGATGATTTGAGTAGTGAAGTTGAAAAAGCTATGAATACTATAACAGCTGAGCCAATTGTAGAAAATCCTGTTAAGGATGTAGAACCAATTGAAACTCATGTTGAAGTAGCATCTGAACCTATAAATGAAAGTTCTGTTCAAGAAGTAACTCCAGTAAATAATCCATCTGAAGTTGAGGATGTTAATCCATATGTAATGGCACTTTCTAAAGAACAAACTATTAGACTTGATGATGAAATGCTTGCAAGATTCGAAGATTTAACAGCACATTTAAAAAATGTTTTAATAACACTAGGATATAGTGATGAGATTGATGGAACAAAATCTGATAATTTAATTAAACTTCTTACAAGTGGAGTAACTGAGGAAAGAGAAATATTATATTATACATTAACATATAATAAAAATTTAACGGATGAAGAAAAAGTAAGTATTTATAAAGCAATTGATAATGAACTTAAACTTACTAATAATGGAGAATTAAGTCTATGAAATATTTAGAAAAAATAGGTTTTAGTAAAGACGATATTGCATATATGATGGAAAATACTCCAGAAAAGTTTATTGAACTTTTAAAGGAACAAAAAAAATTAGTAACTGAAAATATTTCTTATTTAAAAGATTTAGGAGTTACTAATTATCAAGATATATTCTTAAAATTTTATGAAATGTTCTTAATGGATAATAGCAATTTTGTAGCAATATTCTCTAAATATGAAAAAGAAGATTTAATTGAAAAATTAAAGAAAAATATAAACATAGTAGAATTTTTATAACTACTATGTTTTTTTATATTTTCTTTAATCTATACACATTAATCGAAGGTTTATTAAATGTTCTTATATGCGGAGGATTAGTACCAATTCCATAAGAAACATAAAGTTTAGTATTATTTTCATTGTAATAATCGTTTGTATATATACTAGCACCATCTTTTTTTAGGGTTGCACCCCAGAAAGGTAATCTTAATTGTCCACCTAAAGAGTGACCTGCTAGTATAACATCTATATCATAATTTTTAAGCTTTTCAAATTCATCTGGTTTATGCAAAAGACCTATTGTAAATGATGGAGCAATATCTTCTTCATTATTAAGAATATTTTCATCAAAATTATTTAAATCCATTATTTTAATTGGATTAATATCTTTATTAAAAATATAATCATAATTTTTATCAAGTACTTTAAAACCAATACTTTCTAATTTACTTTTAATATTATCATTATCTTTATCTCCTAAAACGGCATATTTATAATCAGATTTAATGTTTTTTAGTTCCTCAATTACACTTGTTATATCAGTATTATCTAAAACTAAATCACCAGTAAATACTACAATATTAGCATTCTCATTATTAATACTTTTAACTAAATTTTTAATTTCTTTTATATCACTTTTTTCATAATAAAGTATATCAGAAAATTGAACTATTTTAATTCCATCAAAACCATTAGTTAATTTATTACTAGTTATTTCATATTCTTTAACCTCTAAACCTTTTATGTTTATATATTTTCCATATATAAAAAATAGGAAGAAGCAAAGAATTATTACACAAATTATTCTTTTCATTTGAAGGCCTCAATAACTGTTACGATAAGTGCAAAAGTGTTATTAAATGAGTGCAAACACATTGAGGTATAAATATTATCTGAATCATAATACATATATCCAAGAGCTATTCCCATAATAGAGTAGGTTAAAATATATGGAAGTTCAATTAAACTTTTTGCCGCAATTAAATGCATTGATCCAAATATTACGCCGGTAACAATACTAAATATAATTTTATTTTTAAATAAATTTCTAAAATTTTGTCTAAATAGTAATTCCTCTTGGAAAGGAGCAAATATACACATTTGTAATACGGAGTGAAAAATATTATTTCTTATTGCTTCACGATTTAATTCTTCGTTAGTGGGAAGTGATCCTATTAATTTATATAAAATCATTTGAACAAAAATCATTGCTAAATAAGATAAAAAGTATATTTCAAATCCCCTTAATAAATAAGCAGAATGATTTTTTTTGAAATCTTTTAATGCAGATTTGAGTTCTTTCCTAAATATTATTAATAGGTATATTGATAGTATAGAGTAAATAATGGTTTGCATTAATGGAGTTAGATTATCTGATTTTATAGTAAATAAATAGGTTACTACAACCATTATTAAAAAATATCCAATTATTATTAACATATCTCTTCCAAATAGTTTTAATTTTTGTAAAAACTTTTTCAATGTATCACTTCCTTATACTAAGATATTAACACGTATAATTTAAAATGTAAATTAAAGAAATAAAATTTTTACTTAAAGTTTAAATAAAATTTCCAAACAAAAAAAATTAATTAAAACCTCACAAATCCAGTATTTATAAGGGATAGTCTTTCATAAAGTATAAACATTTAGGAAAATACATCCTAGTATTTATGCTATTTCTATTCTAATTCTAGCATTTTTTTAAGTGAATTTCTAGCCCTTTTCCCATAAAATCGATATGCAATTTTCCTAAATGTTTATAATCTAGGAAAATAACCTCCAGTATTTATGCGGAATTGGAGTAGGTTATGAAAAATAAAAAAATAGTTGTAATTATAACATCAATGATATTATTAATCGGAGGTATTTTATTTGTAAATAAAATATATAATAAATCTAAAAATAAACACATACTGAAGAAAAATAATTTAGCAATAATGGTAAAAGGTGAGTCTGGAGAATATATAAGTTCTGATGCAATACCTAAAGGTAACTATGTTTTAAATGAAGATAAAACTATTTGTGAAAATGGAGGTAAAGTAGTAAGTTATAATAATTCTACAGGACAAATAGGTTTTAGTTTTTTAGGTAGTGATAGATGCTCGCTATATTTTGACGAAATAATAGATAATGAAAAACCAGTTATATCTAACTTAAAGATTAATGTAAAAACTATAACAGCAACACTAACAGATAATCAAAGTTTATTAGCTTATGGTTTTAGTACAAGTAACAGCACTGAACCTACAAGTTGGACCTCTATAAGTGGAACAACATATAATTTAAATACTACAATAAGTACTGAAGGAACCTATTATTTATGGGTAAAAGATAGTGCTGGGAATAAAGCAGTATCTAATGTAATTGATTTAGAAAAGAAAGGATGGCAAACAATACTTGCAAATAATACAGTAAATGAAACAACACCAGATTTTAGTAAAGTAACAACAGCAAGTGAAAAAGGCTTATATAAAGCTGATGATGATTATACTGCAACAACAGGAATGAAGTCATATTATTTCAGAGGA
>OLHG01001801.1_pt1 | contig 12446 bp, 7 predicted proteins | sample 1605971 | NCBI WGS metagenome assembly OLHG01 (sample SAMN03283289) | human gut metagenome | biome: human-associated habitat; material: feces | host: Homo sapiens | place: Peru | collected 2012 | reverse complement strand
CTTGCTGATGGTGGGGTGCGGAGGTCGTGGAAACGGAAAGGACACCGCTTTTCAACCGCACGCCTTTCCGCCTATGCCTGAGCCGCCGGCGGTGATTGTCGAACCTCGGGAGAAGGCTGAATATGTCATCTCGAACTACTGGAACAAGTTCTTGAGCCAGACCTATCCGTGTGATTCCAACGTGGTTAACGGTGTTCTGGCCGATGATGTAGAAAAGGCGTTGGGTACATTCGTGACCTTTTTGGAGAATGCTTGTCCGATAGATTTCGGTAGAAAGGCTATGGCCGGATTTTTCGACAAGGTGGAAAAGTTCCAGACGGCCGACACCTCCTCCAATGTCTTCGGATTCTTCGAAAAGATGGTTCCCAAGTACCTCTACGACCCGAACTCGCCTGTGCGCAACGAGGATCTTTATTTGCCGTACGTCTCACGCCTCGCTGCCTCTGAATATTCTGACCCTGATTTGAAGCCGTCATATTCATTTGAAACCCAGATGTGCTCTTTGAATATGATAGGGTCGCCGGCCGCTGATTTTATATTCACTGACCTTGCTGGTAAGAGGCATACACTTTATGGAATCAAGGCAGAGACGACGCTGCTGTTCTTCACCAATCCGGGCTGCCCGGCCTGCAAGGAAATCATAGAGAGCCTGACTTCGGACGGAAAGATTGCCGCTTTGGTGGCCTCGGGAAGGCTTGCTGTGGTGAATGTTTACATTGACGAGGAATTGGACAAGTGGCGTGAATATGCCTCCGTCTATCCGAAGAACTGGTACAACGGCTACGACCAGAGCTACATAATCCGCTCCGATGTCACCTATAATGTGCGGGCTATTCCGTCGTTGTATGTGCTTGATTCCGAGAAGAAAGTGATAATGAAGGACGCTCCTGTGGAGAATGTCCTGCCATATCTTGACAATCTAAAATAACACTGAATATGAAGATCACCAAGGAACTTTGGGGCACGTCCCCTGACGGAAAGGAGATATTCCTTTATACTCTTGAGAATGAAAGCGGCGCGTTCGTTCGCCTTTCAAGCATAGGTGCCGGAATCGTGTCGATCGCCGTGCCGGACAAGGACGGAAAGATCGCCGATGTGGTTCTTGGCTACACCAAGCCGGAGGATTATTTCGCCGACGGCCCTTGCGCCGGAAAGTGCCCTGGACGCTACGCCAACCGCATAGCCCTCGGAAAGTTCACGCTTGACGGGGTGGAATATTCATTGCCGGTCAACAACGGCCCGAACCATCTGCACGGCGGTCCGGATGGATTCCAGAATCAGGTGTGGGACAGCCGCGTCGAGGGGGAAGCCGTTGAGTTCCAGTACTTTTCGCAGGACGGAGAGGCAGGATATCCTGGCAATCTGAAGGTTGTCGCCCACTACGAGTGGAGCGAGGACAACGCTCTCAAACTGACTTTCACGGCGCAGACCGACAAGGCAACTGTCGTGAACCTTACCAACCACGCCTATTTCAATTTGAATGGCGAGGGGAACGGGAATATCCTCGATCACGAGTTGAAACTCAACGCCGAGGTCTATCTGCCGACTGACGAGACCTTGATTCCTGTAGGAGAGCCAGACCCGGTTGCAGGTACACCTATGGATTTCAGGGAGTTCAAGAAAATCGGTGAGGAGATCAAGGCTGACTTCCCGGCTCTCAACTATGGTAAGGGGTATGACAACTGCTTCATGATCAACGACTATGAGGCTGGTCAGCTTCAGACGGCGGCTCAGCTGTACTCTCCGGAGAGCGGCCGTCAGCTTGAGGTTCTGACCACCCAGCCAGCCGTCCAGATTTACACCGGCAACTGGCTTGAGGGTTGTCCGGCAGGCAAGTGCGGACGTGGCTACCACGACTATGAGGGTGTTGCCATCGAGTGCCAGCACTGCCCTGATTCGCCGAACAAGCCTGAGTTCCCTACGACCGTGCTTCGTCCGGGCGAGACCTTCAGCGAGGCCATCATCTGGGCGTTCTCGGTCAGGAAATAGTTGGTTTTACAATGATACAAGGCTGGTACGCTTCGATGCTTCACAGGCTCAGCAACCGCAGGCTCAGCAACCAGCCTTTTTTTGTCACTATCGTCAACATCGGTCATCGAGTTTCTCGAAGTGCCGAAGCGTCGAAGTTGCCATAACAATTGAATATATTCACAAATGAAACAGTATCAGGATCTTCTGCGTCATATAATGAACGATGGTGTGGTCAAGCATGACCGCACCGGCGTAGGCACCAAAAGCGTCTTCGGCTACCAGATGCGCTTCGACCTCTCCGAAGGTTTCCCGCTTCTGACCACCAAGAAAGTTCACTTGAAATCTATCATTTATGAACTTCTGTGGTTCATCGCCGGCGACACCAACATCAAGTACCTCAAGGACCACGGTGTCTCCATCTGGGACGAATGGGCCGACGAGAACGGTGACCTTGGCCCTGTCTATGGCCACCAATGGCGCTCCTGGCCGGCACCAGACGGCCGATCCATCGACCAGCTCACACAGGTGGTGAATATGATCAAGAACAATCCTGATTCGAGACGAATGCTCGTCACCGCCTGGAATCCCGGAGAGGTTGACAAGATGGCCCTTCCGCCTTGCCACTGCCTGTTCCAGTTCTATGTGGCCGAAGGAAAGCTCTCCTGCCAGCTCTATCAACGCAGCGCCGACACCTTCCTTGGAGTCCCTTTCAACATAGCCTCTTACGCATTGCTGACGATGATGATAGCCCACGTCTGCGGCCTGAAGCCCGGCGACTTCATCCACACCACCGGCGACACCCACATCTACCTGAACCATTTCGATCAGGTCCGCGAGCAGCTCTCCCGTGAGCCCCGCCCGCTTCCGACAATGCGCATCAACCCAGATGTGAAGGACTTGTACGATTTCAAGTACGAGGACTTCACCCTGGAAGGCTACGACCCCTGGCCGGCCATCAAGGCTCCCGTCGCGGTCTGATCGCGCTCCGATTACGACCGGAAGGCTGCCGTTGGCAACCGCTGTCGGCCATCAAGGCTCCCGTCGCGATCTGATCGTCCGCCTTTGCATAAGTGCCTCCATAAGCTCTGATTTAAGGCACACGACAAGACAGTGCACCGCACACCGAAAGTGCGTCCGTGGCGGATAACGTGTTGCTGGTCAACGTGTTAATAAAACTCGTGGTGCCAAAAACAGCACCACGAGTTTGCTCTTTTCTTTCATTATCAACACTTTAGGTGCCACGGCTGTCAGACGTGTTGTGTAAGCCTCCAACGAAGTACATTTCCAGTACATATAAGTGAGTAACCGCTACTACCATGCTACTGCCCTATTTGTTATGGTAGACGAAGTGAATCACACCCACATTCTAATCAAAATTTGAAGAGAATAGTCGTAAGATTCGCTTCATTTGCTTATTTTTGCAGAAAAATGAGCGAGATATGAGACCGTACTACATATGGCAATACCCCGGTTGGCCCAGATTCCGTTGGGAGTCCGACAAAATACTGAACCTGCTTTCCGAAGTGCGTCTTTTGGAAGGTCGAATCGCCGGTATGATGGGCGGCCTGGGGTTTGATATTCAATCCAAGACGTCTCTGGACGTAATGACTGAAGACGTTATCAGATCCAATGAGATAGAAGGAATTCTGTTGAATGCAGACAGGGTGCGTTCATCGGTAGCGAGGCATCTCGGTATTCCCACGGAAGGTCTCCCGGAGCCGGATCACTATACCGAAGGTGTAGTTCAGGTAATGATTGACGCCGTCCGCAATTACTCCGAGGAGCTGACCGAACAGCGTCTGTTCAATTGGCATGCCGCTTTGTTCCCCACGGGGCGTAGCGGTATTCATCCGATAACGGTGGCAGGTTGGAGGGTTGGAGAAGAACCCATGCAAGTTGTCTCCGGGGCATCTGGAAAGGAAAAGGTTCACTACGAAGCCCCGGCTTCGGCGGATGTTCCCAAGGAAATGGCCCTGTACTTGGATTGGGTCAATAATGAGAACAATACCGATCCTGTCCTGAAAGCAGCCATCGCTCACCTGTGGTTCGTTGCCATCCATCCGTTTGATGACGGAAATGGCCGTCTGACAAGGACCATCACCGATATGCTGCTGGCCAGGGCTGACGGGATGCCTCATCGCTACTATAGTATGTCAGCTGAAATTCTTAGGAATAAGAACGGCTACTACGATGCACTGGAAAGCACCACGATAGGAGATGTTGATATTACCCTGTGGCTCGAGTGGTTCCTTCAGACACTTAAGGATGCAATGGAACTCAGCGTAGACATCGTCAGTCGCGTAGTGAAGAAGTCCATGTTCTGGCAGGAGCATCGTGACGTGGCGATGAATGAGCGCCAAGTCAAGGTCGTGAACCGCTTATGGGATGGATTCGACGGGAAACTCACAACCGTGAAATGGGCAAAAATCTGCAAGACCTCGCAAGCCACCGCCCTTCGTGACATCAATGATTTGATTGAGAAGGGAATCTTGGTGAAAGGAGAGGAAGGTAGCAAGAATACCAGTTACATTCTGGCCGAGGATCAATAGATCTTTCTACACACACAATTAGGAATGATTCCTTGTGGTACTGACTGCGGTAGCCGGTCACGGTGTCCAGAAGGATGAAACGGCAGTATACCTGATACTGGTTCAAGGCGGCAGCGGCCCGGGAAACATTATCGGGTATCCTGACGTGGACCGGATCTGTTCCACAGAGTTCATCAGCGAGATAATTCCGAAGCATACCCGGATGACATCCACGCCCAGGCTCCGTCAGTTGAATCTTCGCAAGCAAACGATAACACTTCGACACCGGTATCACCCACAATGGCATCAGACAGCCGGATGGCGAAAGGAGGGAAGGAGTCGAAACGCTGTGGTTCGGGAAGATGCTCGTCTCCCAGCGTGAAGAATCCATGATAAGCAGATACTAAGAGATTCTGGACGGAGATATGTGCCCGGTGATCGAATGGAGGCCGATGCGGTTCCACCTCCGCCGCGAGACGATTCCAGACGAGTTGTGTAGAGTGGGGAACAGTCCTCCAAGCGGCCAATGCCCTGCGATGCACGTCCAGATGCTCCAACTGGCCCGCAGTACTCATAGACGGGATGCGAACGCTTCCGGGTATAGCACTTGCCGTCCCTATGATACCAGGTGGTATTGCCTGCGGAACCGTAGGCGTCACTGACGAGTATGGATGGACGGAATTGGGGCATAGCCTAAGTTTACAAGTTTTGGGTTGAGAGGTAGCGAATAGTAACCTCGGAGCCAATACAAAGGAGCCAAAAATCAGCGATTTAACCAATATTTTTTACTGAGTGATGCAAAAATCGTCGTTATATCAATCTGTATTAGGTCCCTTCTGGGTGAATTTTTCATCTATGACCTGCCGTCGTCTCGCGATGAGATGGCGGCAGTTTTCGTACGGTTCTTCAAATTATTTTCCACTAAACCGTTGGAATATTTCGGGATTTAGCAGAGAATGTTTAACTTGCGACATCAAAACGATACGACTATGCTTATTGGCAGAAAAGAATAACTCCGGGAGCTCAATGATGCTTTCAAGTCTGAATACTCCGAATTCGTGGCGGTGTACGGCCGTCGCCGTGTAGGCAAGACTTTCCTCGTGCGGGAGACGTTCAACTATGAATTCACCTTCCAGCACACAGGCGTCGCGAAGGAGAAGATTGCAGGTCAGCAGGCAGCTTTCCGCACTTCGCTGATTGACTACGGCTACAAGGATTGTCCGGAACTTGCCCGCTGGCCCGATGCCTTCAATTCCCTGAAGGTTGGCATCAAATCCAGCCGGAAGAAAAAGAAGGTGATCTTCATTGACGAGATCTCTTGGATGGATACACCCAAGTCCAATTTCGTTTCTGCCCTGGAGCCTTTCTGGAACAGCTGGTGCAGCGCCCGCAAGGACGTTCTGCTGATTATCTGTGCTTCCGCCACGTCTTGGATCATTAACAAGGTCATCAAGGACAGGGGAGGACTTCACAACCGTGTGAACACGCAGATCTATCTGATGCCTTTCACACTGAAGGAGTGCGAGGAGTACCTACAGAGCCGGAACATCCGTATCAACCGATATCAGATTCTCACTCTCTATATGGTGATGGGAGGACCGGCTTACTACTGGAGCCTGCTGCAGCGGGGAAAATCTGCCGCCCAGAACATTGACAATCTCTTCTTTGCGGATAACGGGAAACTGCGCGGGGAATACAGTGCCCTGTACGAGTCACTTTTCAAGAATCCGGACCGTTACATCAAGATTGTGGAGGCTCTGGGGGACAAGGCCAAAGGTCTCACGCGCCAGGAGCTGATTGATGATTACGGCCTGGAGAATAGCGGTGTCCTGACCACCTGCCTGGAAGAGTTGGAGCAGTGCGGCTTCATCCGCAAGTACGCCGCCATCGGCAAGGAGAAGAAAGGTGCTCTTTTCCAGCTTATCGACAACTACACGCTCTTCTATTACAAGTTCATCAAAGAGTCCGGCGGTGACCCGGCCTTCTGGAGCCATTCCCTCAATTCGGGCGTGCAACGCGCCTGGTCCGGCCTGGCCTTCGAGCGGGTATGTCTTCAGCATGTGGGGCAGATCAAAGCCGCGCTGGGCATTGCAGGAGTGATGACCAAACAATGCGCCTGGCGTTCCGACTCGAAAAATCCGGGACCGGGAGAGAGAGGGACTCAGATTGACCTGCTCATCGACCGCAGGGACGACACCATCAACATCTGCGAGATGAAGTGGGCGTCCGAGCCATACGTCATCGACAAGGATTATGATGAGAAACTCCGGAACAAGGTCGCTGCCTTCATCCGTGAGACCGGAACAAGGAAGTCCATTCTCATATCAATGGTCACCTCCTACGGCGTGAAGGAGAATATGTACTCCGATGCAGTGCAGTCCCATGTGATGATGGACGATCTCTTTGCGTAGAGAATATTTTCCGCTAAAAGTCTCCAGAAAAGATAGATTCAGTAAAGTATTTCGTCTTCCTTCTTCGCGTAGCGGCGGAGAGATTTTGGGAGGCTCGGCTCGGCTTCGACCTGGGCGATGATTTCACGATGCTTAAAGGCTTGTTCTCGGGCGCATTCGCGGCTCGCGGCGGAGGGCGGTTCATTTTCGTATTTCTCCTTTCCGGCCCGTAAATCGGCCTCTATGCGGACGATGGTGGCGTCGCGGTTCTTCTTTGAAAGCCCGCATTCCCAGACGGTGATGACGGTCTTAGAGAGGGTGTCGAGGCGCCGGGCTTGAGTTCGTCACGGGCGATCTTCTCTTTCTACAAAATTCGGAGCATAACCACCCAAAAAGCGGTAAAACCTTATTAAAAATGCGCGCGCGAGGCCGGCGGCCGCCCCACTTTTCGGAGCATGGCCACCCACCCACTTGTTCGTTAACTTTGCAGCTCAACCATAAATTGAGCGAGCCATGGCAGGTAAATGTAAAGAAATGAACAAGATCCAGCAAGCGTTGCATCATTCATGGCCTGTTTTTTAATCTTTCAAACAAGCAAGCGGTATGACTTTAACTCCGTCTGGGCGTGTGTAAGCCATGCTGCCACCTGTCATGACAATCATCAAGTCGGGTTCGCGCAACGGCACCTGCTTTTCTGTCTCATTATGCACTTGAATGAGTCGTTTTATTTCCAAAAGATGTTTGGCTCCTTCTTCTATCTCACGGCTGCCAAGTTTGCACTCTATCAGAGCATAGCGTCCATCATCAAGATGAAGCACAAGGTCGGCTTCCAGTCCGTAGCGGTCGCGATAGTATGAGAGGCGGCTATCGTGAGAAGCTGAATACACCCTAAGATCTCGTGCGCACATTTGCTCAAAAATAAAGCCAAATGTCTTTAATTGAGTCATTAAGGATTCTGGTGACAGGTTGAGTAATGCGACTGCAACCGACGGATCACAGAACGCTCGTTTGGGTCTGCTTTGGATTGTTGTCTTGCTCCTTATGGAAGGGCACCAAGCCTCTATGTCCTGAATGACAAACAGTTTTTCCAATGCCTCGATGTAGCTTTCAAGCGTAGGCCTGGTACATTCTACATCATCAGAAGCAGTAACGTCTGCCAATATGGATGTGGTTTTCGCCAATGTAGAGATGTTGCGTGCGTATGATTTCATTATCAGATGCGCCAACTTCTGATTCCTCTTTACCCCATCTATGCGTGATATGTCATTTTTATAAACAGACTTTACATACTCTTTGGCAACAAGTAATTTTGACTTGTCGTCACCTAAATTCAATGTTGCAGGCCAACCTCCTCTGCATGCAGCAAATATGATTTCTTCCATTTTTAGTTCCGAGGTAGCGAAGATTTCTTCTTGAGGATTGTCGAACATCTCCATCAATGATACGCTGCCGTTAGATTCACCATATTCCCACAGACTCATGGGCAGCATCTCCATCCGAGAAATACGCCCTGTTCCACTATGATGGATTCTACTGTCATCAATAGCGTTAGACCCTGTCAATATGAATTGACCAGGCAAGCCACGCTCATCAACCTATGTGCGCACTGCATCCCATAGCATTGGGGCATCTTACCATTCATCTATCAAGCGAGGCATTTCCCCTTCCAATAAGAATGAGGGCTTGGTAATGGCTGTAGCCAAATATTCTTCACGATGGTCGGTATCTTGTAAACTAATAACACTATTGGCCAACTGCTTGGCAGTGGTGGTCTTGCCACACCATTTTGGTTCTTCAATGAGCACTGCTCCCATTGCTTTAAGATGCGCTTTAAGTCGCACGTCAAAGACTCTATTTAGATATGCCATACTCGATTTTGTTTTATGCTGCAAAGGCACTCATTTTACTTTGATTACCAAACGCATTTTAAGTTTTTGATGTGATTTATTTTAAGTATTTGTTGTAATTTATTTGTAATTTTTGATGTATTTCATTTGTAGTTTTTTGTGGCATTTCATCATGTGTATGGTGAAGACGGTCAGATAACTTACGAGGGGAAATTCCTTTGTGGAAAGCCGGAGGAAGAGTTTAAGAGATCTCCTGAATATTCTGCTTATCTGAGAAAGGAAGAAGAACGGAAAGCAAAGAAGGCTGCCGAGGCTCTTAAAGCAAAGAAAAAGGCTAAGGATGAAAAAAAACAGCAAGATCGGATGCATCATCATTATCATCATTGTGATAATACTTGCCAGCATTTCATGATGCCTTGAAAGACGATACTTGCTTTGATTCTTCCTTTAGTTCGGACACCGAAATTCAACGGGAGCATATTCTCCATAAAATGCTTCCTTCGTAGTGCAATTTAACCTTGACAGGAGCATTTAACTTTGTTTTTGCTTCTGTCAAGGTTTTGCGATCTAATAGATCTCACCGGCCCAAAGCATCTTAAAGAAGTCACACACGTAGATGAGTTCGATATTCCCGGTTTTTCGTGTGAGCCGGTCGGTGGACACCAGAATCAGCCTTGCTTCCGGATGTTCTTCGGAAAAGCGGTTGAGTCCGGTCTTGTGCTTGGTTTGAACATCATCGGTGGATTTTATCTCAATCGCCACTTTGGCGTCACCGAGGATGGCATCTACCTCAATGTCTGAATATGTGTGCCAATATGAAAGATCCTTTTTCTTGTCGTTGTAACCCAAGTATGCGATAAGTTCCTGCATCACAAGATGTTCAAATGCGTGACCATATTCAGGAGTGCCTGCTCTCAGATTATTCCTTCCCATCAGATAATTGACTATTCCTACATCGAAATAGTAAAACTTCGGGGCTTGCGTCAACTTTCTTTTGATCACTTTCCGGTAGGCTGGAATCTCATATCCTATGAGCGTATCATATAGTATTTGGAAGTATGCCTTGACGGTGTTCGCGGCCACGCCACAATCTGACGCGATGTTTTCATAGTTGATGATCTCGCCGTCGCTTATCGCCGCCACCTCCATAAATCTTTCGAATATACCGATGTCTTTGACGGCTGCCTCCTCAAGAATCTCTTCTTTGAGGTACACTTCGACATATCCTTTCAATCGCCTTTCTGCATTGTTTACCATATAATGCCTTGGAATCATTCCGTTTTGTATGGCTCGGGAAAGGTCATAATCCGGAATTTCGGCACTTACAAGAGGAAACAAGGTTTCTGGGATGGCGCGTCCACCAAGTGTGTTCGCTCCTCTCTTTTTCAGTTTTCTGGCACTTGAACCGCTCAGTATGAAATAGAGGCCTTTCTCGACCATCAAACTATGAACCGTGTCCAAAAGATCCGGCACTTTTTGAATCTCATCAACTATCACAAGTGTCTTTTCGGGGTATTTGTCAAGGGCCTCTTTGAATAGTTCCGGTTTGCGTTGAAGGCGCTTTCGCAGATCCGAATCAAGCAAATCAAAATACACCGCATCCTTAAACGTCTCTTTGAGAAGCGTGGATTTCCCTACCTGACGAGCGCCGAAAAGGAACATTCCTTCATCAAGACGGCTATCTATATCAAATATTCTATTATACATAGCATTAATTGTTTTCGTTCTGTAGGGTTGCGGATTTTTTAATAATAACCGCAACTATGTTGCGAATATAATAATAGTATTGCAAAAATCAAGTGGTTGACTGACACCTTTTATGTGCCCCAATCCTGTTTTTGCCATGGTGCAGGTTGCTGGTAAGATGAACCTAAGGATGTCATTCCGCGCGGATGGCGTCGGCGGGGTTGGAGTGGGCGGCGTGGAGTGTCTGGAAGAAGATCGAGACGACGGCGATGAGGAGCGACACGGCTCCGGAGGCGATGAATATCCACGGGCTCAGTCCAATCCGGTACGAGAAGCTTTCCAGCCACTTGTCCATAATAAACCAGGAGAGCGGCACGGCGAATATGAACGACACCAGAAGCGGGGCGCAGAACTTCGTCAGGAGCAGGGACAGAACCTCGTTCGTTGTGCTGCCCATAATGCGGCGCACTCCGATCTCCTTTTTCCGCTGCCTGATGAAGAACAGCGACATCCCGATGAAGCCCAGTACGGAGATTAGGACGGCCACGCCAGTGAATATGCTTACGACCCTCATCGTGTTCTTTTCCTCCGTGAGCGAGGCCTTGACGGTGCTCTCGATGCTCTGCACTTTCCAGTCAAGATCCTCGGTGGTTCCGTCAACCTCTTTGATCAGGTCACAGAGCTTCTTCCTGGCATCAGGGGAGCCGTCAGTCTTGACCATAAAATTAGGATCCTCGATCTCATCCGTGTCCTTTACCGAGATGAGGAACGGCTGGTATGGATCAAGGATGTTTGTCATGTGAAAGTTGGAGAACACGCCGGCGACCTGCGTCACGCTTCCGTCGCCCCATCGCACTTCGGAATCCCCGTCCTTGAGGGCCATTTTCCCCGCGAGCTCCTCGTTGATGTATTCCACATCTCCGGAGAGGTGGTTGTCCTTCAGAAGCTTGATACCCATAATGTCGATGAAGCTTCGGTCCCAGGTAGACAGGTAGGTTAAGATGTTATTGTTGTCCCTGTCCTTGCGAGGTCTCATTGAACGGTAGTTCCCGTCCAGGGATGTGCCTGAGAATGAGCCTATTTCCTGGACGAAAGGCTGACTTTTCAAGGCGTTCCGCATAACCTCGGGGTTGTCGGAACTGACGCGGAAGATGTTTTCCGTGTTGTAGCCCAGCGGAGCTTTGACCAGATGGCTCATCTGGAGCAGGATGGTGAGCGTCGCGGCCATCATCGTCATCGTGATGACGTTCTGAAGGATTATGAATATCCTGCTGAGCACCATCTTGGAATGGTAGCGGAACGATCCTTTCACGACATCTATCGGCTTGTACCTGGAGAGCGAGACGGTAGGCATTATTCCCGAGATCACTCCTGTCAGGATGATGAAGACGAGGCTGACCGAGACTGTGGAGAAGTTTATGTCCTTGAGGATGTCTATCTTCCCTTTGAAGAGTACGGCCACCTTGTCCTCAAGCAACAGGGCCAACGCCCCGCCGATGATGAACGAGATGAACACCATCAATGTGGATTCCCCGATCAGCTCCAAGGATATTCCCAAACCATCACTCCCGAGAAGCCTTCGGGTGGCCATTTCCTTTGCCCTGAAGCCTGTGTTGGCGACGGTCAGGTTGATGTAGTTGGTGACGGCGAACAGGAGGATGGCCAGCACGACGGCCAGTAATATTCCTAAAAGACTCTTGTCGCCGGTCTGAAGACCCGCTCCGTTGTTCTGCGGTGCGAACATCAGGCCGTCGAGCGGAATGAGGGCGGCGCTGGTCTTGCCGTAGAAGTTGAACATAGGAATACTCTCGGCACAGTAGTCGGTCAGGTCATCGATCTTGTCGTCGAGGTTGGCTCCCGGCCTCATCATCAGGAAGGACAATGTCGAACCCAACGGCCCGCTGACCATCAGGTCGTTGCGGAGTCTGTAGCCGAGAACCTGCGGCGCGCGTTCGAAATTGGCGATGACCGCTGTCTCGTTCAGGAACACTGTCTTGTCCAAATCCTTGATGACCCCTGAGACA
>OLHG01001800.1_pt1 | contig 12447 bp, 23 predicted proteins | sample 1605971 | NCBI WGS metagenome assembly OLHG01 (sample SAMN03283289) | human gut metagenome | biome: human-associated habitat; material: feces | host: Homo sapiens | place: Peru | collected 2012 | reverse complement strand
TCGGATTGAAAGCAAAAATCAATTACTTTTGGACTAATCTTTTTATTTGAAATAAGTTCACCAATAGGTTCAATAAGTTGATCCATTAAAACATCATATTCATCGTCATGCAGCTTGTTATACACATTTGCATATATTTCTCCGAATTCTGGACAGCATAGTTTTGCAATTTTTGTCCGCAAATTTGCGAAACCACCATATCCAAGATCATAACCATTTCCGGTTTTCTTACATTCAATACAAACGCCCATATCAGCTTCACTTTCTATACTTTTTAATGTCTTCTAAATTTACTAATTTACAATGGCAATATCCTATACTAAGTCCAATCATATTTGTATAAGACGTTTGTCCACCAGTGAATACAAAATAATAATCATCCTTTTTAGAAAAATAACCTCTAATATATTCCCCGTCTTTATTCCATACAACTACAGGTGTATCAACCGGTACAGAATCCCAATCAATATCTGTATCCCAATTAATATTGTCTGGATCTATACATTCCTCATCAAGCCATTTCTCTCTCATTTCTTGACAAGTTTTCCCCCCATTACAAAGTTCACACTTATAACATTGAATTTCGTCACATGGACGGATTTTCCCGCTTTCTCTATCAACACCCCAACTTTTCCCTATAACAGTTAACTTTACTAAAATGTCTTTATTGTCTTCATAATTGGTCATGTTTATCTCCTATATATAACTCCAGAAACGGTATCCAAGCCGTAATTTTTATGACGCTATCTATGAGCATTTCCTATTTATTGGCGATTTTGAAGACAGGGCGAACGCCAAAAAAGTGATCAGCGTTGTCGTGTCCCGCAACACCGCCGGTACCAACCTCAGAAAAGAAAGACCAAGATTCTCTGGCCTTGTTCATCAGCCAGTACCACTGTGACCACTCATCCTTACGTCCATCGAACGCCATGCGATTTTTGCGCCTATTCATGGGTTCCCACTGCTTCACATCCGGACTTTCATACTCGCCATAGTGGTTCTTGCCGAAAATCTCTTTCTCAGTCGGCAGACGGAGCAGGTCTCCGTTATCGAACGGAGTCATCATATCTGTGAGTTCAGCCGGGAAGAGATTAAGAATTTCACCATTCATCTTTTTACGCAGATCGCTCTGCTCGTAGCCTCCTTCATTGGTACGGGTGTTGTTCATCCGGTATTTGTCAGGAAGGCAATCGACTAAGCAGAAGATTATACCGTCCTCTTCCTGCTTCACAGCCATGGCCTCTACTTTCACCCCATTCGTAAGCTTGATCTTAATAATATCTCCAACCTTGAAAGTATTAACATCAATAGTAACGGTTCTCTTTACCTTCATTCTTTATTCTTCCTTTCCATCATTTCCCCGATCTTCAAATGCTGTGCTTATTTATAACCGTGTTCCCTCCGCCACTCTTGATACTCATCCATCAGTCCTGCGCATACAATTAGTGAAGTATAAATTGGTGATTTGTATGTGGCAGTGTCATTGAACAATATCTGTTTCAGCTCAACGGACTTCTCGTCTTTCTTTTCCTCTTCTGCATTAAGATTTACATCTTCAATCACAGCACGAGTTTCCAGAACATATAAATACTGGCCCATAAGACTAGCCTGTTTTCTCAGCAGATCAATCGGACAAGTCGGTGTAAAATCAGGTTTCCCGGCATCATATTTCACAAGCATCCTATGCAGTTTGTCATACTTTTCCTTAAGTTCCCTATATTCGTTGATCATTCTAAGCTTATAACTTTCCATTATGTTAATCTTCCTCCTTGTATGGCTCCGGAAGCGGCATCCACGCCGCAACTTCAAAACGTATGATTCTACCGCAAAAATCTTCAATCCATCGTTCTACCGGCTTTCCTCTTCTTTCCGATTTTTCATAAACACCCGTACATGTGCGTATGATATTTCCGTCTTTTATGGTGATCAAAACCTTCTCACTGTATCCGCAATATCCTATTTCCGGTAATCTTTTCGCGACCGAAATCCATTTCATTTCACTCATCTGCACACCTCGTGAATCACCACACAACAAAATACCGTTATACAAATAATACCGACAATCTCTACGGCAGCATCAACAACTCCCATCATTTCCCCTTTCTACTAAACATTTCTATTACATATTCTTTAATTGTTTACATCTTTATCTTCGCTCCAATCTATGCGCTGTCCGCACTGGGGACAGAACTTGTCTCTGTCCCCCAATTCGTTTCCACACTTCGGGCAGCAAGAAGCAAAGACTGGGTGCCCGTTTACAAAGGCACTATAGAGCCTTTCTGGTTTTTGCATTCTCTGGTAATCTGCCATCGCATTGAGTTCTTTCCACTTTTCATAAGGTATTGTGATCGTCTTCTTCTCTGGTAATGGCATCCATGCAACAACATTGTCATCAATTTCTCCATTTATGGCACCGAAGTTGTTATAATACCTACACTCCCACCAACCTTCATCAATTATGTAACAATCTTCATCTTCATCGTATTTTTCAAAATCGCACTCCTCCCAATGCCATATACTGTTATGCTCTGTAAAAGTCCCATCTTCGTGCATTCCAATTGTTATGGTTCTGTTACCATTTTTATCTTCAGCAAGTACAAGAACGTCTTCTTCCGGTTCCGGCAATCTTTCATTTACTGAGATCCACATCATTTCACTCATTGGTTCCCCTCCTTGCTGATCTGCTCAATCTTGCGACTGATGTACCAGATCGCTTTCAGCAAATTTTCAACTTCTTTGCGCTGATCCTTCTTTCCTGCCCGGCTGATGTACTTAATCGCATTCCCAAGACAAAATCCCAAACCTTTATCTTCGATGTAGTCAATCACATCAATCTTCCCATCGGTGCAGTGGGATGAATGATTGACCGAATTATCTTCGTTTGCTTCCTTTTCTGGTTCCGCTTCAGAGTAAAGCCACACAAGAAATTCTTGAGCGCAGTTACTATATTCTTTTTGATGATTGTTTAAATCACACGCATTACAAGATAAACTTCTACAGTCAACCAGCTTTCCATCTAAAACCGCAGGATGCGCATGAGTTATTTCCGTTACAGCTAATATTTCTTCCAAACTATACTTGTCACAATTTCTCATCCCTTAACCTCTTCGCAGCTTCGTCCATAAGATTTTTAAAACTATCTATTGACATCCCCATGACCTTATTGTGCTGTTAGCATCTAATTAGTACAAAACAAAATGAGATATCCCCTTTGAGCATTGTATTATAAGCATTAGGAGGAACTCATTATGCCACGTAAACAACCTCATCACTCCAAGCAGTTTAAATTGGATGCTGTCAACTACCGAAAAGAACATCCTGATCTTACACAGGCCGAGTGTGCCAGGAACCTTGGTATAGGTCTTAGTACTCTCTCCCGTTGGGAGCAACAGTTCCGGGATAATGATGGTGATATCCCTGGCTCCGGCTCTGGCAACTACGCTACTGCTGAAGAAAGAGAAATCGCTCGCCTTAAGCGTGAGTTACGCGATACACAGGATGCTCTTGATGTATTAAAAAAAGCCATCGGCATTCTGGGCAAAAACTAACGGAAGCTGTTTATATCGAAGTTTCTGCTAAGGTAGAGGCATCTAAAGTTACCAAACGCCGTGTCTCTACTTCCGGAATGCTGAAAAAGTTAGGCGTCTCTCGTACCGGATACCATGCGTTTCTAAAAAGAAAAACTTCTCCTTCCAGACAACGCAAGGAAGAAATCAAGAAGCAGATCAGGAAGATCTACGATGCTTCCAGGCAGAACTATGGAGCGCCTAAAATCACAAAAGAATTACAAAAACTGGGCTATGTCATCGCTCAACGTACGGTTGGCAAGTACATGAAAGAGATGGGAATAAAAGCCCAGTGGATCAAGCCATGGACTACGACCACCAGAGATTCTGACTTTAGCAAAGAACTGCACAACGTCCTTGATGAACAGTTCAATCCAGATCGTCCTAATGCCGTCTGGTGCACTGATATCACATATATCTGGACTCAGAACGGTTTTGTATATCTCAACTGCGTTATGGATCTGTATGCCAGAAAGATCATTGCCTGGACACTTGCGGAAACCATGGAAGTGTCAACTGTTATTACTACGATTAATAAAGCTAAAACTACTCGCAGCACAGCTCTGCCCTTGATTATTCACACTGACAGAGGAAGTCAGTATGTTTCAGAAGCCTGGCGAGAAGCTACTCAGAAGATGCAGAGAAGCTATTCTCATAGCGGCTATCCTTACGACAACGCCTGCATCGAGTCTTTCCACGCTCTGATTAAGCGGGAATGGTTGAATCGCTTCAGTATACGCGACTATCATCATGCTTATCGACTCGTATTCGAATACATCGAGGCGTTTTATAACACGGTACGAATTCATAGCCATTGCGACTATATGTCACCAGCTGAATTTGAAAAACTCTATGAGAAGGTAACCAAGCTGCCAGCCGCTTAAGGCTGGTGGGACCTCTCATTTTTATTTGTACTATTTATTGACACAAGACCATTGCCAATACGATAATAATAAGCAAACTCTCTTAAATGATTTAATTCTTCTGTAATTTCCGCATTTGATACTTCCGAATAATCCCCCTCATGAGACTTTTCATGCTCTTCACATTCTTCCTCAGTATCAAATGACTTCCCACAAAATTCGCATTCGTAATATGTTTTCTTATTCATTCCCCATCTCCTTCTTTCTGTACTTTTCTATGTCTTCCGGACTGGCCAGTCTGCAAGTATCCCATTTTTCCCATATATAAACGTCTTTTTTTGCTTCTTCATATGCAGACCATGATGTCATCCCATCACGAAACGTTATATAGGCTTTGTCTATATCATTGAAATATCTTCTATGCTCATATAGGTCACGTTTATTTTTCACGATAACCGGTGTATCGACAGGAACTTTCGACCAGTCAATATCTTTTTCCGGATCAAACGCGGGCTGATCAAGCCACTCCTTTTTTCTTTGGTTGCAACCAATCCCACGAAACATACAATCTCGACAGGCCGTATTACAGCAAAGACCAATTTCATGTGTGATCTTATTAATCGAAAAATACTCGGCAAAGACTTTTTTCACACTATCCGGATCAGCTGCTTCATAATTCGTCATCGTCTTTCCTCCTTATATGGATGCGGTAAAGGTTTCCACGCAATAACTCTTCCCGAAACTTTTGTACGAGCGTATGGATAGTGCCAACTTCCATACGTGTAATATGCTATATCTATAGTGAATATTTCTGTTCGGTTGCCAAGATCGTGTTTAATTGTGACAAGTTTATTTGAAGCACTTTCTGGTAGCCTCTCCGTTACCGAAATCCATCTATCCTCCGATTCGTCCGATGATTGCTGCTCACACTCCCCATCGAGCCAATTTCTTTTCTCAATTATGCAACCACGATCTTTATAAGTTATAAATTTGCATTTATTGCAGGAGCCGGATTCACAACATGAATGCATAGTTCCATCATCCCAGATGCACCAATCTCCATTAACTGCTAAAATTTTTAATATTTCATCTTTTTGATTTTCAAAATTTGTCACTTTCTTGTCCCTTTCTGCAATAAAAAAAGAAGATAGTTGCTTAACTACCTTCTAATTCTGTGAATCAATATTTTTGTTGTACGGAAATTACCTTTTTATCTTCTCACATATTTCGTGTATAGAATATCCGTTGTCTACTTTTGTAACTCTCCAGTCTGTAGCGTCCACACACTCAAAATCATTCGAAGCTTCATCTTGTTCTAAGAATGGCAGATACCCGTTCCCTGTGACAGAATTAATGTCTCCATTCTCCGATTTCCAGAGTATATCTCCTCTGACGAATGTTCCATCAGAACTATCTTTTATGACACAATACGGGGTTAGTGGTTTCATTTCAGATGCAGATATCATAACGTACCTCCATTTCATGTCACCGCATATCTATTAATGTATCTTACTTTTTATTTTATTTATCAATAGGCGATTGTACAACTCATTTTCATTTTCAATATGTTTTCGTAATGTATTTTCAATTTTGTTTATTTTATTACTTAGTCCAAAATAGAATATTGAATAAATAATGAAAATCACTCCTTCAATCATCATTATAAGAATAAAAAATACCAATAATTGATCACTCATTCACTTTACCTATATAAACATCCGCCGCAGCAACCATAAGGAACATTATCGTTCACAAGCTGCTCAATCTCTTTTTTATAAGGCTCAAGATCTTCCGGAAGATCCACAGACCACGGGCCGTATGCAAGAATAGAATTTCGATCTTTATCAAACCATGCGTTACCACCAGAGCAAAGCGCATGTGAAAGTTCCCACTTCTTGCCATCTACTTCCAAGACAAGTGTGCCGCTACAGAGATTCGGATACTCACCATCATACGAAATAAACTTTACCATATTTCTCCTTTACGCCATTGCAACACCATAATTCTTATTCAGAGCTGATTTTACCATATTCTTCATCCTTCATTTCCTTTTTGTCATGAATTAATTTTGCCCTCTCCAGATCTTGTGTTTCTAGTATCGCATATGCATCTCGTATATATTTAATAACATTCGTTCTCAATTTATCAAATGGAACATTCATATTTCTTGATATTCTAGCTTCTGAAATAGATATGAGAGCAATCAAATCCTCGAACAGTCCACTTGAAAGCGATTCTCCCCTTCCAAAACAGCAAAAAAATGGAATGCGATTTTCTTCCGCAATATCCATAGTTTCATTTATTAAAGCATAAATTTTGTCTTTTGCTTTTTTATCATTCTCAAGGCATTTTTCCAATAATTCATTATCCATGACTACTTTCCTTCCTCACAAAATCGAGATATTCACGATCCAAACCGGCATTACAGATCACAGTGAACAATGCATCATACGCTTCATCACAAGTATGAAATTGCTCATACGCCTCTTTAAAAAGGACTTCCTTTAGATTATCTGATTCTATTTTTGGGTTTCCAGAAAATAATTCGTCAAGAACTTCCCTAATTTCCTTATGTGCAATTTCAAAAGCATCTGATAAGTTATCAGCTAACATTACACTAGCAACAATGCTAGTAATTGCATATGCAAGTTGTCTTTTCGAAATCTCAATCTTTTTATCCCAAGATTTCTCTCCCAAATTTGTAAAGTTACAAATATACTCCCTATTTGTCATTTCTCTTCCCATCCTTTTTGTTTATCAATTGTATACTCAAGAGTTATAACCATTTTCGCGCAGCCATTCATAATATTCGTTTATCAATCCGGCCTCTGAAATCAGGAGAAGAAGTTCCGTATACTTCGCGGATTTTCTTTCTGCTATGCGTTGATCCTTTATCTTTACTTGAAGCGACAAGAACCCATTAGCAGCATGCGTGAATAATCGACGTTTCAAATCATCGTACTTTTTTTCAAACTTCACATCTGGAGCCTCTTCGCACTTTTCCTCCTCATCCTGTGACTCTTCAGGGAAAAGCTTATCCAAAGACCTTTTTGTATCCAGAGCAGCAATAGTGTTAGCATAATAAACGTCATTGCTTAAGACCATTGCAGATATAGCAACGGAAATAGCATCTCCGATTGCATATGCAACATCTAGCTTTGAGATCATCCGCTTGCTATTGCCCATCTCTTCCTTAATCTTCTTAAAACTCTCGTCTTCATCTTTAAAAATATTCATTACTCTTCCTTTCCTGTTGATTCTTCCGGCAGTTCGAGATTGTCGAAATTTTCCATGCACCATCGAACGCCATCCGCCCGTCCTTCGTAATATTGTACGAAGTTCGGTGCGTTCCGGCACTCCTCTTCCGCCTGAAGACAGCCCTCGTATTCTTTCTGCAAGGCAGCCTTGTCGTTTAAGTGCTTGATGCACCACCCGATGCCGCCTGCTCTTCCGGTCCAGAAATGGAACATGTTCATCATTGCACATTCGAAATTCTCGTGTGCCAGCTTCTCGTTGATTTCGCGCTCTTTTCTTGGATCAAGCTTCATTTTCTTCTTCCTCCATTACTCTTCCTTTCTGGAAAAACCTTCTGGCTGTTTATATCCTTCTCCCATCAGTGCGCCAAAGCGCATCTTCATGTCCGCTATATCCTCTTCAATCTGCTCCGTTTCGAGTCGCATCATCTTTATATCATCCTCGAAATGTGTGAGTCTCGACATTGCAATAAAGGCTCCGGTATGGAAATCAAATGTATCATCCTTGCTACACACAGCACTTGCTTTTTCTCCGGTTTCCAGATCCTTGGCTGTGACTGTATCTCCGTTCTGATAAATCACAATGCGAGGTGGTGTTTTCTTTGACTTGACCTTTACAATCTCGTGATCCGAAAAAGTCCAACAAAAGTTTTCATCAAAATTCACTACGTAGGGCTTTCCGTTGTTGGTACAATATATTCTTCTAACAATTCCGGTTTTGCCTTTCAACACGGGGTCTTCTGTAACTTTTACGGTATCCCCAACCTTAATTTTGTCTTTCTCCATCTTTTCTTCCTCTTCTGCTTCCTCTTCTGCCTGCTCGTAGCGATACAGCTTCTCCAGCACATCCTGACGGCCAAACCCATACAGAATGTTGTAGTACACGACTTCCTCGCCCTTTGCATTCGATACTGTCCGCGTCACCATGCGCTCCTGCTTTGGTTTGTCTGGTTCCGGTTTCTCTGGCTCTGCTTCGTCCGTAAGCCACTTTTCCGCATCCTCAATGCAATGCTCACGTTTAAAAATGCAGTCATGACACGGTGTGATTGCGCACAGATCCACATCACCGTTTTTTCTTACCGCAATGCGTTCTGCAATTTTAAAGTCTGACGAATCTCCAATCTTAAGCTCATCGAATCTCTTTTTGTTTTTCTCTCCGTTTGTCATCATTTCCCCTTCATCCGTTATAATACGGATTTCGTACCATATTCTCTGATTTATCAAACACATCTGGCGCAACGAATTCTGTCATTGCCAACATTCTTTTCACTCCATATTCTCCGGCAATATTATTTTCTACGCCACATTCCGTGTGCTCCCAAAACTTTTCAATGGTGATAAAATAGTCTGCATCTGCCATCAACTTAATAGAATCACCCAGACTTCGAATGTGATCTGCGTCGTTCTCAAAAATCTTTTGCTCATATGGATTCACCACTTCCAAAGCTTCTCCGGAATACGCTTCCGCCGTTCTCTTCAGAATTTCAAAACTCTTTTTAATATTCTCTTCTGTCCTCCCCTTCGTAGGGCAGGAGATAAAGAGCTTGTGTTTTGAAACTAAATCTTTCTCTTCATCCTTTTTCTCTGGCGCTAGTTCATCTTGGACTGCTTCGGATTCAAGCCATATTTTCTTTTCCTTATCACAGCTCCAAATTCCACTGCCAAATATGCAGTCGCGACACGGTATTTGTTCGCACAGAACCATTTCCCCATTTTTCCTTACCGCAAAGCGATGAAAAATTGTATTGGTTGACAAGTATCTATCTCCGAGTTCATCAAATCTTTCCTTGTTTTTCTCTCTGTTTGTCATTATTTCCTTTTCTCGGATAAAATCCGTAAGTTGCTGAAAGCCGATGGAGTCCACATAGTAGCAGGAAATATGCCCCTGCATCTTCAATGCAATCACATCGCTTACTGAAAGACTATGCCCGGTAAAATCCTCCGGACGATTAATGTTATAGATCTCAAATAGTGACTCTAGTAGCATTGGAATCTGCTCTTGACTTACGGAATGCACAGGCAGATTTCCAAGATGTACGACCTCATAGTGATTGATTTCCGGCTTCTTGCCCATGCATTGAAGTTCCTCCATTGAGGAGAACAGCTCTAATGCACATTCTTTATCCTTTCGCAGTTGCAGGATTGCATAGCAATCATTTTGATTTTCCAAAAAAGTGACCATTCGCGCATCGTAATACTTTTTTCCGCTTATCATTTCTTTCCCTTTCCACTTGACTCCGTTTCGGATCCATGCTTTCCGCTTTCCGTAACAATTTACACCTGCAAAAATACAATTATCACATGGAGTTTCCGTATTAAGAGATACAATTCCGTTCTTCTCTACTGCAATATATGAGTCGAGATCTTCAAAAGTACAATTTCCAATCATAAAATCCCTTTTCTAATAGAAGGGCCGTTGCCGACCCTTCCGTATGTATTCAGCCAAACAGCTTCTTGTAAATCTCTTTCTCACTCTCACGATCCTTGTCAATCATCACATTCACAGGGCGCTCACACCACTCGAAACACCGCTCTCCGTTCTCGTTTGTGTAACCATGTGCGTTGAACTTCTTCATAAATGTCTTCTTTACCTTGTTTCCCATAGTGATCTCCTTTCACTTATAAGTCGGTGGACGATTCCTTCGACTGTGTTACTACTTATTAATTCTGCGAAGAAATAAATTTCTGTACAAAAAAGAGCCGTTGCTCACGGCTCTGTGTTATCTCGGATCGAATCCCCAGATGGAAACGAATACTCGATCTGCAATATCATTCATGTTTGCACTTCGGTACTTTGCGTATATTATTTCCCGCATCTGCTTTAGCTTCTCATCCCGTTCCTCCGAATATGCATACGCATTATCAATAGATTTCAATCGCTCGGCGGTCATCATATCCTCAGCCTCTTTTAGTGTTTTGGCATCATATACCATCACTCCGGTCGGAAGATCGGAGACGATCCATCGCTTCTTTCCTTTTAGATAAAGATCATTGTCTGGTTTGTTTTCTCTTACAGAGAACCAGTGTCCGTCCTTCTGGAAGATCTTGCCCCATGTCAACCGGAAATCTGTCCATGTATGTGCTACATAAAATTGTGCTTTCTTCATTCTTATTGCCTCGCTTTCTGTTTATTAATTCCGAACTAAATTTATTTTTGTGTACAAAAAAGAGCCATGCTTGGCTCTTGGTTAGTTATTGTATGCGATAATATCATCTGTAGCTCCGCCCCATTTCTTTTGAAATTCATCTTTATCCTTATAAGTATTTTTACATCTAATAAATTCTGTAACTACTTTCCTCTTCGTTTCTTTCCCGGGAAACGGATACGGAGCTATTTTATAATATTCCTTTTCAATTGGATCAATTATTTGAGTTTGGTACATACAATATGGGCGATATGTTTCTACTTCTCTATAACACATTTGTAATTCTTCTGCATCAAAATAATATAACTTCTTTTTCTTAATCGCTTCTTCTTTTCTTTTCATATTTTCAAGAAATGTAGCATATTTCCGTTCTCTTTCCTCGATTTCTTTATCCATTGTAAAATCATATACAACATGATTTGTATCACTTACCAAAACAAGCAAATCACGACCATTTCGAGGTATTCTTATACACTTCTTGTAACCATAACGCCAACAAAAATATGAATCTTGATAAATTGTCTTCCCTTCTTTCTCCGCCTTTTCCTTCGCATCTTTCACAAGCAAAAAGTCATAATAATAATGACAAAACATAATTGCTAATAATACTCCGAAAAAAAGAAATCCAAACATAAATACCCTCCTTATGTCAAAAGATTCGTCATAATATCTGATGCTTCAATTGTAGGATTTACATTGCTGCGAATATATCTTTCTGTTGTTTGAGGACTTTTATGCCCCATACATTTTTGTGTAAAATAAATATCCTTTGTCTTTTCATAAATTTGAGTTCCATATGTTGCTCGTAATTTATGTGGAGTAATATGTTTCCCTTCAATACATGAAGTGCGATTAATAATCGTTCTATAAAGATCTCCTTTTGTCATCTCTCTATAAGTGTAGGCACGTTTATTATAAATAAGATACGGCCCACAAATAATCATATCTGGATCAATATCCTCTAAGACAAGATGTATAAATAATTGATTTGTGTAGACCGAAACACATTGTTCTCTCATCTTTAACCATTTATCAATAAGTTTGCATACATTTTCAGAAATACAATACTCACGAACTGTATCCTCTTTTTCTGTTACAGTCAAGCATCTTTTAACACGATCATAATCATTTAAATTGAGATCAATAAATGCAGATTCTCTTATCCCTGTATTTAAAAATACAGCGAATATAGCTCTATCAAGAACACCTAGCGCACTGTCATCGTCATTTATATTGTTCATTACGGTTTTCATCTCATCAATCGTCAAATAACCATTATTTCTTTTTTCAATTGTTGATCTGGATTCTACTGCTTTTGGTCTTGGTATTTCATCCATATAATTTTTACTAATAATTTTCTTCTTATAAAGAAACTCACAGAATTTCTTTAATTGCAAAAATTGTATGGATTGTGTCGTTCTTTCTTTTTCAGCCTCCTTTGTTTCATTTTTTGTGTTGATGATATAATTATAAAAAACATCATATGTCAATTTATTCACATCGCAATTTGCCTGTTCCAAAAACTTAATTGCAATATTTAGATATTTATATTTGCTCGTAATAGACATATTATATAAATAATTATTATAATCTTTTATGATTTCAGGACTATTCTCTA
>OLHG01001796.1_pt1 | contig 12460 bp, 18 predicted proteins | sample 1605971 | NCBI WGS metagenome assembly OLHG01 (sample SAMN03283289) | human gut metagenome | biome: human-associated habitat; material: feces | host: Homo sapiens | place: Peru | collected 2012 | reverse complement strand
AGGATGCTGTTCCAGTACCACAGGTCCCGCTTGGCACCGGCCTGCACGGCGGCTTCCTCCACCATGGCATCGTCGTAACCGTAGACCTCGTACCAGCGGGCGATGGCTTTGCGCCCGCCGAGGGTCAGTTCGCTTTCGGCAATGCCCAGCAGACCGCTGACGTACTGCTCCCGCTGGGCGCGGAGGGCCAGCAGCTGCAAATGCGCATCTGCCTGCTCGCCGGACTCCACGCCCTCGGCGCGCCAGACCTTCAGCTCGTGGCTCACAGCCCCCATCGTCCGCTTGCCCCGGCTGGCCACATAGGCCACGCAGAGCATGACAGTCTCCGGCGCAAAGCCCTCGACGATGTACAGATTGACGAGCTTTTCCATCTCGCTGTGGGTCAGCGGACGGGCAAACCCGGCCTGTGCGCAGTCAATGAGGCTGGAGATCATCGGGTCAGTGCGGGAGGCCGCGGCGATCTCGGCCCAGGTCATGGGGGCCGGGGCGCTGGGCTCCTCGCCCGGTGCGGCGTTCTCCTCGTAGCGTTCCAGCAGGCCCGCACCGGCCCAGAAGGCCAGCGCGCTCTCGGCGCTCATCTTGCTGCGGAGCTTGAGGTCTGCGCAGATCTTCTCCGGGTCGGTCACGCCGGTGGCCAGCACATACAGCGCCACCCGGACGTTATACTCCTCCGCGATGCCCAGCTTGGAAAACACCAGCTGCGGCACGGCGATGGCATCGCCCTTCTGCTCTTTCAAACGGTAGATCATTCAGTTTTTTCCTCCTCCGGCGCAGGCGGTGCCCACGGCTCGCAATCCAGGATGGAGGGGGTATTCTTCCAGCGCTCCGGCTCGGCCTCAAAGGCCTCCTTCATGCACTGCGCGGCAGCGGCACGGCCCGCGTCGCTCAGCGGGAAGACTTCGCGGCGGCGCAGCGCGGGGTCGGTCTGGTCCAGCGCCCAGGGGTCCGGCCAGATGTCCACCGTGAGGATGGCCTCCTCTTTTTCGGCCCCCTCCCCGCCTTCCGGGTCAGGCACCGTGCGCTTGCCGGGCGTGAGCAGATACCGCATCCCGGCTTCGCTGCCGCTGTATGAATTTTTGCACTTGAAGTAGTGCAGCAATGGGACAAAGATCATGATACAGGTTCTCTCCAAAAACAGATTGTCCTTTTTAGTATAGCATTTTTTGCAGACAAAGAAAAGCCGCAGAGGTTCAAAAAAAGAACCCCTGCGGCAAAATGATTTGGATTTACAGCCAGGTGATTTTCGGCTGACCATGCCAATCCGGTCTCACCTCACAGGAAATGGTCTGGCCTTCGTGAAATTCGAGGACCTTGGCATTATCCAGATGATTTTCTGTGATAAACCGCTGTGCCATATCCACGCTCATAGCGCCCATTCCAGAACCGCCAGCCAGCCCGCCAAGCACACCACCGAACGCTATGTATCCAATGTCGGTCAAGGTCGTTTTACCGACAAGACGCCGGGAAATGATGACCAGATGTGCACCCGGCTCCACCGGGATATGATGCGCCGTCTTCGAAGCGTGGAGTTTCGTGTACTCCTTATCGCTATCGATGTAAAGCCGGATAAAATAGATGGGGTCATACTGCTCCAGCACCTTCAGACCGCTCGAATTCGGAAAAGAAAGGCCATTTTTCACCCGGATGTCAAGATACGCAGACATAAATGATTCCTCCTAGAATATATTTACCGCTGGTCCAGCACTTCACGATAGATGCTGTCCAGACGATCCTGCACAAAACACGACTGGATGAAGTTGTCCATTTCGATCTCATTCTTTGCCGTGTTGATCTGCTCTGAGAGCCGCGCCGCATTCAGGTTCTGCTGCATGATCATGGCCTCCTGCCGCGTCCGCATCTCTTCCTGCAATTGCTGCATCCGCTGGTTATGGAGCTCGGCATAGAACAGGTTGATGGCTTCGGACAGGGTGTTCACCCGGCCGCTGGAAAAGTAATTGGACAGTACTGCGGGGACGGGCCATTCAAGCAGTTCTTTCGGGAGGATATCCTCCGACTCGTAATGCCATCTGCGGATCCTGGCAAACTCCCGCATCTTGCTTACACTCTCCATCGCCTTCTCAGCGTCCGCAACTTCTTTCGGCTTTCCGTCCACATACGAAGCCTTCTGCTCTTCGAGCCATTTCAATTTCTGCGCATAGTCTTCTTTCTCCTTCTCCCAGGTGGCACGCTCTTGTTTGCCGTGGTCTTTTTCTCCCCAATAGAAGAGCAGTATCATGCCCGCCGCGATTGCGATCACCACGCCCCGGAATATCAGCCCCGTCGGGAACCCCAGAAACCACCGGGCGATCAGCACGATGATCCCCGCCCAGACGATCACCCCAATATAATTTTCCTTGGGTGCCGTTTCACTTGGCACCTTCCATTTGGTGCTGTCGTATTTTTCTTTTACCGCTTCGAATTCTTTCGTCCGCCGTTCGTACTGTTCCGAAAGCTCATCGAACGCCATGTGATAGGTGCAAAGCTGTTGTAAATAGTCCACGACCTCGTTCCGCTGCATCGTCTTTCCTGTATAAGTAACCGAAACCGGGATATCCTGAACTTCTGTCATACAAAATTTCTCCTTCCAATCAGCCTTTTGCACAAATAAATTTGTTTGCGAGCCAATTTTAGCACAAAAATATTTGTACAGCAAGAGTCAAAAACAGTTTTTCTTTGTAAGTTTACTCGCATAATACAAATTTTTTCGTCTTATCGTATCGATTTAGCTCTATTATTTTTGTAAAACAGCACTTCGATACAAATACTTTTGTAGAATAGAGAACGAATACAAAAGGGGGCATCTAAGATGAACCGAATCCGTGACCTGCGCGAGGACCGCGACCTGCGCCAGATCGACGTTGCCAATGCCGTCGGCATCGACCAGCAGACCATCTCCAACTACGAGACGGAGCGCACCCGCCCGGACAGCGAAGCGCTCATCCGCCTGGCAGACTATTTCGGCGTCAGCATCGACTATCTGGTCGGCCGCACCGACACCGAGACCCTGAACCGCGCCGCCCTGGATCAGGCTTTGGAGCATATTGAGGCTGAACTTGCCGCACTGCGTCGTACCCTGAAGAAAAAATGAATCAAAAAACAGTTGACAAACCCGCTCACCTTTGCTAAACTAATAGAGTAGCTTGCAGGGTTAGCTCATCCGGTAGAGCGACTGCTTCCCAAGCAGTAGGCGGCGGGTTCGAGTCCCGTATCCTGCTCCAAGAAAAAGCCACGATAGAACGTCAGAAACGACGGTTTTATCGTGGCTTTTTTGTTGAACGAAGGCTTCGAAATCTCTGTTTTGTGCGTTGTTTGTGCGTTATTGACTCAAAAAAAGTTTCTCTGCGCCTCCCTTTCCTGTGAATTATGCAAACCAAGCGGATTTACTTAGATTCCTCTTCACAGAGATTTCCGGCAGTCTCTTTCACGGTTGCAATCTGCTCAAGCAGGATGTAAAAGAGATTAAATGCGTTTTTCGTGCTCTCTGTGTGTATATACTGAGCCCCCGCGCGAACAAGCGCTTCTTCGACAGATAACGCGAGTGATTCCGTCATACAGATGCGGGTATACAGTTCATCAAGGTCTTTCATAGATTATAGGCTCCTTTCCATTTTCGTTTCTTCTTTCTCATGCGTCCAACGGCTTTACCTGAGAAGCGCCGAAGAACGATGCGCGGTAGGTCTGACCGTCGCCCCTGCTGCTGTGAATGAGAACCACTTGAAACAGCGCCTTTGCGCCGTGCAGGACTTCAAACCCGGCGGTTTTCCAGCCTGCCCAGGTGTTGACCTGTTCGGCCACGCCTGCGGCCTGCTGGGCCTCGTGGATGCGCTGAGCGTTGACCGGCTCAGCCTTTGCGCTGTTCCATGCTCTGTGCAGGCACTCGGCAAACGCGGCCTTTCCCTTGCGGTATAGGCTCCACGCCTTGTGCATGATCTCAGAAAGATTGTACTTTTTCATATTGTCCTCGCTTTACTTTGCGGGCCAGCCCTGCTATACTAGGCTTGACCCTGTTTGTGGGTTTGGCTCGGTGTTGAAGTTGGTAGCTCTCACCGGGTCTTTTTTCATATACAGCGGCGGGAGTGGGTTACATCGCTTCGCTAACTCTCGGTTTTGCTCTCCCGGTACTTCCTTCGCCCCTTGCCTTCCGGTCGTGCTCCCTTGCTGTGATTCTATTATAGTACTGTTTACCGTACAATTCTATTGACATATTAAACAAGGTTTACAGTGTATTTCTGTATATATTTGTACTGTAAACCGTTCTTCTTTTATGGTATACTGTTTACAGAATAGGAGTGAAAGCAATGGTTACAGAGGCAAGAAAAAGAGCTAATGCAAAATGGGACAAAGAAAACATGGTCGTTCTAGCCTGCAAGGTCAAGCGGGAAACGGCGGAACAGTTCAAGGCCACTTGTGCCGCACAGGGAACAACGTCCAACGCTGTTTTGCAACAGGCAGTAAAGGCGTACTTGGATGAACACCCTGCGCCGGAACAGCCCCACGCCGCCGGGAATGCCCCGGACGATGATACAGAGGCCCGCCGGGCGGCTCTGCTGGAAAGTATCAAAAGGCTGTAAGGCTGGGAAGGATGTTGGAACAATGCCCGACCACGCCAAACAGGTAGGCGTACTGTGCCAGCGCGTCATTGACCTTCTGGGGCTGTCCATGACAGAGGGACAGAGTATTTTACTCGGTGAATCCAATATTGCCCACATGGTCAGCCGTCACCCGGCGGATTTTGCCCTTTATGGGGAATATATCCCGCTGATTCTAGCCGCGCCGGATTATGTAGCCCTGAATGCAAAGGACGGTTCGATTGAATACGTCAAGGAAGTTCAAGTAAATAGTGTGTACGTCAAGGTTGCCGTCCGTGTTTCTGCGCGGGGTCAGCTCTTTGCACGGTCAGTCTATCGCCTGAACACAAACCGTGTTCTGAACTTCATTGAAAAAGGCACATTGAAGCGATATTGATGCGGAAGCGATGATTTGACAAATCTTTTGATTCTGGTATAATAGACTTGCAAAGAGAACCAGAGGACGGAACAGGCAGCCGTCACCCATCGTTAGGAGATGCGGGAAGCGTCACCCCGCCTGATTCTCAGACAGAAAAGGCCGTTGCAGAGATGCAGCGGCCTTTTGCTATGTGTTTCTGATTGACAGATACCCGGCGGAATGCTATGCTCTATTTAGTCCATAACTCCTTTGAAAGGCTGTCACTGCTATGCAGTGGCGGCTTTTTTGTATATATACAGAAAATCTTGCTTGTTTTTGCGGAATTTCCTGCGGAAAGTCTGCGGATTTTCTGCGCAAAACAACACCCTTTGCAGAAGATTCTGCAAAGGGCATTCAAATCACTTCTTGTTCTTATGTCGTTCAATCATCCGGATGCGGGCGGATTCGCTTCCCTTATCGTGAAAAGCGAAAGAAGCGTCTTCCGGTGTAACAGGCTTTTGGTTTTTGATGCGTTCTCGAATCGTCTGCGGGTCATTCAAAAACTCCCATGGATTCGGGCGACTGTCAGCTCGAAATCCTCTCATTGCGCATTACTCCTTTCTTGTGTTTTAGATGCACAGCACAGCAGACCGCAAAGAGCTTTTTAAGGCGTGTTTGAGTCAAGCAATGAAGAAATACTATTTTCTTCAGATACCCGTCTTGCGGGTCCTATACTGAGGTTTGGCGTTATATCTCCATTCCCTCCATAATCAACTCTTCGCCGGTCTGCCTTTTATATGCACTTCGTAGAGCCTGCGCGGTTTCGTTGAACTTTTCGCCGTGTTCCTGTACGGAAATATGTGTCAGCTCATGGATGAACAGCGACTTAAAGTATTCAGGGGACTTGTGAAGAGCCTCTATCGAAAGGCCGATTGTTCGAAATAGTCGGCCCTCGGCGGTGTTTGTCTTCAGCGTTGACATTCCGTCACTCTCTCGCCAGTATGATGCAGCCTGTTCCGCTTGTCGATAAAGGTAAAGTGCATCCAGCTGGGCGACATAGTCCGGAAACACTTCCGGCATTCGCGCAAGGTATCGTTTGGCCCTTGCCCTTTCCGCCGGGTCTTCGCAAAATATAACGCCATCTTGCAAAGCAAGGCACTTCAAAACCCGTTTCCCGCGTTCAATCTTGTCCATCTTCCTGCACCTCATATTCTTCCAAAGATGGTATTTCCGGCAAATAAATTATCACGTCGTCGCGGACTCCGGCTACCTTCTCGCCTTCTTTTGGTTTTGTGAACACACCAAGGAACACGCCGGAACTACGGGCCAGCAGTTCACCAGCTCTTAAACGGTCCACTGTTTTGGCATTGGGGTCATTTAGAACGTCACTCCAAAAGGCGCGAATCTGGGCAATGCTTGCAATGCGGGCGGATGCGCTCTTGTCTCGGAGTTCTGCAATATAGCCCTGAACGTCAACGTTTGACAACAATCTAGCAGCCTGCCGCCGGGCCGCTCGTTCGCTGTATCCGGCCTTGCGGGCCGCTTCCGCAGCGTTTCCGCATTCTGCATAGAACTCACAGAACTTCCGTTGACGCGCGTTCAAGGCTCTTCCCCCTGCTCAACGTGCCGCGCTACTGCGTCCAGCAATTCCCGGCGGGTGATACCGCCTTCCAGATTCAAACCATGCAAGGCGTTCGCCTTGTCGATTTCCTGTGATTCTGCAATGCTTTCCAAAAAGGCTCGAACCTCATCTTGTGAAATAGGACTGTTCATCTTTCATTCCTCCAGACGTGTAAAACCATTCCGGGCCGACTCGATCACACGGGGGTTTAGAATGCTTCCTTCGTCACCAAGTGTAGACTGCCGGAGCCGGACAAGTTCCGCGTTGGCTTGAGTAAGCGCCTCGCGCATTTGAACGCGGATTTTACCAAGCTCTTTTTCTGCCTGTTCAGCATCCTGCAAATAATCATTGAACAGCTCCCGTTCACTGTCCAAAACTCCCGCCGGGGGTGTTGCCCGCAGTCTGTCGAGCTCTAACCGCGCCACCTTCCGGACCGTCTCCCCTGCGGCAGGGTCCTTCACTCGTTCTTCAAGCTGGGTGATGCGCTGGGCGTTGGCCTGCTGAGCTTCTTGCAAGCGGTTTTTCACGGCATTTGTAACCGCTTCTGCCGACTTTCGAGCCTCTAAAAAGCCCTGTTTCGTTAAACTGTAATCTTCCGCCAACTGTTGAACCTGTTGAAAAATAGAATCATTCATTTTCTTTTCCCTCTCTTTGGGCGGCAAGCTCAGCAAGCGCCATTCCATGGAGCTTAAAAGTCTGCCGCAAGAAACTATCCGTTCGTCGTTCAAAATCTTCCCGGTTGCCGAACAAGACCGCGTTCACGCGCTCCCATGTCAGCAAATCGAGATACCGGGCACACAAAACCGTTCGTTGATTCGGAACGGTCAATGTGTCGATCTCTGCTTGTAATTCATCATACACCCCGGCGGCGTTATCCCATGCGGCTTGTGCCCGTCCTTCAAGCTCTTCGATTTGCCCCAATACCCTTCCGATTCGGTCCGTACTGAAAGAAGCGTGGTGGGGCATTCCGTCCAAATTGGCCGTTCTCGCGTCATCTAGCCGGGCCCGAAGTTCACGGGCTCGCTCTGAAAGCCCCTCGGCTTCCTGAACAGCTAGACCATACCTGGAAAGATGGTCTTTCATGTCTTGTGCGCGTTGGTTCATTGGGAGATCTCCATTTTTCATTACTTTTCCGGTCATTCTGTCCCGACTGCCGATGTCGGCAGATTATCCGCAGACATTCCGCAGGAAATTCCGCAGAATTTCCGTGATTTCGACTGTGGTAAAAATTTTTTACTCTGACGGTCAAATATTTTTATCTGTGGCGGTAAAAAATTTTGACCCAAGAAAGAATAACATGAATAAGAATAATTAAGAAAGAATAAAATTATATACCCTCTCGAACGAAAATCTTACAAGCCCTATTCCCTTGCTTTTTACGTCGAATAAGCCTTGCTGCTTCAAGCTCTCGAAAAAGAGTAAGCGCCGTCGGCTTGCTGCAACAAATGCTTTTCATTGCATCCTCAGCCGTCAAAAAAACAAATGGTTCTCCATCTTCATACCATCCATTTTTGATAGAAAGTTTTTGACGGTCAACCAAAAAGGCATAAAGCAAAATAGCATTATTGGAAAGCGCCGTTCTATATGGCGGTTCAAACAGACGTTTAGGAACTTGTAAAAACGGTGTTTCCATTCGTTTATCTCCTGTTTACAAACGTAAATGTTAGGGCAGAAAAATCAACTGTGCTTGTTTTCCCGTTCCGCCGGGATATCACCCTCATTGAAAAAGGCAACAAGGCTGTCAGCGTTGATAAGCCAGCGATTTCCAGCGCAGACAAACCGAACTTTTCCAGCACGGCAGAGATTCCGCAAATAATATGCGGAAATTCCGAATTGAGCAGCAGCGTTCTTAACAGAAAGCATGGTCGGATAACTAAATGTGTCGTTCATTGAAACCTCCAATTTTCACTTTTGGTCATTGTTCGGATTATTGTGACTCGGTGCAATCTCTTGCGTTGTTGTAAGTTTATAACAGCTTGCTAGAGATATCAAGATTTTTGTTTTTATATAAAATATTTGAAAAACGATTTTTCATATTGACAATTCATCATGCGCTGTGATACATTGAAACGGGAGGTAACACAAATGGACATTGCAAAATTCTCAGAACGACTAAAACACGCACGGAACGAAGCAAAAATGACTCAGTTAGAACTCGCTGAAAAGGCAGGCATGAGTCAAGGAAAAATTTCAATATATGAAAGCGAAAAGAACTCATCTATTCCTTCGCTTGCAGCAGCGGGCGATATCGCACAGGCTCTTAATATTTCATTAGATTGGCTGGCAGGTGTTTCAGACAAGCCAAAAGTCGACATCGAAGCATCTGAACGCGATTTTTTGAAATACCTGTTATCGCTTCTTTTGCATGATGAAGCCGAAGTCGTAAATAAATCCAACAGTAACTTAAATAGTGATGGACTATATATTCATTTTCCCGGAAAGGATTTCAATTTGTTCGAGGCAGATATTTACAACCTATTCAAACTACGCAACGCTATCAAAAGCGCCGAAGTCCCTGAAGATACCGCTGAAGCCGCTATTTCAGCGGCAATCACAAAAATTTTAGATAAATACGAGAATTTGTTTTTTGACTGTCCTTTTTAATCAAGGAGATGCAACAAAATGGCTCAAATCACGAAGCGGACTAAAAAAGACGGTTCAACATCATATTTGTTCCGTGTTTCCGTCGGATACGACCGAAGCGGCAAACAAGTCACACGAAGTCAAACCTATACACCCCCGGCGTGCTTGACCGGACGCAAGCTGGAAAAAGAAGTTCGCCGCCGGGCGGATGAGTTCGAACAGGAAGTTCACAACGGCTTGAACATCGATGCAGATATGAAGCTGGACGATCTGATAGACCGTTGGTTTGAAGAATACGTTGACAAGAAATGCAAACCGAAGACGGGCTCAGAATACCGAAATCTACGCCCTCGAATCTCTGCGGCTCTGGGTCATATGAAGGTCAGCCAAATAAAGCCCTCTCATCTCATGGCCTTTTATTCTACGCTGGAAGAAACAGGCGCAAGGAAGGATTCTGTTTATCTCGCAACGCCTGCCCTATTAAAACTTCTGCCCCGTGGAAAGCGGCAGGAGATAGAACAGAAGGCCAGCGTAAGCAATCGCACCATGACGCGCGTATGTGCCAAAGAGCCGGTTAGCCGTGAGTCTGCTGAAAAGGTAGCACAAGCCGCCGGGCTGATTTTTTCCAAGGCATTCACTGAACAGGCGCGAAAAGGCGGCAAGCTCAACGGAAACACCTTGCTACACTATCACCGGATGTTGTCCAGCATCTTCACGAAAGCTGTACAGTGGGGAATTGTGCAGGATAACCCAGTAAAACGGGCGGAGCCTCCAAAGGGTGAAGAAGTGAAGGTGAGCTATCTGGAAGAATCCGATGTTGCACGACTGCTCACGGCCTTACCGGATGCACCGCCCCAATACTCCGCAATCATTCAGCTGGCATTGTTTACCGGTATGCGACGCGGCGAAATCTGCGGTTTGCGGTGGTCTGATATCGATTTTGAAAAATCCACGATTTCTGTAAACCGTACCTCTGAATGGATTCCACACGAAGGAATCATCTTCACACCTCCCAAAACAAAAGCCTCAAATCGAACTTTCAAAGTAGGTCCGAACTGTATGGATTTGCTGAGAGAATATCAGCTATTCCAAAAAGCAGAACGGCTAAAAGTTGGTTCTCAATGGGCAAAAACTGTTAATATCGAAAACGGAACGACCGTACAGAACGATTTGCTATTCACTCGCTGGGATGGAACACCGCTTGATCTGAACAAAGTGACAACGTGGTTTCCACTCTTCCTACGAGAACACAATCTTCCGGAAGTCACGATTCACAGTCTTCGGCATACTTACGCCAGCTTAATGATAGCGGCCCATGTGCCTGTTACAACGGTTTCGGCCGTCTGGGCCATGCAAGAACCAGCACGACCACAGACATTTATGCTGGGTTCATCCGAACAGCCGATGCGGCGGCAGCAGATGCGATGGAAGGTGTTTTTAATCGGATTCGCGAAAAGAATCACGCATAAAGAAAACAGCGCACAGGAAAGCTTGCCAACCTTGTGCGCTGTTTTTTCAAATGTCCCATTTATAGGGCCGAAGTTTTGTGCGTTTTTTGTGCGTTATTGGTTCGAAACGGTTCGAAATACATCAAAACGGCTTTTGCAAAATGCTTCGATGATTCATAATGTTTTTGCATTATCCAAACCTATTTTGCAACAACATTCCATGCTTCCCAAGCAGTAGGCGGCGGGTTCGAGTCCCGTATCCTGCTCCAAAATAAAGCGGCAGAGTGTCTGAATTTCAGATGCTCTGCCGTTTTTCATTTTTGTTCCCGGTTCAAGCTGTTTTCCGGTGGAAGGTTCCCCATCAGAGGACACAACGGTGAAGAAATCCCCATGTTTCAATCCACGACCGGCACGTCCAGTCCGAATTCCAGCGGGCGGAAGCGGGGGCAGACATTTTCGGTGATGCAGATGACCGATGCGGCCAGACGGCTGCCGATCTCGCAGGATTCCGCCAGCGTTTTGCCGTAGGTCAGGCCGATGACGGTGCCCGCGAAGAACGCATCGCCCGCGCCGGTGGTGTCGATGACGTTCACCTTCTTGGCCGGAACAATGCCGCAGTCCCCGTCCGCCTGGGCATAGACTGCGCCCTTGTCGCCCATGGTGACCACCATGCAGGGGATGTTTGCGCTCCGGACATTGGCCGCCAGCACCTGGCACATCTCCTCCGGTTCCAGATGGCCGTAATCGTCCGAGAAGAGCAGCCCGGCCTCCTGCTGGTTGCAGACAAAACAGTCGATCTGCTGCAAAAAGTCCCGGCGCTCCATCGCAATGCTCATGTTGGAGACCACCGCGTACACCTTTTTGCCGTATTTCTTGGCGTAGCGCAGCGTCTGCTTGACGGTCTCCTTTTCGAGGTCCAGCTCCAGCGCGATGCTGTCGCAGTCCCGAAAGATCTCGTCTCCCTGCTCTTCCAGCAGCCCGATCAGCGGGGTGGTGTCCGGCCGCTTGGAGATGGCTGCACAGACGTCGCCGTCGTTGTTGAAGATGGCCAGCCAGGTGCCCATGCCATCCGGCACACGCTGGATGAACCGGGTGTTGACCTTGTGGTTGTTCAGCTTCTCGATGACGTCCAGACCCATGCCGGTATCATCCACCAGGCCCACAAAGGTGGGCCGCAGCTCCACGTTGGCGATATCTTCTGCCACATTGCGGCTCACACCGCCGTGTACCTGCTCCACGCGCCCGGCGTTTCGTCCGCCGGGGATATAAGTCGAGAGCGGATACCCCTTGATGTCCACAAAAACTGCGCCGATGACTACGATTCCCATACGAAAAATTCCTTTCCGGATTTTACATTTTTCTCATTATACACTATCTTCCGGCCGGAATCCATCGTTCTTCGGAAATTGTGCCATTTTCCGCGTCCAACATAAAAACAGGAGGCCCATCCCCCAGGATGGACCTCCCATTTTTATGCTTCGCTCTGGCTCGGATGCGGTGTCGGCGGGGCTTTGGTGAAGAGCACCTTCAGCACCAGCGGTGTTGCCACCGAGGATACCACGATGAGCAGAATGACCGCCGTGAAGTACACAGGATCCACCACGCCGATGTCCAGGCCCTTCTGAGCCACGATCAGGGCCACCTCGCCGCGGGTCATCATGCCGACGCCCACCTTGAGGGAGTCGGCCCAGTTGAAGCGGCAGATCTTTGCCGCCAGACCGCAGCCGATGACCTTGGTGATGAGGGCCACGATGACGAAGCAGACGCTGAAGAGCAGGATCTGCGGCGTCAGGCCGCTGATATCCGTCTTCAGGCCGATGCTCGCGAAGAAGACCGGTGCGAACAGCACATAGTTGCTGATATCCACCCGGCGCTCCACATA
>OLHG01001794.1_pt1 | contig 12467 bp, 8 predicted proteins | sample 1605971 | NCBI WGS metagenome assembly OLHG01 (sample SAMN03283289) | human gut metagenome | biome: human-associated habitat; material: feces | host: Homo sapiens | place: Peru | collected 2012 | reverse complement strand
TGAAGACGGTAATGAAGGGAGCCTGGCCGTTGGTGGTCATCAGCGTCACCACCTGGTACTGGATGGTCTGCACGCCCCGGCGCACCTCCTCCCGGAGCCGATCCTCCACCACCTTGGACACGGTTTCCTCATCCGGCGCAATGCCGAAGACGTTCAGCTCCCGCTCCACGGTTCTGCGGATCTTCTCCCGGCTGATCTGGACAAAGGGAGCCAGGTGGGTCAGGGAGATGGACTGACCGCCATACTGGTTGGAGGCCACCTGGGCAATGATCTGGGTAGCGATGTTGCAGGCGGTGGAGAAGGAATGGGGCTTCTCGATGAGGGTGCCGGAAATGACGGTGCCGTTTTGCAGCATATCGTCCAGGTTCACCAGGTCGCAGTTGTGCATGTGCTGGGCATAGTAGTCGGAATCGTGGAAATGAATGATGCCCGCCTCGTGGGCAGCCACGATCTCCTGGGGCAGCAGAATCCGGTTGGTGATGTCCTTACTCACCTCGCCTGCCATATAGTCCCGCTGGACGGCGTTGATGGTGGGGTTCTTATTGGCGTTCTCCTGCTTGACCTCCTCGTTGTTGCACTCGATGAGGCTCAGGATCCGGTCGTCGGTGGTGTTGGACTGCCGAGCCAGAGAACGGATATAGCGGTAGGTGATGTACTCCTTGGCCACCTCGAAGGCACCGTGCGCCATGATGGCCTTCTCCACCAGATCCTGAATCTCCTCCACCGAGGGACTGCGGCCCATTTCCTCGCAGGAAATCTGGACACTCTCGGAGATCCGCTGGATTTGCAGGGGGGTCATGCGCACCTTCTCGTCCGTGGCTTCATTGGCCTTGGTCACGGCCATGACAATCTTATCAATGTCAAAAACAGCCTCCGCGCCGTTTCGTTTAATGATCTTCATAGGGTAACTCCTCCTTAGGTCGGGATTGGGTCGATGATTCGAACTGGGCTTATTATACTAGATATTGTGGTTTTGTCAAGACTTAACCACAAAATACAGTATCCATCATTTTGACGGGAAAAAGTTCGTTTTTTCCGCAGGGGAAAAACAGCCTTAGGAAGTCGGTAAATCAGGCTCTTTTTCGTGCTTTTGCGAAAGAAAGGTTTGAAATCGGCGAGGGAATATAGTATAATCACAAAAAGCGCCTTTACATAACCCCTCCCGTTTCCCCATGAAAAATGAAAGGAGCCATTTCCGTGAGAAAAAATTTCGGCATTTTGCCATCTGGTGAGCAGGCCACCCTCTATACCATATCTTGTGGCGGGGTCACCGCCCAGGTCACCGACTACGGCGCAACCCTTGTGAGCCTTCTGGTACCCGACAAGGAGGGAACCCTTGCCGATGTGGTGCTGGGCTACGACGACTGCGAAGGCTATGCCGCAGGCGACGCCTGCCTGGGTGCTACCGTAGGCCGGAACGCCAACCGGATTGCGGGAGCCGCCTTCTCCCTGGGTAAAAAGGTCATCCATCTGACCCCCAATGAAAACGGCAACAACCTCCACTCCGGCCCGGATATGTACTTCAAACGGATGTGGACGCTGGTTTCCGCCTCCGACACCGCCGTCACCTTCGGCCTGCACAGCCCCCACGGCGACCAGGGCTTCCCCGGAAACGCGGACATCCGGGTGACCTACAGCCTGGATGCCACCGGAGGCGTGCACATCGTCTATGATGCCCAGTGCGACCAGGACACCGTGTTCAACCTGACGAACCACAGCTATTTTAACCTCCGGGGGCAGGCGCATACGGATACTGCCATGGAGCAGCTGCTGTCCATGCCCGCCCGGTTCTTTAACCCCGACGATGCCCAGGCCATCCCCACCGGGGAAAAGCGGAGCGTGGAGGGCACCCCCATGGACTTCCGCAGTCCCAAGGCCATCGGTCAGGAGCTTCACGCGGATTATGAGCCTCTGAAGCTTCAGGGGGGCTACGACCACAATTTTGAGGTCTTCTGCAATCCCTGCGCCCAGCTGACCGATCCGGTATCCGGCCGGAGCATGGCAGTCTTTACCGACTGTCCGGGCATTCAGTTCTACTCCGGCAATTTCCTGAACGAAACCGGCAAGGGCGGCGTTCATTACGGCAAGAATTCCGGTGTGGCTCTGGAGACCCAGTTCTACCCCGATGCCATCCATCATCCGGACTGGCCCCAGCCCGTGACCAAAGCAGGCGAGAAATATCACAGCGAGACCGTCTATCGGTTTCACTGGTAAGATTTAGGAGGAAGCGCAACCCGCTTCCTCCTAAGCATATCAAGAGCACCCCATTCCATCTGGACACTCCTGATACCCCCAATAGCAACCCGAAACATTCCGACCCGCTTCCGGCGGTGCGGCCGGGGGATTCTTAAGGGGGCGGCTTTTCGGCAGCGCCCTTTCGTAACCGATGATGAAATCGTCTGCGGCTCTCAGCGGATCTTTTGCCCCGACTGTGCAGTTTGAAAAGCTTGAAATACATACAGTATTCCGGCGCTTTTCAAACTTTCATTCGTGACAAAATCTCTCGCCGTTAGCTCTTGTCGATTTCATCATCGGTTACTTAAGCCCGCTTACTTATCAATTTTCTTGCCGGGACAAGAACATTGCCCCCGGAGGGATCAGAGCTGAAGTATTTATTGAGTGCAGGAACATACACAAAGTCCTTCATTTTAGTCCAAGACGAGCGTGACCTCTTTTCAGGAAATTTTTTTCGATAGTCTTAAAAGGAAGCGCACCGCGCTTCCTCCTTTTAGCACTTCCGGCCATTGTCTGCATAAACTGTCCTGTAAGCCTATGCTTGGGTGCCCCGGCTCACGCCGGGCTGCCCTATCTTCATTCGGGAGGTTTTTCCATGCCAGACCAATGCCGGGACACGCCGCGCTGCGACGGCAGCCAGCAGACCATGTCCATCCACACCCGAAAAATCACCGACTCCTGCCGGGATAAGGACTGCATCGAGGATCTGCGGGTCTATCTCACCGCCGGCTCTCAGGAGCTTCTGGACACCGCGGCCAATGTCCGGGTTCGCAGTGCCGAGCTGATCCATACGGATATCGATGTGGAGCCGGTGGCCTTTGACCGGAACCACTACTGCATCGACATCACCTTCTACTACCGGATTCTGGCGGATGCCCTGGTTGGCTCCTGCCGCCCCACCACCCTGTATGGTCTTGGGGTCTTCAGCAAGCGGGCAGTGCTCTGCGGCGAGGACAGCCGGGCCCACATTTTCCGCAGCAGCACCCGCATTTCCCAGCTGGACGGCTGCGCCACCAGTACCGCCAACCGGCCTACCGCCGTGGTGGAGGTTCTGGATCCCATGGTGCTTGGCTCCAAGATTAAGGAGGTCTGCGACTGCGCCGGCGAAGCGGTGGCCGTTCAGATTCCGGAGGCCATCCGGGCCGCCTTTGACGAGGAGCTGGTGCTCACCGGCGGCCAGCGGCGGCTGTTCGTCACCCTGGGACAGTTCTCCATTGTCCGGCTGGAGCGGGACGCCCAGCTGGTGATCCCGGTGCTGGACTACTCCATCCCGGTGAAGGAATGCTGCGAGTCCGGCGGCTGCTGCACCGAGGATCCCTGCGAAATGTTCAGCCGGATTCCCTTCCCCGCCAAGCAGTTCTCCCCGGACAACTGCGATGGGTGTCCGGGCGACGGCTGCAATTGCGGCTGATTTCCAATACGCCGAAGGGGCTGACGCAACCGCGTCAGCCCCTCAAGCTTTATTCCACCGCGCTCAGAAAATCTCTGGCGGCGGTCTCCGGGGAATCGTACTTCCCATTCATGTAGGCCCGGGTAACGCTGTACCACTTGGCCGTGATCTCCGGGGTGATGGTACCGGTGTTGACGACCCGGCTGGCCAGTGCCTCCGAAGACTCTACGTTCCGGTAAATGTCCGCCTGGACGGTATCCGCCGCCACCGAGGGCACGCCCTTTACCTTGCCCATGGTGTCGATCTCCTTCCCGGTGGCCAGGAACCGGAGAAACTCCATGGCATACTCCGGATTGGCCGCGTCCCGGTTCACCGCGAAGCCGAACCAGGGCTCCTGGTAAACGTAGTGTCCCCCTTCGCCGAAGGGCACATACACGAAGCTGTACGCGAAGGGCGATGTCTGGAAGGTCTGGGACTTGCTTTCCCGCTTCTTCATGCCGCTGACCTTCTCGCTGTCGCAGATCCAAAAGGGGGTCTTCCCCTCGAAAAAGCTCAGAATGGCCCCATCGTAGTTGTCCTCAGGCAGGGCGGCGTTCACTTCCTCGTCGGTGTAGCCGTTGTCCCGGATGATATCCAGAAACCCAAACACCGAAGCCAGCCGATCAACGGCCATCTGGCCGCCGGCTCTGGCACTTTCCAGAAATTCCATGTCCGTACACAGGGCGGCGTTCAGTCCGCTCCGGGTCAGCTCGGCGTAAATTTTATTGGCAGGCCCCTGCATGGGGGTATAGCCCTTTTCCTTCAGGGCAGCCAGAACGGACAGGAATTCCTGGGTATTCGTCGGAACGCTCAGGCCTTCCTTCTCCAGCAGGGTGTTGTTGACCACCATGCCGGTAACCAGCTGAGCCATTGGAATGGCCCTGAGAACCCCGTCAATGTTGTAGGTCTTCAGCATCTGCTCATCGATGGCACTCACGTCAATCTGCGTCAGATCCCGGCACCGGGCAGGCAGCGTGGCATTTCTGGCGTTCATAAATTCCGCGCTGACCATCATAATATCCACCCCGGGATTCAGATCCAGATAGGCCTCCAGATCCCTTCCGCCCATCTGCCCGTAGGAGAAGGTGACGTTGGGATAGTACCGGTTGAAGTCGTTGGTCACCTGATCCAGGGCCTCGAAGTTCCTGAAGAAGCCCAGAACACGCAGATGAACGGACGCGCGGGTATCCAGGCCGGGCTTAAAATCCCCCTTGCCGCTTTCCTGCTTCCCGGCACAGCCGGACAGCAGCACCACCGCCAGCACCGCCGCCAGAAGGCGATAGGCTCTCCGCTTTTTCATATAAAATCCCCCCTATTTTCGTTTTACAGGGTATGATTCTTGATCTTTTGCAGATATTGCCGCAGCTTGCTCACATCCACGGGCTTGGCAATGTGTCCGTTCATGCCGCTGGCAAGACAGGCCTGCACATCCTCGGCAAAGGCATCCGCCGTCATGGCGACGATGGGAACGGTGCCGTTCTTCCCGACAGGCAGAGCCCGAATGCGCCGGGCAGCCTCCAGTCCGGTCATCTCCGGCATCTGCACATCCATCAGGATGGCGTCATAGGTACCGGGCAGTGCGTTGGAGATCACGTCCAGACAAATCCGGCCGTTCTCTGCCCGCTCGCAGGTATCGCCGCACTCGGCCAGAAGAATCTGAATGATCTCCCAGTTCATGTCGTTGTCCTCGGCCACCAGCAGGCGCAGGCCGCTCACGTCCGCATCCTGGCTTCCCGTCTCGCCGGTTCGGGTATCCGCCTGCCGGACAATGGGCAGGGACAGTCCCACCGTGAAAGTGGTTCCCTTGTTCACCTGGCTTTCGCAGTCGATGGTGCCATCCATCAGCTCCACCATCTGCCGGACAATGGACAGTCCCAGGCCGGAGCCCTGGGTCCGGTTGACCTGAGTGCTCACCTCCCGGGCAAAGGACTGGTACATATGCTTCTGAAACTCCGGGCTCATGCCGATGCCCGTGTCCGAAACCCGGAAGGTCAGGCGCACCCGGTTTTCGTCCAGCTGCTCTTCCCGGAAGGACATATGGATGCTGCCGCCGGGCGGGGTATACTTGACGGCATTGGACAGCAGATTGATGTAAATCTGATTCAGCCGGATGGCATCGGCACTGACCTGGGGACAGGCAAACTCCGGCACGTCATAGGTAAATTTCTGCTCCTTGTCCCGGGCTTGGGGGGTGATGATCTCCAGAAGCCCGGAAACCAGCTCCGGCAGGGAGATGTCCGTGGGGGTCAGCACAAATTTCCCGCTCTCGATTTTCGAAATATCCAGAACGTCGTTGATAAGGGTCAGCAGCTGGCGGCCGGCGTTGGCGGCCTTATTCAGACACTGGGCAGCGTACTCCGGGTCATCCAGATTCCGCCGGGCAATGGCCGTCATACTCAGCACCGCGTTCATGGGCGTGCGGATGTCGTGGGACATGGCGGACAGGAAATTGGTCTTTGCCTCGCTGGCCTGTCTTGCCAGCCGGGCCGTCTCCCGCAGCTGCCGGTTGACCCACAGCAGATGCCAGCCGTCCAGAAGCACCAGCACCGTCAGGCTGCCGCAGATGACCAGCACCAGAACCCAGGCACTGTCCTCGGTCACCAGCTCCGCCTCGGGAAGGAAGCCCACGATGTCCAGCATGGAGTCTTCGCCAAAGGAAGAAAAATACCAAAAGCAGTTCTCGCCCCGGAAGTTTTTGTAATGCAGAGCTCCCAGCTCACTCCCGTTCAGCTCCTCGGCAAAGTCGTACATCTTATTATAGTTATCCTGGAAATTATAGGCACGGATGTAATTCAGGAAATTCTCGGATCGCATGGAGGGCGACTGCACCACATATTCCCCCGATCGGGTGATGATGCCCACCTCCGCCGACTGGTACTCTGCCGGGAATACCCAGCTTTTTTGCAGGGAGTCCGTAGGGATGGCCCGCAGAAGCAGATAGTCTTTGGTGCCGTTCTCCGTCCGGAGGGTCACCCGGGCGCCTACGCTCACCGCGTTGGACAGGTTCTCCGAAAGCCGGTATTTGCCCACTACGCTGAATTGAGCCGCGGTGCCGTCGAAAATCTCCCGCATACTGCCGTTCAAGCGCCGCGCATAGTCGGCGGCACTGTCGGTAAACTTGCGGTAGGTGTCGATCTCCTCCTGCCCTGCCGGATAGTAGGCCGACCAGGCCCGCAGGGTATCCAGATCCACGATGTGGGCGTAGCGGTTGGGGTTGGTATTGAGCTGCCGCAGAAATTCCAACGCCTGGGACAGATCCATCCGGTTGTTTGTAATGTAGGCACTCCAGTTTTCCACATAGCCCCGCTCACCGTCCAGATAATTCTGGGCAACGGACTTCATGGATTCCACCGTGGCGATGAACTCGTCCCGCTTGTTATTCATCTGCTCCTGATGGAGCCGGCTGGCGCAGACCACAGACACCGCCGCCGTGAACAGGATCACCAGCAGATTGCAGAGCACCAGCGTGATTTTTCTCTTTCTTCCCATAAAATCGCTGTGCAATCCTCTTCACCTCCGGTTTCGGCCTGCCGAAAATATAACAGGGCCTTTCACATGATGTTCATTATAGCAGGAATTCTTTCCTTTGTCCACCGGGGGACGGTCTTTTCCCCTTTTGGAACCTCTGAATAAATCGTCTGCGGCTGGATAGCGGATCTTTTTCTCTATCCGTGCGGGTTCAAAAGCGGGCAATACAGAAAGTATTCCTCCGCTTTTGAACCCTTCGGCTAAAGAAAAATCTCTCGCTCCCAGCTCTTGCCGATTTCATCAGAGCTTCCCTGATTTTGCATTCAGTCTAGCACGGAGGCCAAGGACTGTCAATAAAAAAGTGCGGCCGCGAGTTTCTCGCAGCCGCCAAAGCTTATTCCTCGAAGGTCAGAACGTCCTTGAATTTTTCCTTGAAGATTTCGTAAACCGCATTCAGGGTTTCCTCATCCTCCACAGCCAGATAGTTTTCGTTGTCCTCGTCTACCGGCTCCACCTCCAGGATGACGATCTCGTCTTCACCCTCGGGCATCAGCACCAGATATTCGGTGTCCTGATATTCAATGCAGTCTAAGTATTCAAAGTTCGCGTCCTGGCCGTTTTCGTCGGTCAGGGTCAGAATGCCGGTTTCCTCTTCTTCGGGCAGATTGGTTTCCTGTTCCATGGAAATCCCTCCTGTATTCAAATGATTGTGCCCATAGTATACCTGATTTCCCCGGAAAAAGCAATACGAAAATTCATGCGCAAAAAAGAGGATTGACTTTTGGAAAAGATCATGTATAATCGTCCATGAAAATTGCATACAAGCCTTATCAAGAGTGGTGGAGGGAACGGCCCTGTGAAACCCGGCAACCTGTCCGAGAGGAAAAGGTGCCAAATCCGTCGGCAAACGAAAGATGAGGATCTGATATTTTAGCGCACATCAGGTCTTCTGGTGTGCGTTTTCTTTTGCATTTTGCGCGGGAAAGAAAGGAAAATATTATGGAAAAAAGACTCTTTACCTCGGAATGTGTAACCAATGGCCACCCGGATAAGGTTGCCGACGCCATCTCCGACGCCATCCTGGATGCCTGCCTGGCGCAGGATCCCGGCTCCCGGGTGGCCTGCGAAACCATGGTCACCGCGAATTTCTGCATTATCTGCGGAGAAATCACCACTAAGGCCCAGGTGGACTATGCCCAGGTGGCTCGGGATACCATCCGGAAAATCGGCTATGTCTATCCCGGGGACGGTTTTGACGCGGACAGCGTCCAGGTGGAGTGCCGGATTCACACCCAGTCCGCGGACATTGCCCTGGGCACAAATGACGAAGTGGGCGGCGCGGGAGATCAGGGCATGATGTTCGGCGGTGCCTGCACCCAGACCCCGGAGCTCATGCCCCTGCCCGCCGCCCTGAGCCGGGCGCTTTGCAGCCGATTGACCCAGTGCGTTCACGCCAACGACCTGCTTCGCCCAGACGGCAAGACCCAGGTCACCGTGGAATTTGACGAAACGGGGAACGTTGTGGGCATCGACACCGTGGTGGTATCCGTGATGCACAGCGCGGATTTTGAGATTTCCCGGCTGCGCCGGTATATCCGGGCGGAGGTCATCGCCCCGGTTCTCCGGGATTACGGCTTTGATATCGAAAGTGTTCCCAATATCTTCATCAATCCCACCGGTAATTTCGTCATCGGCGGCCCCAACGGAGACACCGGACTCACCGGACGGAAAATCATCGTGGATACCTACGGCGGCTATTTCTCCCACGGCGGCGGGGCTTTTTCCGGAAAAGACCCGACGAAGGTTGACCGGAGCGGTGCCTACATGGCTCGGTATCTGGCCAAGAATCTGGTGGCAGCCGGATTGGCGACCCAGGCGCAGGTGCAGCTGGCCTATGCCATTGGCGTGGCTCAGCCCGTTTCCGTGCGGGTGGACAGCTACGGCACAGGCCGGATTTCCGATGAGCAAATGACGGAGCTTCTTCGGGAAATCTGCGATCTGACCCCGGCCGGCATTATCCGCAAGCTGGATCTGCGCCGTCCCATTTATGCCGACACCGCCGCCAGAGGGCACTTCGGCCTGGAAGGCCGCCCCTGGGAGCAGACCGACTTGGTTCCCAAGCTGAGAGAATTGGCAAATCTCTGATTTCGCGTGTCACTGCGAACCGGTGACCGATGTCGCCCGGTTCGCAGTGACGAGATAGTATTCGAAAATTTGCGGGTAGGCCGTCTTACGCCGCCTTGGGCGTGGTTTCCTTTGTTGTGGTTTCCTTGGGGGCCTTTGTCTCTTCGGTTGCCTTGGTTTCCTCCGCTTTTTCCTCGTCCTTGCCGTAAATGGTCTCCTCGTAGAGCTTTTCTCCAAAGAGGGCGCGAACCTTCTGCATGGTTACGGACTCGGCTCCCAAGTATTCCTCCAGACACAGGCCGGAGTCCTTCATATCCATGGAAACCTCCCTCCCCACATACCGGAAATGCCATGGCTCGTCGGTAATGCCGGTGATGGACTCCTTATCCGCGGTATAGCGCAGAATGAAGCCATACTCCCAGCAGTGCTGAGCAAACCAGGCGTCCGCCTCGTCGCCCACCAGATCTACCGACAGCCCCAGCTCATGCTCGCTGGTGCCGGGGACGGCTACGGTTTCCAGTGCCTTGTCCCGGGCCTCCCGGAAGTCCAGATTGTAGGTTTTCATATGCTCCCGGGTTCGGTATTCCAGAATGGCAGTCTGGGACCAGTGGGTTCGGTAGCCGGAGTTGACCTCGTAGGTAATACCGGCGGCGGTGCAGTCGTCCAGCATCTGGCGAAGGGCAGAGTAGCACCGCCTGTCCACGGTGTGGGTGTCATCGATTTTCCACTCGTCCAGGGCAAAGTTATCGGGCAGAGGATTCAGACCGTTGACCAGAATCACCTCAATGCCCTTGGGGGAGAAATAGTGGGTTTTGCCGTCAATCTTCGTGGGAGACACGGCCATGAGCCCGTCTTCCTTGAAATAATACCGATATTCGCCTTCCTCATGCCAGCCTACGGTGAGATAGCCGGAATCGTCGAAGAGCCGTTTTCCGTCCTCCATGTCCTGCCAGCCGGTGAGCATAGGCCCTTGGGAGCTGAAATACCGCCGCCCCCCTTCTTCCTCCAGCCAGCCGGAATACTGCTTTCCGTCCTCACCGAAGTACCAAAGCGCACCATCGATTTCCGTCAGGCCGGTGGCAAGAAAGCCGTCCACAAAGAAGTAGTTGTCCGCGCCGATCTGGGTAAAGCCGTCTGCCGCCAGACCGTCGGCTCCGAAATAGCACCGCTTGCCATCCAGTTCCTGCCAGCCGGTGAGAAGGGCTCCGTCCTTCAGATAGTACCGCCCTTCCGGCAGCCAAAGCCAGCCCGTGACCATGGCTCCGTTGCCGCCGAAGTAGCAGGTTTCCCCGTCAATGGTCTGCCAGCCGGTGAGCATGATGCCGCTGCCATCAAAGTAGTAGGTAGTGCCGTCGATGGTCTGCCAGCCGAGGCTTGGGGTGCCGTCTTCTTGAAAATAGTACCGCCCCTCGGGCAAGTCCATCCAGCCGGACACCGGATCCCCGTGAAAATCCTGGTAGTAGCGGATGCCGTCCTTTTCCTGCCAGCCGCTGTGATCGGTGTTTTGCTCATGCCAAACAAGCCCCCCGATCAGGGAGCCTAATATGATGATCAGAAATACAAGCGGCACCAGCCGCTGCTGCTTGGTTGTCATGTGCTGCCTCCAAAGTGTATTATGGTCATTCTAACACGCTTCGACAGCTTTTGCAATAAGGCAACACCGCACAATTGCGCCTTCGAGTCTCAGCCGCCTTTTTGCCCCACTTCTGCAGTTCCAAAAATGGGAAATACATACAGTATTCCTCCATTTTCGGAACTTTGAATTGGAACAAAAATTCTGGCTGAGACTTCTTGCCGAATTGTGCGGTGATGCCCGAAACCAATCCTAAAGCATTCTTAAGAAAAAGACAGTGGATTTTTTCGGATGATATGTTATAATGGACGCAGAAGAAGGTTTATCGGAGGAAAAGCATGGCAGAACAGAAAAAACTGAAAATTTTGATCACCACGGATCTGTATACCACCAATACCAACGGCGTGGTTACCAGCGTCCAGAATTTGTTTGACGAGCTGACCCAGAAGGGTCACGATGTGCGCATTCTCACCATTTCCAGCACCATCCACTCCCACAAGGAGGGGCATGTGTACTACATCCAGAGCATTCCCCTGGGGGCGGTGTATCCCAACCTGCGGATGCCTACCTCCTACCGGAATAAGCTGATTCAGGAAATCATTGACTGGAAGCCGGACATTGTCCACAGCCAGTGTGAGTTTTTCAGCTTTCAGTTTGCCTCCCGGATTGCCCGGATCACCGGCGCGCCCCTGGTGCACACCTATCATACCCTGTACGAGCAGTACCTGACCTCTTATTTTGTCCCCAGCAAGCGGCTGGGAGAATTCCTGGCCAAGGTGCTTTCCCGCCAGCGTCTGCGCAAGGTCACAACTCTGGTGGCTCCCACCCAGAAGGTGGAGGATGCCCTTCAGGGCTACGGCCTTCACGCCCCCATCAGCGTGGTTCCCAGCGGCATTTCCCTGGAGCAGCACCACAAGCGGCTGTCCCATGAGGAGCGGCTGCGCCGCCGTCGGGCTTTGGGCATTGAGGACGACGACCAGGTGCTCATCAACCTGGGTCGCCTGGGCGGAGAGAAGAACCTGGACGAGCTGCTGAACCTCTTTGCCGAGGCACGGCAGGAGAATAAAAATCTGAAATTCCTGATCGTAGGCGACGGCCCGGCCAGAGAAGAGCTGGAGCGCCGGGCGCAGAAGCTGGGCATTGGGGATTATGTGATTTTCACCGGCATGGTGCCCCCCTCCGAGGTGCAGAACTACTATCAGCTGGGGGATGTGTTTGTCAGTGCCTCCACCAGCGAGACCCAGGGTCTGACCTACATTGAGGCGGCGGCCAACGGCCTGCCCCTGCTCTGCCGCCAGGACGAGTGCCTGAACGACGTGTTGCAGGAAGGGAAGAACGGCTATGAGTACACCAGTGCCGAGGAATTCCTGGACGCCATCGACCATGTGATGCACGACCCCAAGTGGCGGGACGAAGCCTCCAAGCGCAGCGAGGAGATCGCCTCTACCTTTGATAAGAAGAGCTTCGGCGATGCCATTGAAAATGTCTACGAGTCGGTGCTGTAAGTGAAATAGCGTGGCCCGGTGCATCCGCACCGGGTCACATTTTTCAGGAGCACCAGGATAGAAGCATGTCATTGCGAGCCAGTGGTGCTCCGCGCAGCGAATCTAAAATAACAATGACTGCCAGTGGCAGTCA
>OLHG01001793.1_pt1 | contig 12471 bp, 7 predicted proteins | sample 1605971 | NCBI WGS metagenome assembly OLHG01 (sample SAMN03283289) | human gut metagenome | biome: human-associated habitat; material: feces | host: Homo sapiens | place: Peru | collected 2012 | reverse complement strand
GCAGCATCTTCATGGTGGTGGATTTGCCCGCACCGTTGGGGCCTAAAAAGCCGTAAACACAGCCCTCCGGGACGGTCAGGTTCAAATGATCCACCACCGGACGGCCATGGTAGCTTTTGCAAAGGGCATGAGTCTCAATCACAGGTTTCATAAATGGTCTCCTTTCGCATTCATGGTTTTCGGAACGATGCCAGAATACACCTGCTGCCTTAAACTGACCGGAAGCGCAGCTTAATTTACCCTTAAATTTGCAGGTGTTTTCCGCTGCGGCGCAAAAAGTGTGGTATAGTAAAGGCGGGAAAGGAGAACTGCCCTTATGGATACCATTTATGATGCAAAGCTCCTGCTTGTGGACGACAACGCCGAGCTGCTGGCACTGCTGTGTGAGCAGCTGCGGGGCGCAGGATATGGCCATATCAGAACTGCCCAAAGCTGCGCCGCTGCCCGTGTCTGCTTTGCGGCAGAGCAGCCGGAGCTGATGATCTTGGATATCAACCTGCCAGATGGGGACGGATTTTCGCTGTTCCGGGCGCTGCGGGCAAAAGCGGATATCCCGGCATTGTTCCTCTCTGCACGGGATGCGGATGCCGACCGTCTGTTCGGGCTGGGTCTTGGCGCAGATGACTACCTGACCAAGCCCTTTCTGATGCAGGAGCTGCTGCTGCGGGTGCAGCATATTTTGCAGCGGGCGTACCGGGCAGAGCTGTCCCGTACAAAACCGGCACCTTTGCAGCTGGGGGAGCGGTGCGTAGACCTGAATGATGCCATTGTTACCCTGCCGGAGGGCAAAACACTGACACTGACCGCTACCGAACTGGCACTGCTGCGGAAATTGGCAGAGAACCGGGGACACATCGTTACCTACGATGCCCTTTGTGCGGCGGTCTGGGGTGCAGATTATTATGGCTACGAGAACAGTCTGGGTGTACATATCCGGCATCTGCGGGAGAAGCTGGAAGCCGAACCCGGTGCGCCGCAGTTTCTGCGGACGGTGCGGGGCATTGGCTATAAGCTGACAAAGGGGGAAGAAGCATGAAAACCTTTGTGCGCCTGATCCGGCGGTATGTGCTGGCGGCGGTGGGCATCGTTCTGCTGCTGTTGTTTTCCGGTGTTGCAGTGCTGGGCTGGCTGGGTTGGCAGGAGGGCTGCCGCCTGCCACAGCGGGAGTATTCATCCAGCGAGATCGCGGATTCCATGGTAGAGACCGCCGAAGGGCTTGCCTTTGGGGCAGAACGCACCCCACAGGAATGGATGAACGGCTACGAGTGGGCGATGGTGCTGGACGATGTGGGAAACATCCGCTGGAGCTACGGCCTGCCGCAGGAACTGAACCATGCCTACACTCCCGGCGATATCGCCAAATTTGCCCGCTGGTATCTGGCGGATTACCCGGTGTTCTGCTGGACAGAACCCTACGGACTGTTCGTTATCGGGCTGCCAAAGGGGAGCCTGTGGAAGTACAGCATTTACAGCTCACCGGACTTTGCCCTGAGCATGGTGCGGGTGCTCCCGGCAGCAGCGCTGGGAATGCTGCTGCTGGGTCTGGTTCTCTGCTTCTGGTTGAGCTGGCGGGGGGCAAAGCGGCTGGAGACTGTAGCAAACGGTCTGGAAGCGCTGGCACAGGGGCAGACCGTTCAACTGCCTACGGATGGTTTTGCCGGGGAACTGGCAGAAAAGCTAAATCAGACCGGGGCACAGCTGCAAGCCAAAAATGAGATGCTTTCCCGGCGGGACAACGCCCGCACCCAGTGGATCGCAGGGGTCAGCCATGACGTGCGCACCCCGCTGGCGCTGATCTTAGGCTGGGCAGAGCAGTTGGAACAGGATGCACTTTTGCCGGACAGCTCCCGGCAGAAAGCGACCGGCATCCGAACCCAGTGCGAGAAGCTGCGCACCCTCATTGATGACCTGAACCTGACCAGTAAGCTGGAATACGGTGCCCAACCCCTGCGCCAGAAAGACCTCCGGGCAGGGCCGCTGTTCCGGCAGCTGGTGGCGCAGTTCTGCGAAAGCCCACTGGCAGAGCGCTGCGAGATCACACTGGAACAGGAAGAACCAGCAGAGCAGACGGTGCTTTCGGTGGATGAGGCGCTGCTGGCGCGGCTGCTGGAAAACCTGCTGAACAACAGCATTCGGCATAACCCGAAGCCGGTGAACATTACCGTGCACACCCGGCAGGTAGGAGAGCGCTTCTGCCTGACCGTGGCAGATGACGGTATTGGCTATCCGGCTGCCGTTCTGGTGGCACTGAACGCTGCGGAGCCTGCCGAAAATGCGCCCCATATCCTTGGCCTGTATGTAGTGCAGCAGATCGCCGCCGCCCATGGCGGCACGGCAGTGTTCGGGCAGAACACCCCCTGCGGAGCAAAAACAACGGTCTGGCTGCCGGTAAAATGAAAAATGTGAACCTTTTAGGTGTTTCCACCCAGAAAAGTCCATATAGAAAGAGCTGCTGTAGATTTATAAGAAATCGCAGTTGTCCAAATCCCTGCCATGAATCGTAGTTGTTGATGTACATTTGATGCTTGGTCTGAACAGGCAAGATTGCAGCTGCCGTTTTGGGCTCGAACCCGACCATTTTCCCGGCTTTGCATAAAAATCCGATGCCTGTTTTAAGGGACTGATTTTGGCTCTGCACATTTTTGCACACTTTTTGCACACCGGAACGGCTGGATAACGGATGCAAGAGGGGATAACAGGTGCAAAGAATGCAGCAGATACAAAACACAAATTTATGGTAAAACGATAAAAACAACGAATTGACGCAATTCTGAAAATTGACGATTGTTGCATGTTGGCTTCTCTTAATCAGTGGGCCCAGGGTTCGAGTCCCTGGAGGTGCACCACAACAACAAAATCCGAACTTTTTTCCGATAGGAGAAGGGTTCGGATTTTTTGTATTCTTCGGAAAACAGAACGAATCCCTTGCTTCCATCGAAAAACGTCCTAGACCTTATCACAAAAAAGCACGACAGACCACGGTAAGAGTGCCGTAAGGCAGAAAGGACACGAGTATGAAGTATGATAAAAGCGTTTGCAAGTTCAACATGGACACCGGCTGCATGGAGCTGCTGCTCCGGGATGGGAGAAAAATCTCTATCGACTGTACCGAGGTTGAGGATGCACTGGATGTGACCATGGCGCAGCAGACGGAACTGGACTACCTTATCTACAATGACCCACTGGGCTATGCGGATTTGATTCTGAACGGCGACCCGAAGGAATATTTGAAAAATGTGTCCGGTAGTCGTACACTAGAAGATTAAAAAGTAATTGTCTGTCGAACAAAAATATTCGGCAGACAATTTTTTTCATAGATTTAGAAGTACTATCAGTTCCAACCATACAAAAACGTTGGGTTCAACAGGTGAATCTTTGCACCGGAAAAATCAAGGATCCTCTCATCGCGCATCCGGCACAGCTCACGGGAAAGAGCACTGCGGTCCACACAGAGGAAATCTGCCAGTTCTGTCCGGGTGTAGGGCAGACTGTAACAGCCTTTTTCATCGGGTGTCAAGGTTTGAAGATAAATCTTCAGACGATCTCGAAGCCGTTTTTGTGCTAAAATACGCACTTTGGTGTTAAAAAAGAGAAGCTGCTGCGCCATATCCTGCATAAGATTTGCTGTGACTTGCATCCGGCAGGGACAGGTCAGCGTCTTCTGTGACATCAATGCGCTGAAATCCAGCTGCATTACGGTACAGCCCGAACTGGCACGCAGACAGACCGGACTTGCCGTCCAGCCAGTACAGGCCAGTTCTGCACCAAATACTTCTCCGGGACAAAAACGGCAGATGCTGATTTGATTGCCATTTTCATCATACAAAAATTCTTCCATCGTGCCATCCAGCAGAACACCCGTATTGTGGCTCTGCTCACCCAGCTCGACGATGTGCGCACCACGAGGATATTCACGGACAGTCGCATTCAAGCAACTAAGGACTTCCCTATATTTTCGTGGCTGGATGCCGTTGAACATGCCGCATTGCTGTAAAATTGAATAATATTGCTCCATCTTAAAATTTACTTTGCCGTTGCCATAACAACGGACACTCCGAGGTAGTTGTGTTAAACTCTTGGTTAGAGATGTCTAATTAAAAGGCATCATTATTATACGGTATAAAGTTTGAAATGTCAAACCCTATAACGTTCAGGGTTGATATCGAAGGAGTGACACAATGCTTTCGTTGGGAATGGATATCGGTACATCAACGGTCAAGTTGGTGCTGTTGAAAAATCAAGAAATTGAAAAGCAGTGGATGGCGGTGCATCACGGCAACCCTTTTGTCTGCCTGAAAAAGGGTATTTCCACGTTGGAACTGGCGATGGATACTCCGTTTTCACTCTGTGTGACCGGAAGCAACACGGAGGCTCTGCTGGAGCAAGATTCAGCCATTCCCTCTTTAGGCGATATCCCAGCTATCGTCGAGGGTGTGCGCTGGATCATTCCGCAGGTGGGTTCGGTCATTGAAATTGGCAGTCAGGGCGCGCGATTCATCACAGACTTGCAGAGCCGCGCACCTCAGTTTTCAGTCAACGAACACTGCGCGGGCGGTACAGGTTCGTTCTTTGAAGACCAGATGTCTCGCGTGGGCTGCAGGCTGGGAGATTACTCTTCGCTGGTAGAGCAGGCACAGAGTGTTCCGCGCCTTTCCGGTCGGTGTGCGGTCTTTGCCAAAACAGATATCATCCACCGCCAGCAGGAAGGCGTTTCCACGCCGGATATCCTGTTGGGGTTGTGTTATGCCATGATTCGGAACTATAAGGTGACCATCGTGCGGCGGCTGCCGATCTGTAAACCTGTGGTATTCTGCGGTGGTGTTACCTGCAATGCAGGCGTGATCCGAGCCATCCGGGATGTATTCGGGTTGAGTGAGAAAGAACTCATCGTTCCGGAGTTTGCCCGATATGAAGCGGCTCTTGGTGCTGCACTCAAAGCATCCGGCTCGTTCACGTTACGTCAACTGAATGATTCTCTGAACCGTACACTAACAACACACCACATGGTCGGAACATTGCCCAAACTGGAACTGCGCTCCGGCACGAGCCTTGCGGAGCCAAACGCTACCAAGATCATTCCAGAAAGTGGCTGCGCATTGGGCATCGACATCGGTTCTACCAGTACCGATCTTGTTCTGGTCGGTGCTGACGGTGAACTGGTAGATTTTCAATATCTGCGCACCGCAGGTGACCCGGAAGGAGCTGTCCGCAAAGGCCTTGCAAGTATTCGCCAGCGGTTTGGTGATATCCGGTTCACCGCAGTCGGTGTGACCGGTTCAGGACGAGAGCGCATCGGCAAACGTATCAGAGCAGATGCTGTCCGGGATGAGATCACTGCGCAAGCCAAGGGAGCTGCTCATTGGGTGCCGGAAGTCGATACCGTGTTTGAGATCGGCGGACAGGATAGCAAATACATCAGCATCCAGAACGGTGAAGTTGTGGATTTTCAGATGAACAAGATCTGCGCTGCCGGTACCGGTTCTTTTGTGGAAGAACAAGCTGCCCGTATGGGCATCCCACTGGCGGAATTTGGCTCATTAGCCTTATCCTCTGAACATCCGGCATCCTTGGGAGAACGGTGCACGGTGTTTATCGAAACAGCCATTGCGTCCGCTTCCGCTGAAGGTATTTCACGGGCGGATATTGCCGCAGGCCTTTGTCACTCCATCGTACAGAACTATCTGCATAAAGTTGTTGGTTCTAAACCTGTGGGGCAGCACATCGTTTTGCAGGGCGGTGTCGATTACAACCCCGGCATTGTGGCGGCATTCCAATCCGCATACGGCGACCGCATACAGGTCAGCCCGATCTTTTCCATCAGTGGTGCGTATGGCGCGGCTTTGCTGGCACAGGAAGCTGTGGGCGACGCACCCAGCCGATTTGTGGGATTTGACAGCCCGGCAAAGGATGCAGAGGACAGCCGCAGTGCGGAGATTCAGAAGAATATTGACTTCTACAAGCAGGCAGACAAACTGCTTTTGGAGGGTTACACTGGAAAACGTGACCCACGTAAAAAGACCGTAGGTGTGCCTTTTGCGTTGATGATCCACAAATTCTTCCCGATGGCAAATGCCTTCTTTACCTCGTTGGGCTTCAATGTCGTCCTGACTGACCCCACCAGTGAGGAAACGATCCGGCTGGCTCAGCAGACCGCACAAGGGGAGACCTGCTACCCGGTCAAACTTATTTACGGCCATATGCAGCAGCTCATCGACCAAAAAGTAGATTATATCTTCCTGCCCACCATCCACACGATGAAGCACGAAAAGAGCCGTGTGAAACACAACTACGGCTGCGTCTATATGCAGACGGCAGCCGCATCCATTGCCAAAGCTCTGGACATTGAGAGCAAGGGCATCACTCTGCTCAGTCCGGTATTCAATCTCGATTTCGGGCAGGAAGCTATGGCATCTGCAATGCTGGGACTGAGCAAGATTTTAGGAATCCCGAAACCGTTTTGTGCCAAAGCTCTGCTCAGTGGTGCCATGGCGGTGCGCCGCCATACCGCCGCCGTGGAAAAACAGGGCAAAGCTCTGCTGGCGACCCTGAGACCGGACGATAAAGTGTTGGTGCTCATCACCCGCAACTACGGCGTTTCCGACTCCATCCTGAACATGGGCATCCCGGAACTGCTGTTGGAACGCGGCTATAAAGTCATCACGCTGAGCCACCTGCCCGGTCATGCGCTGGACATCTCCGATGAATACGATAATCTTTATTATCCGTTCGGGCAGCATATCCTGTCCGGAGCAAAGCTGATTGCTCACCACCCGAACCTCTACGCTGTCTACCTGACGAACCACGGCTGCGGCCCGGACACCATGCTCTCACACCTGTTCAAGCAGGAGATGGGCGATAAACCCTACCTGCAAATCGAAGTGGATGAGCATTTTTCCAATGTGGGTGTCATCACTCGTATTGAAGCGTTCCTGAACAGCTTGCAACACCGCCCGGCGGTGGCTCTGCCGACAGATTTCAACATCGAGCAGGTCGATATTCACCCCTGTCGTCTGGCACAGACACCATCCTCCAATGTGCCACTCTATCTTCCGGCGATGGGTGCTTATACGCCCTATCTGGCCGCATATTTCAAACAGCAAGGGGCAGACCCCTACGAGCTGCCGCACCTGACGGACGATATTCTGAGCCTTGGCCGAGCGGAGACGAGTGCAAAAGAATACCTGCCTTTCCCGGCACTGCTGGGCAGTATCCTTGCTGAGCGTAAAAACGACCACGCACATGCGCAGTTCCTAATTCCGCAGACGCAGGGTGCGGAGGCAGACGGTCAGTACGCCCGTGTCATCCGTGCTGTGTTGGACCGCAGAAAAGAGCAGAATGCTCAACTTATCAGCCCAATGCTGGAAACACTGCCCGAAATGGCGCAGAACTGTGACGCACTCTTCCGCGCACTGTTGGCGGGAGATATCCTCTATGCTGTTCCGGCAGATAAACGTGCAGACATTTCGGCACAGTGGGATGCTCTGCCTGGCTGGGAGCAGCTGCACACAGCGGCGAGAGAGATCGGAGCACTTCTCACCAAAGGCCGCCACATTGCCGCTGTTAGTACGCCGCTCTGCCTGACAGAACTGGACAGCGGCGTACTTGCCGCGCTGGAAGCCGAAGGCGAACAGGTGCTTCGCGCCCCACTCAGCGAGGCACTCTGGTTTCTGTGGAAAGACAATTTGGATGAAAACAAACCATCGGCTGGTTGGCTTGACCAGATGCAGACCCTTGGTAATGAACTTGGAGCGCACAGTGCCTTTGCGGAAGACGCTGAATGTTCCTCATTGCGGACTCTGCCTTGCCGAATTTTTCAGGCGGGAACGGTCGATATCGGCACGCCAAGGCCGTGGAGCTTTCTAACCGTACCAATGCAGTGCTGACCCTTGCACCCCGGTATGAAAATACAGCGATGATTCTGGATATGCGCGGTCTGCACGATGCCTGTCGGGCTCCGCTGTTCCAGATTTCCCTTGATAATGACTGGGATGAAACTGCATGGAGCCGCTTGCGTTCGTTCCTCTACTACTGCTGAATCTGGCAGACGCAAAGAACCCGTCCGGTACGTCCGGACGGGTTCTTTGCGTCAGTTATGAAACAGAAAATCGCTTATTCGATGACCAGCAGCAGGCTCATTTTGAATTTGCCCTGTGCGGTAACGCTGTGCAGGCCGTTCTTATCGAAGCGGAAGCTCTCGCCTGCGTTCAGCTCGTAATCCTTGCCCTCATAGCCAATAATGGCCTTGCCTTCGAGGGCGGTCAGGATGGCATTGCCGGGAGCACGGTGCGGAGTCAGGCCAGTGCCCTCGTCAAAAGCCATCAGGACAAATTTCATGTTGTCTGCATGAGCGATGTCCAGATTGGCGATGCTGCCCTCTTCATAAGAAATGAGGTTCTTCAGTTCGGTGGGCTGGCCTGCCTTGATGATGTTGTTCATGGTAAAATTCTCCTTTTTCAAAATGATTTCGGTATAGATCATTCCACTGTCGGTTTTTGTGCCGCACAGTGTTTTCGGCGGTACATACAGCACTTCTCCGGGTTTGACAGACACTTCCTGCCCATCGACTCCCAGAAGAAACTTGCCGTTTCCCTCACCACCCAGATAAAGAGTGGTGCAGTCATAGTATTCCGGGGTAATAGAAGTGCCTGCGCCCAAGGAAAACCATGTTACCGGCACTCCATAGCCCAGTCCGGAAGGTCGGGAAACGGTCATAGCGTCCCGGATCGGGCGAACCTGGGAAAGTGTAAAAGGGACATTGTTCATACAGCAGTTTCCTCCCGCAGAGCAACCGGAACGATGCTGCGCACCGACCGCCCATGATAATGCAGTTCATCCACCAGCACCTGAACATCAAAAGAATACGAGATGTTCTCCTCGTTCAAGATCTCCGCAGCTGGACCGTAGAAAAATTCGCCTTTGCGATTCAGCATCAGGACTTCGTCCGCTACGCTCATGGCATTGGTGGGATAGTGGGTATTCATGATGGCACTGATGCCGGATTCATGCGCCAGCCGCTCCACCATATTCAGTACTAAGATCTGATTGTGGAAATCCAGACCGGTTTCCGGCTCGTCCAGAATGATGAGCTTCGGCTCGTTGATGAGGGCACGGGCAATGAGTACCATTTGTAGTTCACCGCCGCTCATCCGGTTGCAGTCCTTGTTGGCAAGACGGGTGATCCCCACTCGTTCCATCATGGCTTCCGCCATTTCGATTTCCTCTTTGCCGGGTTGCTGAAAGGTTCCGAGATGCGCACTGCGCCCCAGCAGAACCATTTCCAGACCGGTGTAGGAAAAAGCGAAGCCACGGGACTGCGGAATGTAGGAGATAGTGCTCCAGACATCCTTCGGCTTGAGGGTGTGGATATCCTTCCCATAAAATAGGGTTTTTCCGCTGTGCCATGGCAGCAGACCGATCATGCACTTGAGCAGGGTGGTTTTACCAATGCCGTTTGGACCAAGAGTCGCAAGGATGTGACCTTCTTCCAGACGCAAATTGATATTTTCGAGAATCACAGGCTGCTTCGGGTAGCCGAAGCAACCGTTCTGCACTTCCAAGATCATTGCAGATTGCTCCTTGTTTTATTCAACAGAGAAATAAACGCCGGTGCACCGATGATAGCGGTGAGGATGGAAAGAGGCAGCTCGATAATGCTGATGCTGCGGGACAGGGTATCGATCAGGATCATAAAGCTGGCTCCCAGACTGAGACTGAGGGGCACCACATAACGGTTGTTGCTTCCAACCAGCATCCGGGATGCGTGCGGGATCAGCAGACCAATCCAGCCCACCTGACCGCACATGGAAACGGCTGAAGCCGTGACCAGCGTAGATGCAACAATAAACAGCATCCGGGTCTGTTTGATGTTGATGCCGCTGGCACGAGCCTCGTCATCACTCAGTGAAAGGATGTTCAGCCGCCAGCGCAGCAGATAGATGATGATGATTCCAGCAACGATAAGTGGGCAGCCAATCAGGATCTTTTGGTAACTGGCACTGGTAAAGCTGCCCAAGAGCCAGTAGGTGATCTCCGGCAGCTTGTCCTGCGGATCGGCAGTATATTTCAGCAGCGAACCCAGTGCGTTGAACAGAGAGGATGCAATCGTACCGGCCAGCACCAGATAAACCATAGAACGCCCATCACTCTTGCCTGCGACTTTCAGAGTAAAACAGACGGAAATCAGGCCAAAGACCAAGGCGATGAGCTGTGTTTCCAGAATACTGCAAGACAGGATAATAGCAAGAATTGCACCCACACAGGTACCGCTGGTTACACCCAAAATATCCGGTGTGGCAAGCGGATTGGAGAATAAGGATTGATAGGTATTGCCTGCGCAAGACAGACCTGCGCCGACGATGATGGCCGTCAGAATGCGGGGCAGCCGCAGATTGATGACGATGGAGTAGTTCTGTACATTTGAGGTGCTCTCACCCGTCAGAGCAGTGCGCAAAGCTGTGAGAACTTCGCCTACCGGAACATTCATTCGCCCAAAGCACAGGCAGATGAGTGCGGTCACAAGGGGAAAAGTGAACATCAACACCACGGCCAGAGGAGTGAACCGGCCTTTTTTTATCCAGATGGTATCTTTCATCAGTACAGCAGCATTTCCTCCAACTCGTCATCTGTCACATCGTAGCCGTACCATGTCTTGTAATATTCCTTGATGGTATCGCCCAGCGGATAATCGGCAAAAGCATCCGGGTAGGTGTTGCAGGCCAGCCATGCCAGCACCAGCGGAGCATCCGGATTCGGGGTGAACCAGTTCCACATACCCAGCGTAGTGTTGTAGACCCGGCAGCTCTTCACGGAAGTCAGGGTGGAGAAGTCAGCACCGTCCACATTCCCGCTCAGTACGTCCTCGGTGCGCAGGGGCTGCAGGCCGGGACCATCCAAGAAAAGAATATCGGGATCCCAGCTATAAATCTGCTCCATGCTGGCCTGTGCAAAGCCAGTGGCTTCCAGTGCCTTGTCCGTTACGCCCAGACGCTTCATCCAGTAGGTGCCAAAGGTGCCCTGACCGGATACCTGCGGTACACCGTCTGCATACTTCCACAGAATCAGCGCACTGGGGCGATCCGTTTGAGGAATTTCCGCAATACGGGCTTCCACATCGGTCACGATCTCATCACCGGCAGCAACAAAGGCGTCGGTCTTGCCCGGTTCGTTGAAGATCTGCTCCAGCAGCTTCAGCCACTCTTCGTAACGTTCAATGGGATCAGCTTCCGTAGATGCGCCCACGGTAGCGAAACCGATGGAGGGGATTCCGCTGGCCTTCAGGATTTCGGCATGAGAGGAGTTGCCAGCATTGTACAGGATAACATCAGGGTTCAGCTTCATGATCTCCTCGATGTTCAGGTCGCTCTGAGCATAGACCGTATCGCTGGACTCCAGAAGCTCCGGGGCGATATTCTTCAATACAGTGTCAGAAATGACCGACTTGAAAGAACCGCAGTAACCCACGATGTAGGGAGCACTGCCCTCAAAATAAGCCATGTAGGTGGACAGGATTGGAATCTGGTCGATGACGACACGGGTGACCTTATTAGGCACTTCTACTTCGTTGCCGCCGTGGTCTACGACGGTATGGGTACCGGTCTCATCCATAGATGCGGCAGAGAAAGTTGCTTCGCTGGATACAGCGGAAGAAGCCACAGAAGAAGCCGTGCTGCTGGAAGAAGAACCGCAGGCGGCCAGAACACCGGCTGCACTTACAGCAGCCATGGCAGTGATAAACGAACGACGAGAAATTTTTTTCATGGAAAACTCCTTTAATAAACAGATAGTTCTTTGTTTGTGGCGGTTAGTCATGAATAACCAACTGCCAAGCAGTTTATCAGATTCATTTTCCTTTGTCGGTTGCTATGGCAACAACAGCGCAAATTTATGTGATGGTAAAAATAGCAACAAAAATAGGGTGCGCCCCTGAATAGGACGCACCCTGCCATCGCAAATCGGTCGTTGAGAATTGCGCTGTTTGTAAAACTTGCGATTAAGACCACAGACAACAGCGATATGTACAGCAGGGAGTTCCCCAACGGGAACTTCCCGTTTTTCGTTGTTTACATGATGAGCCTGCTCTGCCTGCCAAGGCAAGCTCGCGTTTGCGCAGCAACAAAAGCCCCAGTGGGGCTTTTGAGCGACCGAACGGTCTTGCGTTAGCAAGATGGAGGGGCCTCCGTCCCGACAAGTTCTACAAATGTTTCCGAATTGTTAAGACGCAAAAATAAGTAGAGGTGGTGCTGCTCATGTAAGGGGGTCGCCGTTCACACCGAACGCAGTTCCTGCCCCTGTTTTGCAGCGGCGTTGACGGAAAGTCGGTATCACGCTCGGACGGCTCATGAAATTTTCAAGGTGCGTTTCCCGGAAAAGAAAAATACCGCCCACGCAGCGCAGCGATGATTTTGTCGGGTGAATCGGCGGCAAAATGAATCGGGTGTGTTGCGGGGCGGTAAATTCTTTCGTGGACTTTTC
>OLHG01001792.1_pt1 | contig 12474 bp, 14 predicted proteins | sample 1605971 | NCBI WGS metagenome assembly OLHG01 (sample SAMN03283289) | human gut metagenome | biome: human-associated habitat; material: feces | host: Homo sapiens | place: Peru | collected 2012 | reverse complement strand
TCGGTGCATTCCAGGCCTTCTTTGGCGAGAATGAAGTCGTCAAGAAGATCATGGATGGCAATGTCAAATTCATGGAATACATCGGTACTGCTCTTGGATCCTTTATCGGAGGTATTAAGAAAGGTATTTCCGATGTAGTCGGTGCGAAAGATTCGTTCCTCACAAAGTTCGGCAAAGACCTGAAGGAATTCTGGTCAAATGCATCGGTCTTCTTCCAGGGAATTAATGGTCTGAAGGATAGCGTATTCAGTAACATGGTATCTCTTGGTGAAGCCATGCTGATATTTACTGGAACGAAATTCTTGGATGGTCTCGCATCCATCATTGGCAGAAGCGATCTACTTGACTTCTCGAAGCAGTTGGCCAATTCTGCTCCATATCTCAAGACGTTCTATACCGAGGTTGGCACGATTGATCAGTCGTCCATCGAGAATGCGATCTATGCAATTGGCGGTATGGCAGAAGCAGCATCTAAGATTCCGACATTTGGCGGCCTTAAGGGTGCTGTATTTGGAAATTCCTTCATTGCTTCGTTCGCCGCTGAACTGGATTTGGCGGCACCGCATATCAAGGGCTTCTTGACTAAGAGTGAGGGTCTCCCCGCGGATAGTAAGACGCTAGTCGACATGGTGTCTGACATTGTCACAACAATGGCAACTGCCGTAGCCGTCACGCCGAAATATTCTGCGTTTAAAGCATTCTTCACCGGTGAGAATCTAATCTCTTTGTTTGCAGCAGAGCTTGCTTTGGCGGCTCCGAACATGATCGATTTCCTGACTATTATGGCTGGTGCTCCTGTTAATAGCAGTGAGATTGCCATGAAGACGAGTAACATCATTGCGAATCTTGCCGTCGCCGTCAATCAAGTCCCGAATACGGGTGCCGGTCGTAGTAAGGGCTCACTTAGCAATTTTGCCAAGCAGCTCAAGGACATGGGAGAGGCACTGGTTCAATATTCGGGTGTCGTTGCGGAAGTGAATACCGACGCAATGGACGCCGCTTCTGAAGCACTTGCCAATCTCGTCAAGTCCATTCAAAATGCCGATGTTTTAACGACAGTTCAGCAGAGAATGAGGGATATTGAGTCCGGTATTTATGCCGTGGCGACTAATATTGCCAACAATATCTTCACTCAGTTCTCAAATCGTACTGCCGAGTACAAAGACATCGGTATGAACTACCTCAAGGGTATCCGTAAGGGCCTTATGGATGTGCCCACCGTCAATTCTCTTACCGGTGCTGCTCGCGATGTTGCAAAAGCCATCGATCGTACCGTTCGTGATGAGCTCGACATTCACTCTCCTTCCGGACAGGGTGAATTGATCGGTAAGTATTACGATATGGGCGTCCGTTATGGTCTCGACGGTAGTAAGAAGACCGTTCTTCTTGCTGCTCGAAACCTGGCTAATGAGATGCTGAAGAATGGCGAGATCACCTATGAGGAACTCCAGGAGGTCTACAACAAATTCAACGTCTCGATTGCGAGTGCTGAGAATAAGCGTCTGTTTGTGCTGAATGCTGCCAATCGTGCATCTATGGGCGAACTCAAAGAGATCGTCGGTGATGGCTATGATGACATTGTCAAAGAGACCTATGACGCATTCCATCGAACCGGAACGGCCGTTGACGAATCTTCTGAAGTGCTTGCTGAAAAAGCGGGTGTCGCTGGTGCAAAAGTTGGATGTAGTTTCATCGACAAACTCCAGTTGCAACTCTCCGCTCTTAGCACGTCTCTTACGAGCCGTTCTCTTGAGTATCAGGTTTGGGATAAGCTCTATGGCGATACAGCCAGTGATGCGGATAAGCGTGCGGCGAATGCTGCTTTGCTGGAATCCCAGCTGAACATCCAGGTCGAGCGACTCAATAAGGCTGGCGAGAAGTACGCCGAGACGATCAAGAAGTATGGTAAAACCTCTTCCGAAGCCGCCTCTGCGTACAATGAGCTTCTCCAAGAGCAAATTGCTACGGCAGAGAAAGCACAGGAACTCCAAACCTCTCAGCAGACTGTCGTTGAGAACAACCGTTCTGCTATACGCGAGTATGCGAAGTGGATGGCCGAATACAAAGATGGTCTTCTCGAGATGGGCTTTTCCATGGAAGAAATCCAACGTGCGGCACAGCGAGATACGGGCTACGATCCGAGTATCGTAATGACTGGTATTTCGAATGCTACGTCCGTAGCTACCGATGCGATGGAGAAGGTCAAGCAATCATTCGCAAACTCCGCAAACGACGTTGCTGGTTCTCTGACACCGATCTATCTCGAATACGGTAAGAAGTCTGCTGAAGCACTCGGCGAAGGAATTCAAAATGGAAGCCAAAAAGTCGAAAATTCGACAGTTGACGTCCTTGAGAATACTGCTGAGGCTGCTAGTGTTCAGACCTCGAAATTCGTCCCAGTTGGCGAAGTGATTTGTGAGAAGATTGGTGAAGGAATTGACAATGGTAGTTGGATTGTGACAGATAAAATCAATGCGATGCTGAGTCAAGTTAGCTTCTCAGCTGGCTCCGGAACAACTGCCTATGCCAACAATCTTGCATCCGGTCTCCAAGTCATCAACAGCGATGTGATGGACAATCTGGATACCTCGCCGACCATTACTCCAGTTATCGATGACAGTAAGGTAAAGTCTGGGGTTAGTACGATTGGTTCGCTTATTTCCGGTCTTGTCCCCGGTAATCGTGCACTTGGCCTGATCTCTGTGATCGCCGATGGAGCGATTGATACGACAAAGGGACTGGCATCCGGTAATGTGACCAACAACTACAGCTTCAACCAGACCAACAATTCGCCGAAGTCGCTGACTCGTGCAGAGATCTATCGCGACAGTAAGAACCTCTTCTCTCAGATGGAGAGCAAAACAACTTAAGGGAGTGAGCTTAGTTTGATCAAGTCTTTGACTATTACGAATCCCAAAGGCGAGACTTTGAAACTCGAGCTCGCCAATCCGGACCCCTCCGGTCTTATCGTTCAGAAGATCGAGGGGCTCGGACCCCCTAAAGCCAACATCAATACGACCGAATTGGCTACTTTAGACGGTAGCCTTTTCGCGTCGTCTCGTGCCACGAATCGCAATGTCGTCATCAATCTCGCATTCCTCTTTGCTCCAACGATCGAAGATGCGAGACAAAAGACGTATAAATTCTTCCCGATTAAAAAGCCGATCACCATTGAGATCGAGACGGACAATCGACAGGCGACCATCACGGGCTATGTCGAGTCTAATACGCCTGATATTTTCTCTCAGGCAGAAGCCACTCAGATCTCCCTTGTCTGTCCGGACCCTTATTTCTATGAAGTGGGCGGAAGTGAAAAGGTCTATACGAAAGTACAGCCTAATTTCGAATTCCCCTTCTCGAATGAAAGTCTGACGCAGAATCTCATCGAATTCGGCATCATTACGGAAGACCCCCGTGCGATTCTTAACTATATCGGTGATGTGGATACAGGCACGCTCATCACCATCCATGCACTCACCGCTCCCGGCGATATTACGCTCTACAATGTCGATACGAGAAGATCGTTTAAGATATTTGACGATCGAATCAAAACCATTACCGGTGCTTCATTTGGTGCCGGCGATGATATTCTCATCTCGACCATTAAGGGTGAGAAGTATGTCCGGCTGTTACGTGATGGCGTGGAGACGAATATCATTTCAGCAATCGACCTCTCTTCCGATTGGTTCCAGCTTTCGAATGGAATCAATACGTTCAGCTTCGTTACAAAGGAAAAAGAGGCGAATATCGCTGTGACATTCACTTATAAGAACGCATTCGGAGGTATCTAATGGATACGTTTATCTTGGACGCTGCTTATAAGGCAGTTGCTGTCTTAGATACCTTCCAGTCAAGGATTTGGACAGATCGGTATAATCGGTATGGGGATTTCGAGGTTTATATTCCTGCCATTATGCCGGTTTGTTCGTTCCTGCAAGAAGGGTATTACCTATATTCTCCGGACCTTAGCGATCGGATGATGATCATTGAGGATATTCAGCTTAAGTGCGATCCCGAGGATGGCGACTTCTACACCGTTACGGGTCGTTCTCTTGAGAGTATCCTTGCACGACGTGTTATCTGGGGCTATCGGGAGATTAAGGGTAATTTGCAGGAGGGCATAAAAGCCCTGTTGAACGAAAATGTGATCAATCCAACCAAAACGACTCGGAAGATTCCAAATTTCGAGTTCCGTGATTCGACAGACAGCCGAATTACGAGTTTGACATTGGATGCACAGTATTTTGGGGATAATCTGTATGAGGTCATTTCCTCGATTTGTGACGAGAAGAGTCTTGGATTCCGAGTCCTTCCGAATTTCACGAATGGTGGGCTTATCTTCGAACTCTTCAAAGGGGTCGAGCGAGCATTAGACCAGACAACAAATCCCTATGTCATCTTCTCTCCTGACTTCGATAACTTCATCTCCAGCAACTACTTGGAAACCACTTCGAATTACAAGAATGTGGCATTGGTGGGGGCTGACGGAGAAGGATCTGCTCGGAAATACATCGATGCCTTTGAAGGCAATGACGAGCCGAGTGGGCTTAGCCGCAGAGAGACCTTTACGGACGCCTACGGCGTATCGAAGGACGAGGGGACAACAGAAGAGGACTACAACAAGCAGCTTAAACAGAAGGGTTTGGAGGAATTGGCCGATTTGAAGGTCACAAAGGCTTTTGAAGGCGAGGTTGACAGTTTTAGACAATACGTTTACGGACACGATTTTGGAATTGGTGACGTTGTACAGGTTACCAATAACTATGGACAATCAGGAAAATCTCGTGTTTCAGAGGTCGTTATGTCTGAAGATGACACCGGTTTCATCATCACCCCGACGTTTACAGCGGAATAAAATCTTCTATGTAGGAGGAAATTCAAAATGGCATTCACTTGCGGTTTCTTTAACTCGCAAAATGGCGATCGCAAATACAACGCCGAACAGATGGCCTCGATTTTCGATGGTCTGATCAAGGATGGCGTTTACGATACGGTCGGTGACATTTTTGCGGTTACTCCGGGTACGGGAATGCAGGTTCTGGTCGGTTCTGGCCGCGCTTGGTTTGACCATACGTGGAATAACAACGATGCTCAGTATCCGCTGGCTATTACGGCCGCCGATGTGAGTCTGCCTCGTTATGATGCGGTGGTCCTCGAGACCAACCATAGCGATACGGTCCGTACCAATCGTCTTCGTGTCCTGACCGGTACCCCCGCGAGCAATCCCGTTAAGCCGACTATGACGTCGACCGCCAATGTTAAGCAGCATCCGCTGGCCTACATTAAGGTTACGGCTGGAGCAACGGCAATCACTCAGAGCATGATTCAGGTGGTTGTCGGCACTTCCGAGTGCCCCTTTGTCACCGGTATCATCGAGACTGCTCAGATCGACGCTCTGTTCCAGCAGTGGAATGGCGAATTCAATGAGTGGTTTGAGAATCTCAAGGCCCAGCTCTCCGACAACGTCGTTGCTAATCTGCAGGCCCAGATCGATCAGAAGGTTGCTAAGGCTGATGTAGCTACTAAAGCAGACATCGAAGCAGGCACCTCCACCACCAAATGGGTCTCACCCAAGGGGTTGAGAGAAGCGAATATCGGTTCGGCGGGAAACCATGTTGGAGACGTTCTCTGCACCGCAAGGACCGATTTGGGTGACGATTGGGCATTGTGTAATGGCGATAGTATATTATCGATAGATGCTTCAGCAGAAGCATTAAATGTATTTGATAAATCGTTTGGATTATACAAGCAGGGCGATTTAATGACTATTCCGAAACCGGCTGGCGCTGGAACTGATTACGAATACCATATTGCAACCGCAATTGAATTGATTAATAATCAAATCGTTGTTGGCGGATATACCTATATGGACCGCACATCTAGACCTACAATTTGGTGGAAAACATATCCGAATGGTGGATGGAATAGCGTTATTTTTACGGGGAGTACTGGTTCTATAGATGCGATTCGATATTTCGATGGAAAATATATTTTTATATATCCTGACAGTGTCGGCAATCGTGTCACATTGGTAGCGAATTCTTTAAGTACATCGATAAGCGATTATACCAACATTTCTCTTTCTAATCAGCCTTATTTTAGGATCACAAATCTTTTTAAATTCGGTGATTATTATTGCTTTTATGGGTATGAAAATAATGCAGGAACATATATAAAAAGATTTGCTTTTTGCACATCAATTAGTGCCAATATTACATGCACTGGATATGGTGGATTTGATTATAATATGACGCCTTGGGATATCACTTTCTTTAATGATGGGTATCTATACTTAACCGGATATCGAAGTACTAAATATTATAAATATCCGCTGTCTATTAAGGTGCCATTTCTGCCAACAACTCAAAATAATGTAACTACTTATTATACAGTGTCGGATGTTCTGTATGACAATACAAACCAAGATTACGGGCTTTATACATATTGGCGATATAATAATGCGCATTATTGCGTAGGAGGACCTAACCTATCATTTTATACTACAGATTTGTCTAATTGGACGTCCAAGACGATTTCGACAACTGGTCAGCTTTATAAGTATATGGATGGTCCTAAAACATTTGATATCGGCGGATCTTATATTATTCCGACTGAGAGATATTTGTTGATTGTAAAAAAAGATCTTAGTAATTCTGTAGGAATTGTAGCTAAATCTTTAGTCGGATCCGACTATGACGGTTATGATATGGCCGTTTGCCAATTAGATGTCAACAATTATTTGATCGCTTGCAAAAATGTGATCAGACAGGTTAAAATCGATGAAAATGGCATTGTTTTACCAACCATCACTACGGATAAAACCTACAACTACATCAAAATTAAGTAAAGGAGTGAAATACGATGATTACAAAGCCTACTCTTCCTCCGAAAGCAGGATATGTTGAAGTGATTGGCCCCGATGGGCAACATGTATATCAGCGTATTCCTCAACCGATCGATGATACCGACGCTATGGTCGTGGATCATGAATACCGCTTGGCTCTTCTGGAGCTGGGGTTAAATGAAAATGAAAGTGAGGTGTAATGAATGCTCTACAGAGTCCTGAAGCGTATGATCGAGCGCGGTCAGATCGATGGCATGGCTGAAAAGCTGGATGTCTTCTATGCGACCGGTAAGATCACCGAAGCGCAGTATACGGAGTTGACGCAGATGCTCGAGAACGCGAAGTAAGCGACATACTCTCTAACGAGACTATACCGCAAGCTGAAAAAGAAAATAGAGGGGAAACGTCGCGAATGGCGCAACCCCTCTTTTTCTTTGCCCTATCTTATTCGTATAAGACAGTTACGGAGCAAATTAGGCCTCAACCTTCTTCGTGCCACCGTACTCCTCGGTCACCAGTTCGGGCAAACCGCACTCGTTGATCAGGATATCCGCAACCTGCTGCTTAAGCTTGTTGGGAACCTGCTCGAACTCGGTCTTGCCGAGAATGACGCGCTGAGCGAAAAGCATAGCCATCATTTCACGATCTCCTTTCTCCAAGAATAGATATAGGTTTAACGCTAAATTAGCGAGAACCTTACGCATAGACGATCTCCGCCATTTCCGCAATGCAGTCCTCCAGGAATTCGTTCTGGTCAGAAGCGGCCTTGAGCTGCTCCGTGAGGAGTTTATTGTCGGTTTCGAGTGTTTCCACTCTCGTCTCAGTCGAATTCTCAACTTTTTTATAGGCATGGTTTCCATTCGAATCCACGACTTCAATATAACCCTTTTTGAATGGAAGAATCGGCCTCATATTATTCACTGAAGATCACCCCTTATGAAAACATATCCTTTTTCGTCTGTATAAACTGGTAATGCGAACTTTTCTGTTCCCGAAATACAGCATATACCGACTAGATATAAAGTATACGCGTTACTTGGATAACGTACTCTTAATATTTTGAATAGCCAATCCCCGGTTGAAACAGAAGTATCAAAATTAGAAATGAATGAGATCTGAGTGGACGTTGTTACAGAACCATTTGAAAACGTAGTAGACAATGAACGCGCTTCATTCGTTAGCATATTAAGAGTATTGCCTGTTAAAGTAATACTTTTGGTTTCCGTTTTGACTGACAATGCCATAAGAAATCCGTCAGCGGATCCTACTAATGGAGCAACAGTCGAATCATTTATTATTTCAATTGGATGAAAAATAGCATCGGATGCATCAGTTTCTTTGAATGTAATTATGCCTCTGAATCTAAAATCGGCGTAACCTCCGACATTTGTGGTCATACGGATTCTTAATATTGTTCCAATTCCATACGTATCGTTATTCGCAAATGCGCCAGAATAGTCTTTATCTTGTATAGTAAAACCCGTATAACTATGACTGTCACACCAATTTTGTATATATTCATTTATTTCGGATGAATTTTGATAATTTCCAAAACTAGATTCTGGAATTGCGGTTATCGAACCGTCTACTTTGTTAATTAAAAATACACGTCTATTACCAGACGGTATAGTAGTAATTACGTGATGGGTAGTTCCAAATGAAATTTTATAATTACCATCTGCTCCGAGACCGGTGTATCCTGTTTTTACAATATCCGAGAATGTTGGAGAGGTGGTCCGATATAATGATATCCCATCTCCTCCAGATGCATAACAAAGAATATATATATAATTGCCATCGGATCGTATTGTATTTGGAAAATAATTTCCGGAGGTTTTTGTATTTGTATTAGGAATCGTCCACACTTCCGAAAATTGATCGGTAGATTTGAAATCACTTAAATTATCGGCAGATGCAACATATAACTTTCCAACAGTACTTTTACTTGTATCCATTACGGCCGCATATAAGTGATATTTGTTTTTATAATATATTAAATAAAGGGCATTCAAATAGTCTCTTGCGAAAGTTCCACCCATATAGAATTTAGCAACGCGTTGATAAGTGCAGTTTCCTATATTAGATGTATCTGGCGTAGACATTCTAAATATGCCAACATACCCATTCGAATTTGACTCGCGGCAGTATGTAATGTAGATAATTTCATTATTGCAATAATAAACGCCACCTTTAAAGTCTCCGACATTTGTATATTGACCACTCTCGAGATCGTTATCTCCATTCGGACTCGGATAATACATTTGCATTGCACTGAGTATTGCATCTGACCCAATGGTATCTCTATATTGTAAAAATTTATTAGATGATTCAAAATGTCCATTACAATACATCCATGATTCATTCTGGTTAGGATTTCTTGTAACTAAAATATCTCCTACTCGTCCTCTTTCAATTCCACTCTCTCTCAACCCCTTGGGTGAGACCCATTTGGTGGTGTTATGGCTTAGACGCCAATTCGGACGCAACCGATACATACACTTTTCTTTTTACGCGAAATTTGCAACTTCTATAATGGAGATAATTCCAAAATTATATTTTATGGAGGTATTGAATTATGATGAAGAAGTATCGTGAATGGGCGGCTAAGCCGTATACCAGAGGTGACATGGTGAAGAGCATGAAGTGGTCACTGATCATTACGTTGATCTGTGAGGCCGTGCTGTGGACCTGGTACTTCTGGGATGCGATTTGCTGCTGGTTCGAGAGTGTCAAACTCAAGTTCAAGAAGCATAAGAATAACGAGAGTGATCTCTTTGAGGATGAGGGCTAACAAGCCCTCTTCTTCTTCGCGCAATTTTTGCAACGCCTTTAATGGAGATAATTCCAAAATTATATTTTATGGAGGTATTAGAAATGACGAACGATTATTTGAAGATGTTATTCGAGAAAGAGGAGGACGTCCGTAATCGTACGAAACAGCTCATGGATCGCTCGAAGGAGAAGGATGACGTGGAAAACATGTCTGATTCAGAATTCGAGGAGAAGAGGCTTTCGTACGGTCTGGCAACGGATCTGATCGAGGAGAACAAACTTCTGTGTCGTATCATCATCGGCATTGCCAATAAGCAAGACATTATTTTGGAGAAACTCGAAAAACTGGAGAACAGGGCCTAACAAGCCCTTTTCTCTTTTAAGTTTCGGTTATACGAAGTATGATCGATTAGTTCACGCGAAATTTACAGCTCCTATTATGGAGGTGACTAAAATGGATAAAGAAACCATTATTGTAAGACGTCCTACGACAGATGAAGAAACATCTATTGGTATACGTTTGAGTACAATTACAGAAATTATGACTCAATTGTTATCGAATCTTGGCAAAGAATATTTTGTAAAAGATCCGGTACGATATGATGCATTATTTAATTTATGTAAGACGCTACTTAATGCGGAAGCTGATTTCTTTGGATTCAATTCGTGGGATGATTTAATGAAATGGCAAAAAATCCACGGTGGAATCTTAAAGGAGATAGAGATCGAGTAAGATCTCTTCTCTTTCTTTTTGTATTAAAGAGATTAAATCACGCGAAATTTACAGCTCCTATTATGGAGAGAAGTATACTAAAATTTAATAATTTTAGGAGCGTGATATTATGATGATTCTTAGTGGCATTACTCTGGTCGCTGGCATTATTGCTATGACTATGATGGAAAATGAAAACAAGGAGATCTAATGATAATGAAGCTATACAAATTAGTATGCTTCTTTTCATTTTATTTTTATCACGCGAAATATACAGCTCCTATTATGAAAGGAGTGATTTTTATGAGTAAAATCTTATCAAAAGAACAAGTAGAGGAACAGAGACTGTGCTATGCGGTTAAGGCTTGCCATTTGATGGGTTTTGATGTTGAAAAAACAGCAGACCTGTTGGAGACGGATGTTGCGCAAGTGAAAATGCTCTATAACTTTATCGAAAAAGATATGATCGATTTTAACTCAAAGTAAACTACTTATGAAAAGAGACTTTGTCGTTATGACAGAGCCTCTTCTCTTTCTCCTGTCTCGAAGAGATTGGAGTACGCGAAATTTACAATCTACTTTATGGAGGTGATATGGATGATCCTATTCACAATTTTACTCTGCGGTATCATTGCATTAGCGGTGGTCACGGCGTTAATCGTCTTGACTGGCGGAACGGTGTTTATGCTCATCGCAGGAGATTTAATCGTGTGTATCGCGATTTTCTACGCACTGTTCAAAAGGAAAAAGAGGTCCTAACAAGGCCTCTTTCCTTTCACGCAAAATTTGCAAGTCCTATTATGGGGAAACCTAAATTATATTTGGAGGTATTTGACATGAAGACAATTCTTGGTGTGACGACCGGTTTGCTGGTTGGCGTAGCTCTCGGCATTGCTGGAGTTACAGCACTATGCATAAGCGACGATCACTTCATGAAGTTCTTCGCAGAGAACTGCGGATATCAGTATGAGGAATCCGAAGAGGATGAGGCCAAGTAAGGCCTCTTCTCTTTATTTTTGAAAGGAGTAAAGCACAATGAAATTCAATTGGAAAAAGGAGATTCGTCTGGCACAGCGATGGTTAAAGCGCAATGGCTCAACCGTCTCGTCTCTTGCGGCATCATTAGGTGTCATTGCGACTGGATATTTTGGTTGGAAAGCGCATGACGACTATACGATGGGCTCGATGGATCCGACTCCGGAAGAGGCGGTAAAGATATTCTGGAAGCCGGCTGTATCTGCTACCGGAACCATCGCTTGCATCTGGTTGGGGCATGGTTTGGACCAGAAGCAGATTGCGGCTATGACTGCAGCTTATGTCGCCCTTCGAAAGTCTTATCAGGAGTATCGTGATGAAATCCGAGCAACAAACCCCGAACTCGATAAGATGGCACGAGAAAATATTGCTCGCTCGCATTGGGATAAGACCTATCCGAATGAGGATGAACTCTATTGGGATGCTATCTCGGAACGCTACTTTACTGCGAGTCCTCTCGTCGTTGAGAAGGCAAAGTACAATCTCAATAAACTCTTCCAGCAAACCGGGGTCGTGACCATTAACGATTTCTATGGGTTCCTTGGAATCGATAAAGTCCCTGGTGGTGACGAACGTGGTTGGGACGTTGGAATGTTCGACGCTATTGTGTCTATGTGTCTGGAGGATTACTGGATTGACTTTATGGACGAAGAACCTTACGAGATCGATGATGGCGAGGGTGGCACGGTGAAAGTTACAGCAATCGAGACTCAGTTCTATCCGGTCCCGCTCCACTAATTCACGCAAAATTTGCAAGACCTATTATGGAAGGAGATGCGAGATAACTCGAAGGGCCCGTGTAGACGGAAAACGGATCCGAAAGGATTGCTAGTGAACCTAATCTAGCCATCTTCTTCTAAAAAAGAAAAGGTAGACAATCAGTACTAATGAAAATTAGGAAAAATGACTCGCTATCCCAAGCGATCCGAATTAGGCTTCGGACTTTTCTTTTCTCCTGTCTCAAAGAGATTGGAGTACGCAAAATTTGCAAGACCTATTATGGAAAGGAGGTAAGAACGGATGATAAAGAAATGGAATGTGCTTGCTAACATCGGCCTCGCTTGTACGGCGCTTCTCAGTATCGTTACTGGGATCATCGAACAGCGACAGA
>OLHG01001789.1_pt1 | contig 12485 bp, 9 predicted proteins | sample 1605971 | NCBI WGS metagenome assembly OLHG01 (sample SAMN03283289) | human gut metagenome | biome: human-associated habitat; material: feces | host: Homo sapiens | place: Peru | collected 2012 | reverse complement strand
GTTCATGCTCAAGATGCATTTGCGCCATTTCAGCCAGGATTTCGGCTTTTGATTTAAGCGGAGAGCGCTCCGGTATTAATTGCTTAATACGGAAATAGCTGTTTACCAGCTCACGTTGCACTTGCCAGGCCAGATCGTCATTGAATGACTTAACAATCATCAGATAACCGGACTCAGTGAACACGCGCAAACCGCGCGGGGGGACATCAACTCCAAAAGTATCAATAACGTACTTTTCAGTATAATCAATAACATAGGTGTCTACGCCCTCAACAAAACGGTGTTTGTTGCGATGGAAAGTTGCTTTAGCCAATCCATTTGGTCGCTCGTGTACCTCATCAATCATCTCAAAGGTCACTACGCGCTGATTCTTATACTCAAGAGTCGGGAATTGTTTGTTGTTGATAGTCACTGCGTTCATTAATGCACCTCCACGCAGTTCATCGGGCGGTTCCAGTAGGTCAAAACGTCCAGAGCATCGAGTTTAAAGCGAGCCGCAAAAATGCACGGATCTGTAGGAAGAAATGAACGTGCTTCAGCCTCAGTAGCTGCCATTACGCTGATATAGGTGTGTTTTGTGCAGGAATAAAAGCGCCAGATAAATTCCGGGCGAGAGCAAGGATTGGCATTAACCATAGTTACGGCCTCATTCGTAGGTTTAACAACCTGCGCACCCGCTGCTAAACGGGTGGCAGGACGTGACGGGGTTAGCAGACTGGCACGAATGAAACCAGCAGGCCGAAGCCTCCCCATCACGCCCCACCATAATTCGGGCGTAACGTGGTTTTACGGACACAAAAATACCGCAATATCGGAAATGTGCGGTTGTCCGCATTCGTATTCAGGCTGCTAAACCCGGTCGCAGAATTTGCTACGACGGCATGAATATAAGCCTGAATACATGGAAGATCAACATCAAATTGTTAGGTTTTTGATTCTACAAAACACATTAGAAAATTCAAATAAATTTTCTAACACAATATGAAAGGAGGGTGAAAATTGCCCTCCAGCGTTGATCCCAACAAAATTATGTGTGCTGGAGGGAACCCCGTCAGCACACATGAAATCAACGCTAGCGGGCGAGAGAGAATACAAATTAAGCGTAAATCAACGCTAGCGGGTAAAAATACCTTAAGCGATCTTCCTTTCCCTGCTAATGATATTCAACACAAAATCACCGCGTACCTTCTCAATGGAATACTTTAAAAATCCAGCCTCTTCCAACTGGGCCAAGGCTTTCTTTATGGTTGCATTTTGAGCGCCCTTATGGGATGTAAGCTGTAGGCGATCCCTCAATCGGTCAAAACCTATCTTGTAGAAATTATCAGGAAGTTCAACAAGATAAAGATAAAGCGCTTGTGCTGATTCTTTACGGGCCAGGGTCTTTAGCACTTTCAGGTATAACCGTGTTTTTCCATCAACCTGATAAAGCGTATTCAAGTCAGGGTTAGGACGAATGATCACCTCATCCGTGCCCTCGTCATAGAACGATGTGGAAACCAAACTCATGTTTATTTTTATCTTCTTACCCGCTACCGTTGATGGTTTAACAAATTGAAAACTAGTTCGTTGAATTCTGGTCAGAGAATCCCCAAAACGTTTTTTCAATTTAGAATCAACTCGCTTGGTGGCAAGGCCGCAACTAGCCGCAAAATCAACAAAATTCAGCCTGACAGTTCCATTTTTATCCAGGTGCTTATGAGTTAGTGCATCAACAATACCCAGCCAAACCTTAAAGTCAGTATCCATATCAAGGCGAGGTCCATAGATGCTAACGCTTTCATATCCTTCACCCGCCAGCGTTGATAACCGACAAAGCTCTTGTGTGGCATCAACAGAATGCCCCTTCTTCATAGGATCAGTTCCATCCTTTACGGTTGGAACAAACACCCCCAGCCTAAGCAACGATTTGGGCTGAATGCTTTGCTTTGAATTCGGTAACAAGTGGATAACTTCACCGGAAGTTTTATCAACTTCTGTAATCGTTAAAGCTAAGTTGCTGATTTCTGGCTCCATTCCACGCACCTTAGAATATGTTAGTAATTCATGCAGGATACCCGCTAGCGTTGATCTTTTCTACCCGCTAGCGTTGATGATTTACCCGCTGGCGTTGATGATTTACCCGCTAGCGTTGATGATTTACCCGCTAGCGTTGAGCGCGATGGGCTAAGAAGCCCGAAAATAAAGGGCTGCCGCGATCCTTATTCTTTATTTGATCTTGTTTTGATCTCCATTTGATCTTTTTGTTTTGATCTACCCTGTGGATAAATAGGTTAAAGTCAAAATCACACACTCCCTATCCTCCAGCCAAACGAGTACCGACTTTTCTGGAGGAATCCTTGAACATTCCCAAATTCCCATTGCCTTCACAGCCTGAAATAGAAATTCAGTTTCATGCACCTACTGTGAAAGATGCCCTGAAATATTCAGACATCAATCCGGCAGAAGACGAGGCAACCACAACAGAATACCTCAACGCTATGCAAGACGGCGAAATTAACGACAGCTCAAACTGGACGGTTCAGGATCGCAGAACCGCGCTTTGGTGGATCTTTGTTAATTCCAGGCCTGATGCCGTCATGACTTACTCATATGAGTGTGGTCACTGTGGAAGCGTTCATCATGCAGATATTAACCTTTCAGACCTTGCCGAAACGGTAGAAATCCTGACTGTCCCGCCGTTTATTAAAACTATGGTCCCAATAAACGGAGTACCAACCGAGTGGACGCTTAAACCATTAATAGGGAAAGGCGCTGAATTGCTTGAGCGTATGCGCGCCACTTTGCCTGATATGAAAACTCCAGAGTACAGTGCTGAGGTTGCTCGTCTCCGTATAGCTGAGTTGGCCTTGTGTACATCTCTGAACGACGATCCAGAAGACTTCACACAAGCTGCAAACAGACGATTCGATATCATTGAGAACATGGCACTGGAAACCGAGTTTACGCCTCTGGTGGCTCGCATTCAGCTCATGCAGAAAGACCTTCGCCACGGCTTGAAAATGGCTATTGAACGAGGCACAAGCCGCCTGATCCTACCGCCACAACGCTGCAAAAACGCTAAGGAGGGTGCAGACGTGACCACCACGCTGTACGCCCCATTTCTCAATAGAGAGTTTATCCCATCAATTAGATCTGAATGGATGGCTAACCATTATTAATAACCTGACGTTATACGGCTACCAACCAGTCAGTGACGTTGAACAATTACCGCAGTGGCGGGCACTCCATATGGAAAAAGCTCTGGAAGAGAAATACAAAGCCCACGCCAAAAAAACGGGGTGATCACCGCCGATGTAAGTGAGGTTATTTTGAACGATAAAAAAGACCGAATAGCGATAATCGACGCAATACAAACGGCAAACGCAAAAGAGCTAGCTGCGCTTTCAGAAATAAAAAAAGCACTTGAGTCTTACGGACGCAATCCTGATACCAGCGACGCACCACAAGGACGCGTAAGTCGTCGCCTGGCCCGAACTGAGAAAACAGGGACGCAGCGCAACAGTTTCACACAGGGGCCATATGAGGACCGACTCCCTGCCAGGAAACAGAGATTACGTCTGAACAACACTAGTGAGATAGATAATCCGCAAAAAGCAGCAGCAGATCACCGCAGCGCTTATTCGGAATCAAAAACTACACTGCTGGCTGAAGACAAGGCCACAAAGTCATCACCTGAGCGCATTCGGGCGCTCACACCTGACATTCAGTCTGCAAGGCAAGAACAACCAGTTAGAGAAAGCCAGAGCACCTCTGGTGCACCGTTACGGGATAGCAACGGACGATTTGCCTCTCAGAAAAAAAACGAGGATCTCGCACGTCAGAATGAGCTACGCGCACAGGCAAAACTACAGGTTGGGTTCCTGCGAAAACTCGGTTCCATTATGGGGGTTGATGGTTCAGGGAAAGCCGACGATGGAGCTGTAACAGATGCTGCCGGGGTAGGGGCTGGTGGTCCACTATGGATGGCAGCACGGGGCGTATTTGATATCAGCCGCGAGATTACTGGTAAGGCTAAATCATTGAAAGAATGGATAGATAATGGCAACGACAAGGCGGCTGGCGCACCGGTGGTCGCAAAAGCCCCCGCCATTACTTACCCGGCACCTGACATTGAAAGGAAGACTCCAGATAACGCGCCCGGTTCAGCAAAGGCATTTACTGAAGCCGTTAAAGAAAAATCTGTACGTGCGATCGAAGAACAAACGAAAGTTCTTCAACGCAACGACAGCCAGATAATTGATGAGTTAGAAACTGTATCCGAAGAGATCCGGAAGCTACGTAAGTCGCAGGAGAGCGGACTAAAACTGAGTGACCTCTTCGGCGGTGGCAGATTACGTACCAGAATATCCCCTACACGCGGTCGTGGCAGTGCACGTGGTGGAAACACGAGCCGCACTGGAGACAGTAAAGAAAACAAGGGCAAGAAGGGAAAAAACATCAGCAAACCTACTGAGACGGGCAGGAATCAGGAAGGCAAAGAGGGGAAAAAAACTCAGCCAGGCAAAAACAACAGCGCGGGCGAGGAAAAAAACCGGGCAAAAAAAGCTGGTGGGAACGAAGGTAGTAACTCACCAAAATCATCGGGTGATAAATCATCAGTTAAAACCAGAGCAGGTAAGCCCACTGAAGAAAGCGTAGCCAAAACAGCGGCTGGTGGAGTGGCAGGGAAAGATGCTGGTAAAGCGGCAACTTCCGCTGGGGAAAGCCTTACCAGAAAGGAGACGGGTAAGGTTGCCGTTGCCACTGGTGAAAACATCGCGAAAAAAGAAGCTGGAAAAGTGGCTCTCAAAGCTGCCGGTGGCGCAGCCGTAAGGGCTGGCGTCAGAGGAATCCCCATAATCGGTAATATCGCTATGGCTGGATACGATGCTATAGACGGTTACTCTGATACAGAGGCGCAAAAGGTAGCTTTTGGCTTAAGTGATGATGCTGTGACCACACAGCAAAAATCGGCTTACGCAACAGCTAATGTGCTTGATATGGGCGGCTTAGTGTCTGGCGCAACCAACCTGATAGGTAAAGGGATTTCTGCGTTAGGCTTTGAAGGGGCTGGTGAAAAACTTCAGAATTTTGATACCGGAGATATTGCTCGTGGCATAAATAGTTCTATAGACACGACGAAAAATGTATTCAGCAGCCTGAAAGAATCGTTCTCATCAAACAGCGAAGGAACTGCACAGGTCAAGAAAGCGGTCGAGGATGGCACTAAGCAGACAGTAACCGCAATTAATGATTTAGGGCGACAGCTACAAGGTGGGCGCAATGGTGAGGATGGAGTTGGTGAGCACGGGTATACTTCTCCAACTGAATTTAATGCTCCTGCCACAAACACTATTGCTGCGGATCTGAATATAGGCGGAAGCAACGCCAAAAACAGGAATTACCGGAATAACAACTTGGGGAACCTGGTTTTTGCAAATCAGGAGGGGGCGGTACTGGAAGCGCCGAACGCGAAAGGCGAACAGCGTTTTGCGCGGTTTAATACGCCCGAAGAAGGGATTCGGGCATTGGCAAACCAGGTATCGAGTTATTACAACGGTACAAGTGCTGCCGCCGGGCATCAGAAGCTGCAAACAGTATCCAGCATCATTTCAAAATGGGCACCACCAACAGAGAACAACACCAATCAGTACATTGAAAACGTCAGCAAATATCTAGGGGTATCCCCCAACGATAAAATAGACGTTAGCAACCCTGAAGTTATGACGCACCTTGTTCGCGCTATTGCGACGAAGGAGGGGGGTAACCCGGCGGTTAACAACAATTTCATCAAAACAGCTCTTGGTTCATTCAACACTAAAACTGGGCGTTGGGAAGGGCAATTCAATGATGAAACGCTGGAACACATTAATAAAATCCAGAAGGAAAAGGGCGGTCCTCTAATCGCTCGCAACTCCCAATACAGTGTCGGTAGCAAAGTCAAATACGCCAACGGCTCATCTTCTGCTATTCCTGCGTCAAGCGTAGCCCAGGCTGTAATGCCTACCCCTACTGACGTCGTTCAACACGCACAGGCAGCTAAAAAACCGAAGGCGGCTCAACAAAAAAATGCACTGGCAATCAGCCAGGCTATGGCGGACTCAGCGCCGACAGCTATCCCAGCGCCAAAAACTCCACAACAGGAAAATGCACTGGCAATCAGCCACGCGAAAGCTAGTGGCAACTCTTCCGCCGCAGACGGATTGACGGAGCGGTTAATGAGTGCAGACGGTGCTGGGGGGGACATCGCCGGGATAGTTGGGGGAGATCCCAATATGGGGCTAAATCTCGGCCCTGTCAGTTCTCCGGAAGAGATGTCCTCGTTAGCAGCAAAAGCCAAGCAATTGGATAAGTTTCTTGTTGAAAAAATATCCAGAGCAACGGGCAAAAACTTTAGTTTCCAGAAGGCGGAACAGGTCGCCGATATCACTACGGCTATACAGCAAAAGCGTAACGTTAACCGCGATACAGAAACCATTGACCTGCTTCCGGAGAGTCCGGCAACCATCAGCGAGAAGCGTGCCACATCGACACCGGCGGGTGTGCAGATTTACGACAACGGCTACAAGGTGGTTGAAGGTGAGGACAGGGGCTTCTTTGGCTCGCTATTTGATTCAACTGTGTCAGGGCTTAACCAGGTAGGCTCCGCCGTCCTCCCCGCCGTTGGAGATAACCTCTCGCGACTTGTGGGCGGTATTGATAGCACCGGAATGTTAAATGACTTTGTATTGCAGTCCTCTGGACAGAATACCGATGTTGCTCGCGCTATTAGTCCGTTAACAAGAAGTGTTGGCGGCTGGCTGAATGGTGGCATACAGAAAACGGCGGATACGATCAGGGGCACGACTGGCACAATCAATCAAAGCCTGTTTGCTTCGGGCGTGGCTGCTAAAGAACCGTTCCTTGCAATGCCTCCTCAGCTACCAACCGTCACGGACCTCGCACGAAGCGGAATAGGGCAGATGCTAACAACAGATACCGCAAATAACGATCCGGCTATGTTGAAAGCACTGGAGAACGTTTATTCCGTTCTCAAAGAGATTCTTGGCGTAAGCAAAGACAATCGCAAAGGCGATCAGGACAAAATTGTGAACACATCACAACCACAACCTCGTCAGCGTGCCAGCACGACTATCAATGACCCATCTCTTGACAAATTACTGGAGGATTAAGACCGATGCTTTATGAGATTGATGCCCGCCTTCAGACAAACGAGAGCGGGGTGGTGATCGCTGAAGGCGACACAAACGCCTGGATAGCCCGACTCGATGAATGGCTACGGACACCAAATGGCAGCGTTTACGGATTGCCGTCATGGGGGAATCCGATGGAGGAGTTCAAACACGAACCCTTCGGTTCTGATACGTCACACATTGTTGAAGTGGCGATTGAAGCGCGAATGATGACGAAGCTACAGCAGGACTTACCAGGGCTTGGACTCCAGGCGATCCGCTGCGCGACTGTCTCTGAAGACCAGTTACTAATTAGCTTCCTGGCAAAAGGAGGCACTGTGAATGTTGTTATGCAGAAAGATAGCGGAGATACAGCGTGAGTATTACCGAATTACTGGACAAGTTTAATGCCAAGCTGAACGAAAACCCCTGGTGGGCGCGATTTGTAAACAGCCAGTTTATTCAAATGCAGTCCGTTTTGGGCGCGCAGATTGTTTATATTGCGCGTACATTTGCAAGCCGTGCACTTACAGAAGGATTCATTTCCACCGCGACGCGTAGAGCAAGTATTCTCGCGGCAGCGGAAGATCGTGGCTATGTCGGTCGTTTTGTCGATGCGTCATACGGCACTGTTTCCATCACCAACAAAACCGACAGGGATATTACGCTACCCGGAGGGGCTGAATTACTGACAAGTGACCAGACACCAATTGCAACCAGCAGTAGTGTTGTTATCCCTGCTGGTAAAACAGTACCCGGCATAGAAGTAAAACAGCATGAAGCAGTCAGCGTAACGTTCGACATGGTGCAAGAAACACCATTCTTGACGCTGTTACTTTCCCGTGAGTTAACAGCAGAAGTCGCCAGCCTGGAAGTTGTCGTGATAACTAATGGTGTCGAGGAAAAATGGACACATAACCCCCTGTTCCGCATGTCCAGGGATAACAGTAAACATTATGTGTTGGTTTATAAGCCGACAGAACAGATCGGCGTGCGCTTCGGTGATGGATCAATGGGGATGATGCCAGCGGCAGGGAGTCAGGTACGCATTGATATTATGGCAAGCCTCGGTGATTACACGCTGGCTGAAGGCCAGAAACTTGAACCAGCAGGGAACATCTCCGGGTATGTCGAATCACTGGAAGTAAAAACCGATTCGATCATTTCTGGCGGTGGTGGCATGGAAACTACCGAGGAAACCCGAAACAGGGCGCAGTATTATGTGGCCTACGATGAGCAGGTTGTTTGGGGCGGTGATTACCGCCAGTTCATTCAGAACGTGGTCAGTGGCACGTCATGGCTTAACGTGTGGGGGGAGGCGCTACAGGAGAAAATCACGGGCTTTGATGTGCGTAATATCAACAAAATTTTCTTTTGTGGGCACAAGCCCGGCGTAACACAGGAAGCTCTGAAAACAGAGATATTATCAGCCCTTGAGAGTATCCCTAATGAGCTGAATAAGAAGTTCGAATACGTCGCCACCAATGAACAGCCGTTCAACATCAAATTTACCGGTATCGTAAAAAAGAGTGTGCTGGTGGATGACGCGCTAACTGCAATTAAAACGGCACTGGAGGAGAACTTCGGTAAAGACTCCATGTCATTTAGCCAGCTATTGCAGAGTGATGACGACTCACAGCAATGTTATGCACAGGTCAAAGTAAAAGATATCTGGCGAGTAATCGAATCGCTGGATATGTTCCTGTCTTATGACGTGGCTACGCAGAACATGAAAGAAGCTGTGTACTTTAATGATTTTGTTTATCTGGACGTGGAATCATCAACGTTCAGCATAACCTATCCGTAAGAGGTCACAATGCAGAATAACTGGCTAAAAGAGCGTCTGACGCAATTTAAACAGGATTCTAAATTGTGGGCCGCCTTTGTTGATACGATTCAGGACGTGTGGAATGAATCGGTTGAACCTATTCTCACGCGAATAAGCAACCGTAAATCGTTTTTCACAATGGCAAGCGAGGATATGGACACTCGCATTGCTGAATATGGTCGTTTCTTTGTTATCACAGAAACGGACAAAACACGCAGACCAATGCTATTAGCTCAACGACTGGATGAGGTGCACTTCAAAGGAACAGTAAGGCCGATAGAGCAAACGTTCTGGCGTGAATTTGGCACAATTCCCGTCTCATGGGAACCTTTGTATGCGCCTGTCGATACAGAAAAACATCCCTATGGTTCATTCTTCGCGACTGCAAATGAAATACCGACCGCTCAGGCACAATATGGTGAGTTTTTTCTGACATCCAGAGGGCTGGTTGTCGTCAACCAAAATAAGCTGTATCGAGCTTATGATAGCGATGACAGAGACGTTGCTGTACAGAAGTTACTTGCTGATTTTGATACGGTTATAGCGCCGCTATTGCCATTGCATATCGTGTTTGATGGTGTTTCTTTCCAGTTGAGCGCAACATTGCCGGAAATGGCGGAGATCCTGAATTGCTTATCTGCGGAAGTGTCCTTTATTGAGGGGGTGTACACGACGCAAGAGATGGTCGATGAACTATCTATTAGCGATACGATCATTCAATTTGACGGCATCCAGTTCGCAGGAAGGCCAGACCGGACGACGGAAAGAGTGCTTCACCTCGATGAAATCCCGCTCGATGCCTGGGCGCTGGATTATGATTTTACACCTTAGCAAACCAAGCCCCACTAACTTGGGTGGGGCTATTTCTCAAAACAAAAGACCACCGGAAATCACAAACTAAACATACTGCCCCTCGATTTATTGTTAAAGGGGCTATGTTCGTATGGCTGAAACTTTAAAAAACAAAAGCGATTCCAGTATTTATAAGGCGCAACTCCTTTCTTACTACTACTCTCGCCGTGCAGAGTCTGCGATCGGCAGAGGTGAGCGTTTTGTTATGACAAAGGCTTATTGGTGCAAATCTAGTCTGGTAACTGCTAATGGTGCAGGTGGCTGGAATATAGCGGACATTCCTCTCGATTTTAAATTGAGAGATGCTCAACAGTTTGCAGTGTCCGATCTGATATTGTCCAGCGTGGATGGGATTATCACTATCAATGCAGCCTTCCCTCAAGAAAGAATGCCGGATAACACGCCTTACGACTTTAACACGCTTGTGCTTGTTGATGCTGAGGAACAGGCTTTTGGTGTGCTTTGCACCCAGCAAGATACCCTCTATAAAGGTAAACGTTACAGTATTCTCATGACAATCGAGCAAGTTGAGGGTTGATTATGGGGGCTGATAAAACGAAAAGCATAATGACGCTATCCTCTGGTGTCTCACAGCCGTTGCTTGCTGATGTTCAATATTTCGAACTCTATAGTAGTTCGGCTCTTAACAGAAAACTTAAAAATATTGTTTTGCCTGGCTTTTACTGTGGATTTGAACCAGTTCCCGGCACAGGGTTGAACGTCCGTATAACTTCTGAAAACTCAGAAGGTAAAGGGGCTGCTTCAGTAGATGTGAATAATGTTCAGATATCCGTTCAGCAAATAGAAGATGTGACTGTCTCGGTAAAGGCAGGGGCTACCAACATTATTGTGCTGGAAGCCAATTTTGAACATGGTGTAAAAACGACACAGGTAGATAGCGCATCTTCTGTCAGTGCTGCAAGAATTTACGCGCGTACGGACAATACTGTTGGGCAGAATCAAATTGAATTATGTCGAGTTATCGTGCCTAGCGGCGCAACGGCTGTGACTAAAGAAATGATTTTGCTTAAATACCGGGTTAACCGTGCTGTTGGTGTCGAATTCTCTAATGAAATAAGCAGTACAGAAGAAAGAAAAGCGGCTACACCTCTGGCTGTCAAAACTCTCCATGATTTGGTTGATACAAAAGCTCCGCTCGATAGTCCGCATCTGTCAGGTACGCCGACTTCGCCAACACCTGAACCCGGAACAAACAACACGCAGATCGCAAATGCGGCCTTTGTCTATGCTGCTATAAATGCGCTTATCAATGGTGCACCTGGCACACTGGATACGCTGAAAGAAATAGCAGCTGCGATCAATAACGACCCGAATTTTAGCACAACTATCAACAATGCCCTGGCCCTCAAAGCGCCTTTGGCAAGTCCTGCATTAACGGGAATACCTACTGCGCCTACCGCTGCACAGGGTACGAATAACACGCAGATTGCTACGACCGCTTATGTAAGAGCTGCCATATCCGCATTGGTTGGTTCATCACCAGAAGCTCTTGATACCCTGAATGAGCTTGCCGCAGCACTTGGTAATGACCCGAACTTTTCCGCGACAGTGACTCGCCTGATTGGAGAAAAAGTTGCCAAAGATGGCGACACCATGACAGGTAAACTTAATCTGCCGCAGACCTCTGCATTCGGCATCAATACCAACAACAGACTGGGGGGGAACTCTCTGACGCTGGGCGATTACGATACCGGAATTAAACAGGAAGGAGACGGCGTATTGTCCGTGTTCGCCAACGGCCAGCGTGTGTTCCTTTTCACGGAAAGAAGTATTACCTCATTAAAAGAGCTTCTGATAGGGGATGCACGTTATAGCACCGGTGGTGATGTGTATGGCAGTCAGTGGGGAGACGGTTGGTTGAGTTCCTGGTTAAGTGCTCGCTTTGCAGAGTGTGCCAACGCCAGCCATAACCACCCTTGGAGCCAGATTACCGACGTACCAGCAGCCAGCCTCACTCAGAGCGGCATTGTACAACTTAGTAGTGCCATCAACAGCTCGTCTGAAACTCTTGCAGCAACGCCTAAGGCAGTTAAGGCAGCGTATGATCTTGCTAATGGCAAATACACAGCACAGGACGCAACTACGGCACGAAAAGGCCTTGTTCAGCTCAGTAGCGCCACGAACAGCACGTCTGAAACGCTGGCAGCGACACCAAAAGCTGTTAAGGCGGTAATGGATGAAACGAACAAGAAAGCACCATTAATCAGCCCGGCACTGACCGGAACGCCAACAACACCAACAGCGGCACAGGGGACTAATAATACCCAGATCGCAAGCACGGCTTTCGTTATGGCTGCGATTGCCGCACTTGTAGATTCGTCCCCTGATGCACTGAACACGCTGAACGAACTGGCTGCGGCGCTGGGCAATGACCCGAACTTTGCGACTACCATGACTAACGCGCTTGCGGGTAAGCAATCGAAGGATGCCACCCTGACGGCGCTGGCGGAGCTTGCTACATCAGCAGATAAACTCCCATATTTTACAGGGGCAGATCGTGCCGCGTTAACCGCGTTGACAAGTGTTGGACGTGCCATTCTTGGTAAAACCAGCACTCAGGGAGTTCTTGATTACCTTGGTTTGGGGGAAGGCTCTGCGCTGCCCGTTGGTGTACCTGTTCCGTGGCCCTC
>OLHG01001787.1_pt1 | contig 12493 bp, 10 predicted proteins | sample 1605971 | NCBI WGS metagenome assembly OLHG01 (sample SAMN03283289) | human gut metagenome | biome: human-associated habitat; material: feces | host: Homo sapiens | place: Peru | collected 2012 | reverse complement strand
ATTTCCGCTATTACATGGTATTTGAGAATGAGGAAAACCTCTTGCCGGGTGCGGTGAGCATGAGCCAGTTTATCGACACGGTTAAGGCGCTGTAAGGGAGGTGCGTGTTTTGAAACTGCCGTATGAAAACGAACTGTATGAGCTGCGAAAGTGGATAGGCAATACAAATACGCCCTTAAATATGCAGTTTCTCCACACGCCTCAGGAAATTCAGCGTGTCTATCAATGGATCAATGCAATTACGATGGGAATACAAGCGGACTATCCTTTTTATGCTGCTACGCTACCCCGTATTGCAAGTATTCTCTTCTTAGATAACGGAATGGGAGCATTCATCTTAAACCAAGCTGCTTTTGGAGAGCTTGTAATTATTATTCGCCATATCGAAGCAGAACCCGTCGTTGTTCAGTTCTGGTCTGCAATTCATCCGCGGATTGTGAATGTCTCCCATGAGTTATATGTAGATGGTCACTACTCAACCGCAGCAGAAAAGGCGGTCAAAGAAGTAGAATCTCGTCTGCGCGAGAAGTTTTCAGAGTTAAAACCCGGCGCAGCAGTTCCCGCGAAGATTGGTGATGTGATTGGCGCACTTATGAGCGAGAACGGCGCTTTCAAATTCTGTGACACAACTACTGCCAGCGGCAGGGACTACCGACGCGGAATCCACTCTCTGTTTGAAGGAATCATGGCAGCCTATCGCAACCCTGCGGCTCATGCTAATCTTCAATATGAAAAACGTGAGGCTATGGAGCAAATAATGCTGGCAAGCCAGCTGATGTATGTGTTAGACAAACCGCAATTATAAGGAGAATCTATGGATTTTAGAAAACTTCCATCTAATTCTGAAGGGTTACTGTTAAAGCTGGTCTGTTCAGAAAACCCTACGCAGGTATTGCGGGAACAATACAACGGGCTTTCTACGCAACAAGAGCAAGAACTTGACGGTATCATAAGAGAGCTAAAAGGACTCGGCTATATTGATGTCAAATGGGCTGATAATGAGCCATACTTTGTCATTCTAAATAATTCTGCAAGAACATATAGTGAACGATTGGCTGAGTATAACGCGCATAACCCCATCAATGCAACACAAGGGAAAAAGGTGAAAAATACAATTTTCATAAGCCACCGATCAACTGATAAAGGTATTGCGGATATGCTTGTTGACTTTTTTGCAGGAACCGGAATTTCTAAGGAAACAGTTTTCTGCTCTTCTCTGCCGGGCAACGACATAAATGAACGTATTTCTGATGAAGTCAGATCTGCGCTGAAAAGCAGCGCAGTTAACATTGCGATTCTTTCGCATGATTATTATCAGAGTGCCTATTGCCTGAATGAAGCGGGGGTGCTCTGGTATGAGGACGTTCCTGTAATTCCAGTTGCCTTGCCGGAAATTAATTCGGGCAACATGTACGGATTCCTAAATAACGAATATAAGTTAAGGCGGTTGGATTCCGATACAGATATTTCGTACATTTATGATACTGTGAGCGAGGCGATATCGGCTCCGCACACAAAAGCCAGTCTTATCACATACGAGAATAATAAACTTAGAACAAGGTATGCAGAATATTTGAAAGCGAGAGAATTGCCCCCGGGTGGTTCTGATATTTCCATCGCAGATACTATTGCAGAAATAACCACGGACGATGAACGAATCGTGCTATACTACATACTTCATGAAAATGTTCGAAAAGTCTCTAAATCTACTATTTCAAGCTGGTTAAACAAATGCGAAATCCGTGGCGTAAATGTCGATAACGCGTTTGATCTGCTGTCATCTTTTGATAACGGGGCTTTGAATAACGATACTCTGGAGTTTGGCATCGACACTTTCCGCAAATACTCTGCAAACGTAGCACAGGTACTTCCACCACTAAAAAAATGCGTGGATCAGCATATTGAATTAGCCGTCAACATATTCAAAAAAATCTGGTCAGATGACACGCTTGATATTAATATACGGCTGTTTATTGCTTATATCGTGGAAGAGAGAATGCGCGCGTTTGATGACCGTTGGATGGCAGAAGGAGAAATCGAAAATATAAGGCAGTGGGAGAGCAAAAACACACTTGATTCCTCACTTTCAAATAACTATGGAAGCTGCCTTGAATTTTTTATTCAAAATAAGCTTGTATATGCAAGCAGTTGGACAAGCTATGGAAATCCGCGAGAGTATACTTTATTCCCTTCTCTACAGGAGCTCCTTTTTAATTGTCCCCATAAGATTATGGAGGAATTGCAAAAAGTCAAAGATGCCTATCATTTGGATTTGCCATTTTGAGTTTTAAGAAGCCCAGCATCGCGCCATTTGGCGTGATGCTGGGCTTTGAACTTAGTTCCACTCCTCCGCCAAGAGGAAATCGCGGATATTCCGGTGCTTGATCCCGTTTCGGCTCATATCGAACTCATCGAGAGAAACAACGTACTTCGGGAAGTTATCGCGGATAGAGTCATACGCACCAAACTCACGGTTGACCGTTTCTTCCGATGCCAGCAGGTAAGTGACCTGAACGTACAGCTTTTCGCCGCGCTTGTCGCATACAAAATCAATTTCCTTATCGCCCGTTCTGCCGACAGTCACTTCATAGCCCCGGCGCAGCAATTCCAGATACACGATATTTTCCAAAATGAGATTGATGTCCCGCATATTGCCGCCGAAGACCGCTTCGCGGATGCCGTGATCGGCAATATAGTACTTCTCGTTGGAGGCAAGGATCTGTTTGCCCTGCAAGTCCTCCCGCTTCACCTGATAGAAAAGGTACGCCTCGCAGCAGTATTTGATATAGTTCAGAATTGTTTCCGGGGCAACGGTGCGCTGCTCGTTTTTCAGGAACTTCGCAAGCGAGGTCGCGGAGAAAGTAGTCCCTACATTGGCAATCACATAGGCGATGATCCGTTCCAGCAAATCAACATCCCGGATCTTATTCCGTTTCACAATATCCTTGAGCTGAACAGAGTTGAATAGATCGTGAAGATATTGCTTGGACGGCGCATCCGCATAGTGGAGGTTTGCGAGATAGGGCATCCCTCCGGCAAGCAGGTACTTTTGGAAACACTGCTGAATGGACGAATTGGGCGCAATCGAACGGTACAGCTCCATGAACTCCCCGAATGAAAACGGATAGATTACAAACTCCACATACCGTCCGCCCAAATAGGTTGCAAGCTCACCGGACAGCAGCTTTGCATTAGAACCGGTGATGTAGATGTCGCAATCCAGCGAGACACGGAGAGAGTTGATGCACTTTTCCCAGTCCTTGACCTCCTGAATCTCATCGAAAAAGAGGTAGACCTTGCCGCCGATTTCCTTGGCGCGTTTGGTGATCTCATCGTGCAGTGCCTGTGCGGTTTGCAAATGGGAATAGCCCATATCTTCAAAGTTGATGGAGATAAACTGCGCTCGGCTGACGCCGGACTCCGTGAGTTCCTGCTGGATCAGCTCCAACATGACCGACTTTCCGCAGCGGCGGATACCGGTCATGACCTTGACCAGCTCTGTTCCGATAAACGGACGGATGCGGTTCATATACAGTTCGCGTTTGATCACAAAACTTCACTCTCCTTCCGTGGCTGACCATAGTATAGCACTCTTACGATGGAAATTCAATGGAAAAATTGTGAGTTTATGAGTTATAACTGATAAAAAGCAAAATTCGACAAATAATTTCAGATAAGGCTAAAATGCTTGAGTGAAGCCCTGCAAAGGGAGGATTCCGCCCTTTATTGGCACACAAACTGCCGTTATAACAAGGTAGGGTGGCAAGATAGGTAGGGAAACCAAGCGGCGCACAAGCGATATTTTTCTCCATATTCGCCCCGAAATGCAACAGAAAAATGAAACAACCATCGGCATATCCGTTGGGCGGTTATGCCGATGGTTGTGCGCTTTCCTATAGCTTATACACGATTTTTTGTGGGCAGTAGTAGTGAGTCTTTTCCGCGCCTGCAATTCAATTTTTCATACACCATTTTTACACCATTTTGGCGTGGAACAGTATAGAATTACATGAAGTTATATAGTGGCTATTTGTGCAGAAAACACGATGAAATCAAGAATTATCGGTATTTATGGAGTGATATTGAGATATAGGATCGGGCGAATCGCCCTCGATACCTAATTTCATATTGTCTCATTCTCCTTTAAATTCCTTTGACTTTTCTAAGCTGTTTTCAAGTTAGCGCAACAATCGCCGCACCAATTTCGCACCATTTGTTAGAGCAAAGGACATATCAATACATTTTGATTATAGCAGATGTTGATATTTTCTACAAGGGGTATTTTTCGCGAATGCCTGTGAGCAAAGCCTACAACGATATGGAGCAGCTGCGGAACATGGGGACGGTTGCGGTGGTGGATTTGAAGATGATATTGGGGAGAAAGAATTCAGGGATGGAATAATGCGCTTTTCATTGATTTCTATTGCTGTTTCTGCTATGATAAAGAAAAACAAATGAACATGAGGCACAGCTGAAAGCGCTGGAAGATGTCTCAGCCCATTTCAAAATCTTTTTCAAGGAGGTAACAATTTCATGATTACAACTTACGAAAATGATAAAGTTGTCATTCCCGAAAAATATCTTAAAATGTCCGCCTCCGAGCTTGCCAAGGAAGAAAAGCGGCTTTATGAACGGGCGAAAAGCGAGAGTAGCACAGCACCTGCCAAAAAGAAAAAATCATCCCCAAATATTTCTATCCGCTTCTAAATTTAAGTGGGAAATGAAGCCTAAATTCAAGAGCAGCGAGAGCGCCACAGGTTGTGGTGGTTCTCGCTGTTTTTATATTTTAATCTGGAATCGGTATGATGTACAAAAAGTCTTATCATAGCAATCGATTACAGATGGACTTTACAATAGAATTATGGTAAAATAATTATATATAGTGGTAGTCAACCGTACAGCAAACTGGAAAGGAGCGGCGGAAATGGGAAAAATCTACTTTGCATCTGATTTGAGAGAGCAGACATTAAAAGCACTGATGGAAGCACATGACTGTGCGGATGTGAAAAATGACCTGGACAGAATCCAATGGACGATTCAATGCGGGACGAACGAACAGGCCGGATACCTTGATCAGGAAATGCGGCAAAAATATCCCATGATCGGTTACATGCTGCAAACTACAAACCGTTTCCCGGCCCGGCCTGCAAGATACTATGCGGAAGCTGCTGCTTCACCTTTTGAAAAATCCAATCTGGAACAGGATTATTGGGGTATCCTTTGCGATACTGCAATCAAAAAAGGAATTAAAAGAAGCGTAGAAGACTGCATTGACCATATTGAGTGATAAGCACCGAGGCTAAGATAGTTGGAGGATAGAACGTGGACGAGAAATTAAGCGCTATTTTGCAGCGAATGGACAGCAAGCAGCTTTCAAAGCTTTGGCTTTTTTATCGAGATTATTTTCAAAATGACGAAGGCTGTCTGAATTTTCTATTCAGTGCGGTAAAGAAAGAGCCGGTATATTCAGACGAAGAACGGAAGGAATTGTTCTTCAAAGCATATGAGACAAAAGGTTATGTTGATCCGAATGACTCTCTTTTCATTCCCCACCGCATGTTGAATTGTGTTGAACGCATGGTATCTGCCGCAAGAGATATGGAGCAAATCCGACAGGGCAAAGATGTCTTTAAGGTTGTGCTTTTAGTTAGTTGCGTTGAAACTCTTCAAAAACTGAGTGGGAAAGAAGGCCATAAAAAAGATTTACTCCTTGATTTTTTTGAAAACAATACATCGGTAAAAGACAAAAACTACATCAAGAAACACTTTGCACACGGTTCGCAAGGAATATACCCTAATGAAGATAGTTTTTGGCAGTTTGTCAGTGTATTGAGTGCATACAGAAATGCTGCTGCCCACGAGGGAGCATACGAGAATGATTGTTTTAAGAACTATGGTGGGAAAAAACCACTCGTTGTAATGGTAAAAACCACTTTGACAAAAGAATCACCGAATGCTGAGCATATTTTTGAGACAACCCTTAGTTATCAAAAATTCGAAGAGATTTTTGTTCGCAGCTGTATTTCTTTTATCAAGAACTATATAAGCAATCAGGAGGCCGCCCATGCCAACACTTGAATGGATCGGAAAAGAGAAAGTCGTCAACCACCACCTGGATGTGCCCTACCGGGTGCTGGAGCGGAACTATAGCTTTGACGAGAACGGACAGATAGAGGCGGACAACAGCAGTGAGAATATGATTATCCGGGGCGATAATCTGGAAGCCCTGAAAGCACTGCTGCCCCGGTATGAGGGGCGCGTCAAGTGCATCTATATCGATCCGCCCTACAACACCGGCAACGAGGGCTGGGTTTATAACGATAATGTCAATGACCCGAAGATCAAGAAGTGGCTGGGCGAGGTTGTCGGCAAAGAGGGCGAGGACTTGACCCGCCATGACAAGTGGCTGTGCATGATGTACCCGCGCTTGAAGCTGCTGCAAAAGCTGCTGGCAGATGATGGGGCAATCTTTATCAGTATTGATGATAATGAATTATCTAATCTTCGGCTGTTATGCAATGAGGTATTTGGCGAACACAATTTTATTGCAAATATTATCTGGCACAAAAATTACGCTCCAAAATCAAGTGCTAAACACTTTTCCGAAGACCACGACTACATAGTCGTAGTCGCGAGAAATGCCAACGCATGGCTCCCTCACATGATGACTCGCACAGAAAAGCAAAATGCCCTCTACAAAAACCCGGATAATGATCCGCGAGGCCCGTGGATGTCAGACAATCTTTCCGCAAGAAATCCTTATAGTCTTGGAATGTATTCGATTAAATGTCCAAGCGGAAGGATTATTCCAGGCCCTCCATCCGGTCGTTATTGGGTAATATCCGAAGCAAAGTTTCATGCTTACGATCAAGAAGGAAGAATTTATTGGACGAAGAACGGTGATGGGACTCCACGAATTAAACGATATTTGGCGGAAGTCTCTAATGGCATTGTTCCTCAAACACTATGGGAATACGACGATGTTGGGCACACACAAGACGCCAAAAAGGAAATAAAATACATTTTTGATGGTGAGATGCCATTCAATACGCCCAAGCCCTATCGCTTAATAGAACGTATCTTGCAGATTGCTTCGGATTCCGATTCTATCATTCTCGATTCCTTTGCCGGTTCCGGCACCACTGCTCATGCTGTCCTCAACATGAACAAGGCGGACGGCGGACACCGCAAGTTTATCCTCGTCGAGATGATGGACTACGCCGACAGCATCACCGCCGAGCGCGTGAAGCGTGTTATCAAGGGCTACGGCGAGGGCAAGAACGCCGTGGAGGGTACGGGCGGCAATTTCAGCTTCTATGATCTGGGCGAACAGCTGATGATCGGTGACGTGCTGAATGAAAACGTGGACACAAACAAAATCCGGGAATATGTATATTTCATGGAAACCCGGGAACCTCTGCCCAAATCCGGCAATGGAAATCCCTATTACCTGGGTGCTTGCCGTGGAACGGCGTATTATTTCTACTACGAGAAAGCAGCTATCACTACGCTGAACCATGCTTTTCTTGCCACAATTCCGGAAAAAGCAGAAGGCTACGTCATATATGCTGACATCTGCACCGTCCCGCCGGAAGAATTGGAAAAACACAATATTACCTTCAAGAAAATCCCAAGAGATATTGCAAAGCTGTGAGGTGTTGACTTCATGAAAAAGTGGTATAAATCATGGAAGATATGGTGTATGCTCGTTGCATCTATTCTTCTTGTGGTTTTGGTCCCAGTTGGCATCAATGAAGCATACAAAATAGGGGAAGGCTATATAACGGTGTGGACTGGCTCTGAATTTCTAGCTTACTACGGGACGATTCTGGGTGCCGTTTCGACAATTTTTGTGTTGGTATGCACAATTCGCTATACTTGGTTTCAGGTTCAATATGAACACGCTGTTCGAGTAGAGACTGAAAAGTGGAGAAGACTTGAAGATCAAATTAATTCGGCAATTGTGCTTGCTGATCCTATACATATTAGGTCTATTTATATATCGAGCAACAACAAAGAAACAATGAAAAGATGTGCAGAGCTATCACAATATCTTTGTACATTACTCGAAATGCTTGATCGAATTTACGTCTTACTGGATGAAGCAGATGAAGCGGCTATTCATGAGTTGCTCAATAAAATTCGAAAGGTGGCAACAGATGATGCATTGTTTGTAAGATACTATAACGACATTCTAACACAATCTAATCATGAGAGCAACTTGGATGAGGGAAAAATAGGCGAAAAGATCATAGACTATTGGAAAAATGAATACAGCGTATTACTTGTTCAAAAGCAAAGAATCTTTTCAAATATATATACTCAAATAAGCAAAAAGTCATTTGACTCATTCGCCGACATTGTGTAAGAGGAAATATTTATGGAATTAAAACCATATCAAAAAGCGGTCATTGCTGATCTGACCCGCTATCTGGAACTGCTGAACGAAACAAAGAGTGACGCAGCGGCGTTTCGCCTGTTCTGGCAGGAGAAATCAGCCCCGGCTTTAGGGCTATACCAAAACGTGATACCCGGTGTTCCGAACCTCTGCTTCAAGGTGCCGACGGGCGGCGGCAAGACCTTTATTGCCTGCAACGCCGTTCGCCCTATCTTTGACGCGCTCCCCGCTACCAAGACAAAGGCGGTCGTGTGGCTTGTTCCCTCTGACGCGATTCTAACACAGACGGCGAAAGCCCTGAAAGACACGTCCCATCCCTACCGTCAGAAAATCGACGTGGATTTCGGTGGACGTGTGGAGGTCTACACCAAGCAGGAGCTTTTGAACGGTCAGAACTTCAACCCCACCGCCGTAACGGAGCAGTTGTCGGTTATGGTGCTGTCCTACGATTCGTTCCGTGGGCGCGGCAAGGAGGTCTTGAAAGCCTATCAGGAGAACAGCAACCTTGCCGCGTTTGCAAAAGTGCTGGGCAAGCCTGACAGCCCCATTGAAAAAGCGGACGAAACCGCCCTGTTCCAGATTATCAACCAGCTTAACCCGCTTGTCATCGTGGACGAGAGCCACCATGCCCGGTCGGAATTGAGCCTTGAAATGCTGGAAAACTTCAATCCCTGCTTTGTGCTGGATTTGACCGCCACGCCGAAAAAGGAGAGCAATATCATTTCCTATGTGGACGCGGTGCAGCTGAAAAACGAACACATGGTAAAGCTGCCCGTGATCGTCTATAACCGGGACAGCCAATCCGAGGTGCTGATTGATGCAATCGACCTGCGGAACAAGCTGGAAGAAATCGCAGATGCGGAGTACGCCAAGACGGGCAAATATATCCGTCCTATCGCGCTGTTTCAGGCGCAGCCAAAAGGCAAGGAGGACGCAACCACCTTTGAAAAACTGCGGGATAAGCTGGTGGACAAGGGAATCCCCGCTGAGCAAATCGCCATTCGTACCGCCGATGTGAACGAGCTGAAAAATGTGGAGTTGATGTCCCCCAACTGCCCGATTCGCTATATTATCACGGTCAATGCGCTGAAAGAGGGCTGGGATTGCCCCTTTGCCTATATTCTTGCGTCCCTTGCTAACAAAACAAGCCAAGTTGACGTGGAGCAGATTTTGGGACGGATTCTCCGTCTGCCCCATACGAGCCAGCATACGCAGAGTGCGCTTAATATGTCCTATGTGCTGACTCCTTCCAACGACTTCAACAATACCGTGGCGCACATCGTCAAGGGCTTGAACAGCGCAGGTTTCAGCGATAAGGACTATCGGATCGGTGAGCCTGCAAAACCGAAAGCACCTGAACAGCCAGCAGAACAAATTACGCTGCCTGACCCGCAAGGAGTTTCCGAACCGGAAACCGTAGAGGACGATTTTGCATGGCTGGACGACAAAATGATTGAGGCAGAGTTGGAGCGGCGCAGAGAACGGGCGCAAACGCCTGAAACTACCCCGAAAGCCGACACCATGCTGGACACTGCCGCAGAGGTCGAAAAGGCATATACAGACGCAATCCAGCAGACTGGCAATGATCCGGTGATGGACAATCTTCCGTGGGAGGTGCGGGATAAAGTGAAATCATTTGGGGTAAACCCGCAGTTCCGGGAGGATATTGAAACGCTGCAAATCCCGCAGTTTTTCCTGAAAGTTGAGCAATCTTTGTTTACGGACGGTTCTTTTGAACTGCTGGACAAGGAAATGCTGGCAGAGGGCTTTACCCTCAAGGGCAAGGCATACGATATTGACTTTGCCGCCGCAGACGATGAAATCCGCGAAATCGACGTGCGGGAGCAGGACGGCGGTTTGCCGAAGGTGTTCAAGATGGAGAGCGCCGAGCAGCGGTACTTCAAGGAGTGGTTCAACAATCTGCCACCGGAAAGCCGAGTGCGCCAATGCAAGGAAATGATGTTCAATCAGCTTAACAAGCTGAATATGGTGGACGCCGCCGAACTGAAAGCCTACATAAATCGTATCGTGGACGATATGGACAAGGCGCAGCTTGCCGCCATGGAGAAAGCCCCGCTGGGCTATGCGGCGAAGATCCGTGACAAGATCGAAACGCTGCTGGAAGCCCACTATCGGGAAACCTTTGAAAAGTGGCTGGAAACGGAGCGTATCGTCTGCACGCCCTCGTTCCGCCTGCCCGCGTCTATTCACCCGGTCAGCCATACCGACCTTTACGCCCGTTCGCTGTATGCGGCGGAGGACGGCGATATGAACAAGCTGGAGCAAAAGCTGGTCGTAGAGTTGACCGCCCTGCAAAATGTCCGCTGGTGGCACAGGAATATTGCCCGTCAGGGTTTTGCAATCAACGGCTTTATCAAGCACTACCCCGATATTCTGATTATGACCCAAAGCGGCAAGCTCATCTGTGCGGAAACCAAGGGCGAACACCTGAAAAACGACGATAGCCGGGAGAAAATCGCGCTGGGTCAAGCGTGGCGCACAGCAGCGGGCAAGGATTTCCGCTATTACATGGTATTTGAGAATGAGGAAAACCTCTTGCCGGGTGCGGTAAGCATGAGCCAGTTTATCGACACGGTTAAGGCGCTGTAAAACGCCTCTCATTCGCAGGGGTCGATAATTTCTACCCCATGTATGACCGCTGTGATCGTACAAGTTTATACAGTTTCAGGCAGCAGGAGCAATTCTGCTGCCTTTTTCTTTGGGTGACTGTTCCGCTTACCTTGCGTATGCGGATTGTCATAATTTTCAAAAAGGAGCGTGGTAGTAATGAAATTAGAAACCGTTCAAAGGAGGTGGTGCGCCGATGCAACGCAGAAAACGCAGACGGATTCTGATGCAGGAGGCGGAATATGGCGAAACCGCTTGACCCCAAAGCAATAGAGGCAGAGCGGCAAACCAGCAGCCGAGCTGAACGCAGAGAGCAAAAACGCCGCCAGATGCAGGACGAGATTTCTTATAACCAGCGTGGAAATGGTGTTATTATCATCCCGCCGCAGAAACGGCGGGAGCTTGCAGAGGAGCCGCCCAAACTCCGTGTTGCGGCGTACTGCCGCGTCAGCACACAGGAGGAACAGCAGGTCGGCAGCTTTGATATGCAGATCCACCATTTTACCAAGAGGATTGAGGCAAATCCGCAATGGGAGCTGGTTGAGATTTATCAAGACGAGGGTATCAGCGCAACTACCATTGAAAAGCGTCTTGGCTTTCAGAAAATGATTGCCGACGCAGTTGACGGGAAGATTGACCTGATCCTCACGAAAAGTATCAGCCGTTTTGGTAGAAATATCGTGGATATTTTGGACAATCTGCGAACGCTTTCTGCCTTGAACCCGCCCGTTTCCGTTGAGTTTGAGACAGAGGGAATCACTTATACCGGCGATGGGCGGAATAATCTGCTGATCTCATTGCTGGCAGCTCTGGCTGAAATGGAGTCCCAGCAAAAGAGCGAGGCAATTAAGGCTGGTATCCGCTGGCGCATGGCGGAGGGCATTTACAAGTTCTCCGTTCAGAATACGCTTGGCTTCTATCGTGATCATTTCGGGCGGCTTGTCATTGAGCCGACCGAGGCAAGAATTGTTGCGTATATCTATGAAAGCTGCTTGGAGGGCGCAGCTCCGGCAGAAATCGCCGCCGCACTGACAGAACAGGGTATCAAATCTCCAATGGGGAACGATCTCTGGTCTGCCGGTACTGTCCGCAGCATCCTCCGAAATGAGAAATACTGCGGTGATGCTTTGATGCAGAAAACCTATACCAAGGATTTTCGCACCCATAAATCCGTCAAAAATACAGATTTGAATATGTACTTCAAGGAAAATCACCACGCAGCGATTATCAAAAAAGAGGATTGGATCAAAGTGCAAAAGCTGCTGTCGGAGCGGCACAGCACAGCAAAACGAGCTACATTGCGCCGTTTGAGCAATCACTTCGTCGCATACCGCGTAAAGGATGGTCTTTTCAAGGGCTATCTGATCATGGATTCCCGCTGGTCTTTTATGGAACGGCAGGAGTTTTTGAAAATCGTGGATGAGGCGCAAAACACTATGAAATGAAAGGATTTTTACTATGAACTTC
>OLHG01001786.1_pt1 | contig 12496 bp, 14 predicted proteins | sample 1605971 | NCBI WGS metagenome assembly OLHG01 (sample SAMN03283289) | human gut metagenome | biome: human-associated habitat; material: feces | host: Homo sapiens | place: Peru | collected 2012 | reverse complement strand
GTGTTATTTTCATCAAGTTCACCACTATTTAATATATTATTAATATGTTCTGTTACATTTTTATCTTTAATTATTTATTCTATTAGACTTTTTTCATTACTAAATTTTTCTTTGGATAAACGAAGATATCTTCTTCTCATTATCTGTATCGATCACACTAAATTTTATTCCTTTTTGATTGTTTTTTATAGCTTCTATTTCAAAGTCTATCATATCTTCAGGTAATTTATTTATATCACACCACACTAATTCTGAACATTTTTCTGGTTCGTTTATTTTTATGTCACCTTTATACTTTGATACTTCAAAATATACATCATAGTATGGCAATAATGATTTGTTACGTCTATTAACAACAAATGTATCAATTATATCATCCAATGATAATTCTATTCCCAGTTCTTCTTTTGCCTCTCTAACAAGAGCATCGTATGCGTTCTCGCCTTGGTCAATATGTCCAGCTGGTAATGCTAAAAAGCCAGGCCATAATTTAGTGCCTTGTCTTCTTTGTAATAAAATATCATTTTTTTCGTTTCTGATTATCATATATACTGAAGATAAAAATTTTTCTTTTTCCATAGTTTTTTCTCCTTAATACATTTAATATTTTAACATAAAAACAAGCGATTTTCAACTAACCGCTTGTTTTACATAAATTATTGTTTCTTCTTTAATAATAGTTTTATTCCAAAAAGTATTACTATTAGTCCCACTACTATATTTAAAATCTTAGATACCATATCCGGTATAAAACTCGATAATACCGTTCCAAGTATAGATACTATCGTTAAAAATAATAATGTGGCAGATACTAAACCAACTGAGAAGATTACTAACTCTTTCTTCTTGAATTTTTCTTCTATAATCTTTGTTGTTAACACACTTCCCCAGAATACAATTGTTATTGAATTAGATAGAGTGAGAACAATTCCTTGCACAAAGGCACTCGTTGAGTTTGGTTTCAAACTTAATCCAGGTATGATGTTTATATTAAGCACATTGGTCCAACTGCAAATTGTAATAATAATCCAAATTTTAATCCCTCAAAATATTTTCTCATATAATTTTCCTTTACTCTTTCATATATTTTCACAAATTTATTTTAATTTTTATATGTTTCCTTCATGTACTTTTTTAATTCTTCTTCATTATCAAATATTTTTTCAAATATATTATATAATGAGTCTGTAGCATCATATTCACCTATTGCATAACATTTTTTTCCTAGTCCATATGCAACTCCCGCTTCTATATGTCCTGATTTTCCAGCTGGTAATACTAATAAAAAATTTTCTGAATCTTTCTCAGCATTCATATCTTCATTAAATACTCTTAATACAGTCTCACTTTTTAAACCAAAAGATTCAAATTCTTTTTGTTTCATCTCTGCATCTTGACTTTCATCTCCATAACTCTCATATGATTCTTCTTTCAAGAAACAATAATAAGACAAGTTAAATTCATCAAATATGTCACATATTCTTAAAATATTTTCTTTATTTCTAGCTCTTCCTGCGATAAAAAATTTATATTTGTTACTCATAAATATCTCCTTTTAATTATTACTTTTATACATAAAACATTCTTCGTCATGCGAATATATCACACCTATTGCTTGTAAATATGAATATATTATTGTTGATCCAACAAATCTCATTCCTTTTTTCTTTAAGTCTTTAGAAATTCTATCTGATAATTCCGACGTTGTTTTGTCTATTTCATAAAACGTCTTTTCTTCTGTGAATTTAATCAGATAATTATAAAACGTACCATATTCTTTTTGTATATCTTTGAATATTCTAGCGTTATTTATACTAGCATTTATTTTTAGTTTGTTTCTTATTATTTTTTCATTTGATAATAGTTCCTGTATTTTTTCGTTGTCATACTTACATATTTGGTCAATGTCAAAATTATCATATGCTTTTCTAAAGTCTTCTCTTTTATTTAATACACATTCCCAAGATAGTCCTGCTTGGAAAGATTCTAATATTAACATTTCAAATAAGTACTGATCATTAAAGTTAGGTTGACACCATTCTTCGTCGTGATATTTTATATACTTTGGATTTTGCAAATTACACCATTTGCATCTAGTTTTATTATCCATATATTCTCCTTATAAAGCTGTTCCTTTTGTTGGTACACTGAATTTGCTCATATCTACTTTTTCTATTTCTAGGAGTCCTATTTTATTTTTTATTCCTCCTCCATATCCTGTTAATGAGCCATTAGTTCCAACAACTCTATGGCAAGGAATAATAATGCATATAGGATTCCATCCTACAGCTCCTCCCACAGCTTGTGCAGACAGCTTCTCTATTCCTTGATTTTTTGCAATTTCTTTTGCTATATCATTATATGTAATTGTTTTTCCATAAGGAATTTTATTCATAATATCTATTACTTGTTGTCTAAATGGTGTTACATTTTCTATCTTATATTCTGGTATAAAGTCTGGATCCTTACCACTAAAATAAGTATCTAGCCATTTAGTTGTTTGCTCGAATATTGGTAATTCTTTTTCTTCATAATTGTATTTGTGCTTACTTGCATCTCTTGAGCTTTCAAACCAAAGCCCTGTTAGATATTTTCCATCGCTTCTCATATATATTCTTCCTAATGGTGAATTATATTCTTTTTTGTACATACTATAAATTCCTCTCTTTTTAGCTTATTCTATAATGTCCTATTATATAGTCTTGTCCATAAAATTCTAATACATCTTCTTCATAATTTACTTGAACTGGATTTGCGTGGTGTATTAAGAATGGAATTCCTTTTTTATTTCTCTTGTCTGATATTACTCCAATATGATCTTTAAAGACTATTATATCTCCACCTTGCCATTCTTCTATCTTAGATAAGTCTGTTGTAAGTGATATAATATTATTTTTAAAGTAAACATTTAGATTTCTTACCCTTCTAAAATCTATATTTTTATCTACAGTTTCGATATTGTAATTTTCTCTGTGATTTATGATGTCCTGGTTTACTAATTCCATCAAATCATATCCTGTATTTTTCATTCCAAAAGCCACAACATCTGTACACACTCCATATTGATCATCCGGATAGCCAGTCGCATAGTATTTACTTTTATACACCGGTTTTGTTTCTATGTATTTTCTAACACTTGTTAGCATATCAGTTTGATCATCTACTCCATCGCCATCTTTATCAACTTCACTTTTATAAGTTTCGATATTAAAGTCGATATTTTCATACTGATTGTGTGGAATTATATTTAATATGTACACTAATGCTATAACTAAGCTTACTACTACAATTATGCATATTGTTAAAAAAATCATCGCTCTTTTTTTCATATTTTACTCCAATAATAAGTTATTTTAGTTTTCAAAAGCTGTTTCTATATAGTTAATTAGTTCTTGTTTTATTTCTTCTATTTTTGTGTTTTTTATTTTTTCTGCATATTCCACCACGTCTTGTTCCATTGGTAAGTTTGGCTTATCTATATTAAATTCTTTTAGAATTGGAAGTATCTCTTTTTCCATTTCAGGATAGTATTTATATAATGTATCATATGCATTTAATGGTTTATCAGGTTTTGTGTATCTTGCACTTTCCCAGTCTAATACCATTTCTATATAATCAGCTTTGCTCTTTTCTATTTCGTTTTCGTGATGTGAAGATAATTTTCTATGTACAGCTGATACATCTTTTTTATTATAAAATAAATACATAAATAGTTTATCTATATCATGATTCTGTATTTGTTTTAGTACCTCTTCATTTTTTACATATTTATTAGCTAAATACATTACTATTTTTCTATGTTTATATGTATATTCAATATGTTCTTGGTTTTTCATCAATTCCTCCTAATACAAAAGAGAAGCACCTTTAGATGATGCTTCTTTTTCATTTTATAATGTTCTGTAATTATTTTTATCTGCTCTATCATCTTTTTGTATGTCATATTTCTTGTTTCTATAATACCAGTCGGTTTTTTTGTCTGTTGGATGTAGTTTTTTATTCTTATCTAGTAGCCAGTCGAACATTGTTAAAGTTGGTAATATGATTCCCACAAAAGACATAAATACAGTTACGTAGTCATCTATCATTCCTCCAACAGTTTGCATTTGTACTATGTTTTTATATAGAGCAACTCCAAAGTATCCATAGTAACCTATCATATAGATAATTGGTCCTAATAGCTTTCTTTTTACTATTAATATAAAAGCCAGAAGAGTAAAGAATATTAATGCAATTTCTACATTGGTATCTAATGGTTTTATCATAAAATCAATTCCCATTGTATAAGTATATGTTGCTATTATTCTTAATACCCAAAATATTACATCTATTGCTACTATCATCCAAGTACTAAATTTTTGCATTTTCTAGTTCCCCCTTGTTTTTTCCTTTTGTTTATAGGGACAGTCTTTCTGTTTAAAAAACTGCCCCTATTTTGTTTAGTCTACAAAATCAAATTCATCTTTGAATTTTTCTTTAAACATTTCAAATACTTTGTTTAATACTTCTTCATCTTCAACACTTATATATGATTCTTCTTCATCATTTTCTGTATCTTCTACTTGTAGTATTACTACTTCTCCTGGCTCTTCTCCATGTTTGTCTTCTGCTGGTAATAATACAACATATTGTTCATTATCTAATTCTATTAAATCTAAGAACTCAAATCTTACTTCTTTTCCATCCTCATCATTTAATATTATTATGTTATCATCTAATTCCTCATCTACATTGTTTGGTGTTTTTTCGTCACTCATTTTATTTCTCCTTTCGATTTTTACTTTTATTTTATTTGTATTTCTACAATAGTAAAATCACTTATTTTATACTATTATCTTTCAATTTTGTCAATCATATTCAATTATTTTTGTTTAATTTCATGTATGACTCTAATATGTATACGGCAGAAATAGTATCTACTATATTTCTTTTTTTGTGTTTATTTATATTTAAAAAGTTCATTGTTTTATGTGCTTCTACTGTTGTTAGCCTTTCATCTATTCTTACAATTTTGACTTTATTAAATTTGCATTGTAATTTGTGAATAAATTTCTCTGTTACCTCTGCTCTTTCTGTTTTGGTTCCATTCATATTAATTGGCATTCCAATTGCTATTGTATCTATTTCATACTCATTCAAAATTTCTTCTAATCTTTTTAATACAACTTTGTCATTTCCCTGGTGATGTATAGTTTCTAATCCTTGAGCAGTATATCTTAATGGATCTGTAATAGCTATTCCAACTCTTGCATCTCCATAATCAATTCCTAGTGTTCTCATCTTATTTTTCCAATCCTATATATGTCTTTACCATTTCTTCTAAAAGTTCATCTCTTTCTATTTGTCTTATTAAATTTCTTGCATTGTTATGGCTTGTTATATAAGTTGGATCTCCCGAAAGAATATATCCTACTATCTGATTAATTGGATTATATCCTTTTTCTTCTAATGCTTTATATACTTCTTTTAGAATTTCTTTTGTTCTCGCATTTTTTTCTTTTTCAACATTGAAACTGACAGTCTCATCTGTAACCATAAAAACCTCCTATAAATAATTTATATTACTTTCTATTGGGTTTGCATTATCTAGATATTCCTCTAATCTCTTTGTTACCCCCACTAAAGCTGTTCCTTTATAATATTGTGCTAACGCTATGTTAATTTTTGGAGACACTTTTGTTTCTTCTCCTTTATAATCCTCTGCAGTATAAATCTCTAAAGCTTCTACTTTTTCTTTGACGGTTTTCATAAATTCCTCAACAGCTTCTTCCTCTACTCCTGAAAATACTATTGCGAATTTTGGTCCCATATATCTTACAAATAAATACTCTGGTGCTAAATCATCTTTTATATTTCTACATACCTGTGTTATTACTCTATCTCCAGTTTTTCTACTATATGTTTCATTTATTTCTGTTAAATTTATTATTCTAAATAGACATACAGTTGATATTGTATATTTATCTATTATCTTTTTGCCACCTGCATATAAAAATTCTGCTGTCTTTAACTCTGAGTACTTATCGTCATTTACTATTCTCTCTATTACAGATTGATTTTCTACTGTTTTTAATACTGATACTATATTATTTCTTATTACCTCAAAAATTGTTGTATCTGATTTATCATACTCATGTGGGGTGCTTCCCTCTATTATCCAATATCCAATGTACACATTGTCTATATATAGTGGAAAAAATATAGCTGACTTAGCTCGTCCAAATTCCATTTTTTGATATGGTAACTTTTCTCCTTCACTATTTACTGTTATATATTTTGATACACCAGTTTCTATACTATCTTTAAAAACAGGCTCTGATTGTAAGTTTCTTAAAACCGACCAATGTTTTTCTGCAACATTAGTTGCTTTTATAACATATTCAGCACCATTATATACTACAATGGTTGAATATTTTATTTTATATTTTTCAATTAAGATATTATTTATTCTTTTCAATTTTTCATCTGCACTTGAGGTTTCGCTAATAGTATTTATAAAATCTTGCAAGACATTTAAACTTACTATTTGTTCATTAATATTGTTAAATGCTTGTATCTTTTTGTGTATTGACATATTGTATAGAACTAGTCCTATTATTATTCCTACTAATAGCAAAATTACTATAATAATTATTCCTGTCAAAATATCACCTCATTTTTTGTTTTTAAAATTTATTTCTCATTTTATTTAATGTTTCATTCATACTGCTATTAAAAGTTGAATTTCTCGCACTATAATCTCCATAAGTTGGAGTAGAACTACGATTTGTTCCTCCTGCAATTAATGGGTATACCATATCTCCTAATTTTTCTAAAGCATCTAAAAACATTTTTGAATATCCGTTTAATGAAATTTCACAATCTACCATTCTTTCTAGATATTTAGCATATGTTTGTTCCTCAAATGGTATTATTGTATATCTGACTTTGTCTTTATCAAACAATGTATTAATATATGTTGATGCTGGATCATTATAACAAGATATGCCTCCAATTATTAACTGGCTTGTTAGTTTCTTTAAATTTAATGATTTATTTATTACTATTCTTAGTTTGTTTTGGTCTAGACCATTTTTATATTTCAGTTCATTTAAGAATAGTGTTAATGGCTGAATTGTTAAAATATCATATGTTTGAACTAAATATATTTCTTGGGCCTTTGAAAAATAATTCATATTAGTATCAAAATCACAATCTAGTAATATTAAAGAGTGGTTTTTTACTAGTGTTTCTAATATATTTGAATAATCATCATATTCTGAATTATCTTCTTTAGCCACATTTGTATATACTGTAAGGTTGTTGTTCACTCTAATTCCATCAGCAACCCCTCTTCTTAGTCCTTCTATACAAGAAAATGCTTTATTCCTCAAACTATCTTCATTTAATGTATATATATAATATGAATTTTTGTTTTTTGTAAGGTCTAATATTGCTGTATTTATTCCTTTATTTGATAATAACACTGCTAGATTATTTACTAAGAAAGATGTTCCATTCTTTGATGTTCCAACAAAAGCAGCTATTTTTTTGTCCCCTGTTAACAAATTCGTTAAATTTCCGTTATCTTCATAAACAGGCTTCTTTTCAATCGCTGGCATATTATTTATTGGACTACTCTTTGTATTGTTATTTGTCGATTCATCATTAAGTTCAAATCCTGGTAAAATTGTTGCAGGTTCTTGTTCAGGCATAATAATATTAGTTTTTCCATCTTCTTCATCTAATAATCCTGGCAAAACATCTCCTTGATTTGTATTAAAATCACTTGTATCTTCAAAACCTGGCAATATGGTATTATCATTGTTTTGTTCTTCTTGGTTTGCCATATTAAACAAATCAATTTCAGTTGAAGGTTCTTCTGTTCCTTGAGGTTGCCCAACTATTTTTTTAGGTCTGCCTCTTCCCCTTTTTTCTTTATTAGCTTCTTGTTCTAGCTCTTCTGGGGTCTTTTCTTTTTTAGGTCTACCTCTTCCTTTTTTGATAGGTTCTGCTGTTTGTGTTTCTATGTTTTCTATTCTCTGAGCCGTTTCGTTGTTTTCAATATTTAATCTCTTATCTAATTCTTCCTCAATATGATTCTCTTTTGGTTGTAACATATCTGGTGCAGGTGTCTGGATTTCAGGCATTTTCATTTCTACTTCTGGCATTTGAACTTTAGGTTGCTCTGGTTTTTTGTAAACTTGTTTTACATCTTGCATATTTAATGTAGATGGTATTACAACCGGTTTGGTAAGCTTTGTTCTCTGTAGTTCTTTATCTATTAAATCTATCTTATTTCCTCTTGCACTTGATATGTTTCTAGTAGTAAAGCTTTCTCTTTCTTTTGTTTTCTGTGCTGCTAATTGTCCTTTTACACTACCTATCATAACTTGTTGATATTTAGGGCTTCTTTCCTCTAATACAGCTCTGACATTTAAAGGTAAAAATTTTGTAATTAATTTCAACTGTGTATCAGTATATTGTTCAGCTATGTCATTAAAGCTTTCTACATATTTTTCTTCATCTCTTCCTAATTTTTTATAATGTCTGATTATATTTTGTATCTCAGTTTCACTAACGCTATCAGGATCCACTAGCTGATAGTCAACATCTTCTGATTCTATTTTATAATAAGCTTTAGCTTCTTTTTTTGTACGGGGTTGTGATATCAATCTACATACATTTTCAATACTTCTGTCTTGTCCCATTAGTACATTATAAATTCCTATACCAAACAATTTTATAAGTATTGAACTTCCTTTTTCTCTTCTGTCTGCTCCTATAAGAATGATTGGAATATCTCCTTCTCTGCTATTTGATGCCTCATCACTTATACTATCAAGTTTATCAAATAAGAAATTATCGATAACCTCATAGTTATTATTTGCATATGGCTCTAAATCTTCTCCTATTACTATTCTGTCATAAGATTTATCTTTTTGTAATTCTTTTATTATCGCGTTGAAAAAATATACATTTTTATATGAAATTATTTCTTTATACATAGTTTGATATTTCTTTATAATTGCAGATGAAACTTTTTCATTATTTACAGCGAATAAAACCTTCATTAGTTTAACCCCTCCAACCTTTTACTACTATTGCAAAAACAAGTGGTAACACTTGACATATTACTATTAAAGTCACACTTGCAATAATAAGTCCAAAACCTTTATCTCTTGTGTCCAGTTTCTTTAAGCCTATAATATACTGATATATAGCCCCTATAATTATAGTTACAAATCCAAATGGTATACTATAAATTCTTACTTTATTTAATAAAAATGCTGTTAGTCCATATGAATCAGATCCATATGCTTCCCTATAATCTTGTAGGGTTTTTATTTCTTTGTCTTTTATTTCTATTATTTTTCCTGTTGTACCTTGTTTCACTTCAGCAACTTCATTTGTAGCATATACCGTTGCACCTGTAAATATACAAATAACTATTGCTATTATTGTAATTACTTTCTTCATATCTTTATCCCTTTCTATTTTTATATTATTTCTATTTAATATCATTCAAGTAATATTTTACACTAGAATGAAAAAAATAGCAAGAAAATACTGCTATTTTTTAAATATTTTTTATTTTAAATCCTCTTTTATCTTTACAAGCGTATTTAACGCATCTATTGGCGTTAGTTCGTTCACATTTATTTTATCTAATTCATGTGCAATTTCTGCTAATTTAAAATTATACATATCAAGCTGTCCTGAAACTTGTTTGCTTGATTCTTTTTCTGCTTTTTTATTTGTTAGCACATTTTTTCTTTCTATTGATTTTAGTATTTCGTTTGCTCTTTGTGTTACAACTTTTGGAACTCCTGCAAGTCTTGCAACGTGAACTCCATAGCTTTCATCAGTTCCACCTGTAACTATTTTTCTTAAGAAAATTACATCTTCTCCTTTTTCTTTTACAGCGATTGAGTAATTTTTAACTCCTTCTAGTTTGTCTTCTAGGCCTGTTAACTCATGATAATGGGTCGCAAATAGTGTTTTTGCACCACACTTTTCTTTATCTTCTATGTATTCTGCAACCGACCAAGCTATTGAAAGTCCATCATATGTTGATGTTCCTCTTCCTATTTCATCAAGTATAACTAAGCTATTGCCTGTTGCTTCCTTCAAGATATTTGCAACTTCCATCATTTCTACCATAAAGGTACTTTGCCCCATACTTAAGTCATCAGATGCTCCAACTCTTGTAAAGATTTTATCAACTATTCCTATATGAGCAGATGTTGCCGGTACAAAGCTTCCAATTTGAGCCATTAGTGTTATTAAGGCTACTTGTCTCATATATGTTGATTTACCAGCCATATTAGGTCCTGTTATTATTGATAATCTGTTCTCGTCCTTGTCCATATAAGTGTCATTAGCTACAAAACTTCCTGCTGGAAGCATCTTTTCTATTACTGGATGTCTTCCGTCTTTTATGTCTATGATTCCACTATTATCAACTTGTGGCATACAGTAATTTAAGTCTTCTGCAACAGTTGCAAAAGATGCTAAAACGTCTAATTTTGATATTACCATTGCAGATTTTTGTATTCTTTGTATTTGAGATTTTATTTGCTCTCTTATTTTTGTAAATAATTTATATTCTAACGATACTACCTTTTCTTCTGCTCCTAAAATTTTGCTTTCTAGTTCTTTTAGCTCTTCTGTGATATATCTTTCTCCACCTGTTAGTGTTTGTTTTCTTATGTATCTATCTGGAACTAGTGATAAATTTGATTTCGTAACTTCTATGTAGTACCCAAACACTTTGTTATATCCTATTTTTAAGCCTTTTATTCCTGTTTGTTCTTTCTCTGTCGCTTCTAGTTTTGCAAGCCAAGTTCTTCCATCAGTCATTGCTGTTTTTAGTTCATCTATTTCTGGATCATATCCAAGTTTTATTATTCCACCTTCTGTTACGCTAATTGGTGGATCTTCTATTATTGCATTTTCAATCAAAGTATATATGTCTTCTAGTTCATCTAAATCTTGATATAGGCTTTGTAACATATTTGATTTTGAATTTTCAATTAGTTTCTTAATTTCTGGTAATTTCTTAGCAGATGCTTTTAAAGAGTTTAAATCTCTTGCATTTGCACTTCCATACGATACTTTTCCAGCTAATCTTTCTATATCGTATACGCCTTTTAAGCTAGATACAAGTTCGCCTCTCATCATTACATCTTCTTTTAATTCTTTTACTGCATCTAATCTATTATTTACTTCAAATACATCTATTAAAGGATCTGAAATCCATCTTCTTAAAAGTCTTCCTCCCATAGATGTTGCTGTTTTATCTAGCACCCATAAAAGAGTTCCTTTTTTTGATTTATCTCTTAGTTTTTCTGTTAATTCTAGGTTTCTTCTTGCATTGATGTCTAATGCCATATATTTTGTTATTGTGTATATTATAATTTTGTTTATGTGTTCTAACTTTGTTTTCTGTGTATCTTCTATATATTGTATAAGTCCGTTTATTGCAGATACTGCAAACAATCTTTGCTCTATGTCTTTTAGTTTTTCTCCATTGTCACAAAGTACTTCATATTGGTTATAAAGGTTATCTATTTCTTCACTAAATTTTTCTTCTTCCTCTGTCGAAATATATACATCAAATCTTTCTTTTATTTTACTTATTTCTTCACTGCAATTATAAAGCATTTCATTTGCTATGATTTCAGATGGCGCATATCTTGATATTTCATCAAGTAATCTTTCAAAATTATTTTCTTCCTTTATTTCTGATGCATAAAAATCTCCTGTTGATATATCACATACAGCAATGCCAAAGAACACACCTTTTTGAAATATACTCATTATATAATTATTTCTTTTTTCTTCTAAAAGATTTGTTTCTGTTACTGTTCCAGGTGTTACTATTCTTATTACATCTCTTTTTACTATTCCTTTTGCTTGTTTTGGATCTTCTAGTTGCTCACATATCGCAACTTTATGTCCATTACTAACAAGTCTTGATATATAGTTTTCAGCGGCATGATAAGGAATCCCACACATTGGAGCTCTTTGTTCTTGTCCACAATCTTTTCCTGTTAACGTTAATTCTAGTTCTCTTGAAACATTTATAGCATCATCAAAAAACATTTCATAGAAATCGCCTAATCTATAAAACAAAATACAATCTTTATATTTTTCCTTTGTTTCAAGATAATGTTGCATCATTGGTGAATATTCTGCCATATTATTTTTCTCCTTTTAAATACCACATATGTTCTGATACGATTTTTAAGTCTATTATTTTTCCTATCAAGTCTTCTGTTCCTTCAAAATTAACAACTTTATTAGTAGAAGTTCTTCCTGTAAGCATATTTTCATTTGTCTTACTTTTTCCTTCTACTAGAACTTTTTGCATTGTTCCAACATATTTTTCATTATTTTTTTGAACTTGACTCTCTACCAATTTCTTTAGTCTATCAAATCTTTTATGTTTAATCTCTTCCGGAATTTGATCTTCCATTTTATCTGCTGGAGTTCCAACTCTTCTCGAATATAT
>OLHG01001778.1_pt1 | contig 12579 bp, 19 predicted proteins | sample 1605971 | NCBI WGS metagenome assembly OLHG01 (sample SAMN03283289) | human gut metagenome | biome: human-associated habitat; material: feces | host: Homo sapiens | place: Peru | collected 2012 | reverse complement strand
GTACTTATTTTTTTGGGAAAAATTTTGAGAAAAAGGCGTACATATTATGTGTATATATAGAGGAGAGAGTAGTAGGGAATAAAAAAGAGGGGGGTAAGAATAGAGGCGTACAAATATAAGTACGAGTAAGGGCGTACTTATAAAGGAGGGAGATAAAAGGGGTAGGAATAGAGGAGATAAGTAAAGGGAGGGCGTAAGAATATAAGTAAGAATAGGAGTACAAATAATAGGCAAACAGAAGGGCGTACTTATAGAGCGTATAAGTCTTTCGTAGTTATAGGAAGAGACTAGCTATATAAAAACGGTACTGCCAAGGGACGTCCAAGAGTGACAATTGGAGATAGGTTAGGGTAGGTTAGTATATGTAGAAAGAATAAGGTTCCTGACCCAAATTTTATTAGTAAGCAAATTTTATAAATATAATAAGTAAGTATAATATGTAAGTAAAAGGCGTACACCTTATGTGTACTTATAATGCGTACTTATAATGTGTACTTATAGAGCGTAGTTAGCGCGAAGTCAAATTTTTCTTTGATTCTATTTTACCAAATTTTCAGAGCGTTGTCAAATTTTCAAGAATAAAATAAAAAAGAGGTAAGAATTTCTTCTTACCTCTTTTTCTTCTTAGTTAACCTTGATGTAGCCGCGCTGAGCGCTCTTCTTGCCCTCGACCTTTACATCGACCTTCTCCACAGTGCCATTCAGCACAAAGGGCTTCAGGAGAGAGGGAACAGATGCGACCTTAATGTCGAGACCAGCAGCCTCAATGAGCTGGGAAGCAGTCATGCCCTCATCACCCATCACGTCCAGTAGAGCCTTACGGATAGGAGCCTTTTCATCCTCGGCAGCCTGCTTCTTCTCCAGGACCTTCTGAGCCCGCTTTGCGTTAGTTTCATTCATCTTCTCGATAAGCTCGGTAGCCTTAGCCATCAGCTCATCATTCATCTCACCGTTGGAAATAGCAGTATAGAACTCACGATTAGTCATAAAATACCTCTTTCTACTCCTCGTTGCTTTATAAAGACAGAAGAATTTACGGCCTAAAATTTGACAAGTGGCTTGATGCGCCGTAGCCGTTTTCTTTTGGAGCTTATTCCCAGCTTAGGAGCGTTTTTATTTTTTTAGTCTTCCTTGACTTTCTATATATATTATAGCGTAGAATTGGGAAAATTTCAAATTTTACGGTCGCTAAAAATACGTTTTTTTAGAAAGTGGAGCTGCGTCAGCTTTTTACAGAAATTTGGAGCTTTCCAGCTTATAGGTCGTAGCTTATTTATAAAATTTGACAAGTGTAGAATTTGACAGTGGCCGGCGCTAAGTAAGATTTGGGAGTGAGAATTTGACTTTAACGATTTGGTGTGGTAATAATTTAGTGTAGTAATGCGGTAGCAATTTAGCGTGATGAAAAATTTTTTCGTAGAAATTTTGACAAAAATAAAATTTAGACGATATTCGTCTAAAAAGTAAAAAAAAGAAATGATACATTTCTGCATCATCTCTTATAAATTAGGTAAAAAAGTCCTCACCTTTCATTTCACCATTCCAAAAGTACTCTCTACACATACGACACATATCGTCTTGACAATAACCGCTTTCAAACTCAATATTTAATTCGCAAGGGGAAATTGTAGGAACTTCATCATAAAAAGAAGCATTAGGGAATATCTCAAAAAATTTTTCTTTTCTTGTCATTTTTGTATCTCCTGTATATCTTCATAAGTAATAGAATAAACGCACGGAAGTCCCTCTCTTCCGAACACCTGTTCCTCAAAAATTTTTTCAGCTTCTTCTTTTGTTGAAGCATGAATTTCGACATATCCTATAAAAGGAACCATATAAGTATTAGTTTTACTATACCAAGGCATTTTATTTTCTCCTTTCATTTTGTAATTAAAGTATAACACAAAATTTCTAACTTGTCAAGTATAAAATTTATTAGACGAAATTCGTCTAAATTTTTCCCAAAAAACTTCACCACCCTAAAGTGGTGAAGTCCTCTAAATTCAACGAATTTTGAAAGTATTTTTTGTTTTATAATATGTCGCGCTTTCGCCCTCAATGGTGAATTTTCCGTCCTTGGTGTCAATCGTGAAAATCTTTCTGACTTTTCGAGGAATGGAACGGTGGGCGGTATAGTCTCCATTGATGTCTGCCCCTTTTTTCAAACAATGAAACAGAATTTCGGTTTCAATTAGTGTATCAGAAAGGGCGGTATGGTCTTCGGAAAAGTCGGGATTATTTCTAATATATTGCGTGATGGTTTCGGCGGTGGTGGAATAATTTCCGCTTTCGGTAAAAGTTTCGTGTTTCTCTGCCCATTTGAAAAAATTTTCATCCATTATGAAATGATGAACAAAGCCCCGAATATCGGAAATAGGAATGGTATCAAAAGGATTTATGCATTTGAACCAATCGCAGTTAAAATTGAACACTTTTTCATCAAAAGATGAATTATAAGCGAACGCCCGTTCAACATTGAACGCCTTGAAATCTCGCGCCATTGTTTGAGTAATATATCCGAATTTGTCCATAGCAATCACACGGGAGCGCATAGCTTTTACATAAATAGGGCGTTTTCTCGCATAATAGGCAGACGCAAAAGCCATTGTATTATGCCATACCTGTTCCACGACAAACTCCCGCTTTATAAGCATTTCCCCGCTTTCACTATCGGCAATAAGATAGCCGATATTATAGCAAAAAGGCTTTTCAAGGGAAGTCGTTTCCGTGTCGAAAACACAAATATTCATTTTTTAATCTCCATTCAAAATTATTATAAGAGTTTACCGTCGTTCCCCTTACATTATCTATTATAACAGATTTTCCGAAAATGTCAAGGACTTTTTTCAAAAAATAAAAATTAGACGAACTTCGTCTAAATTTTCTCCCAAAAAAGAAAAGGCGGTCTTACTCCGCCTTTTCCCTCTCCTCTCTCTTTGCCTTTGCCCTCTCTCTTGCGAGCTTGTCTCTTTCAATCTTCTTGCGCTTTTTCTCCTCTCTTTCTGCCTTTGCCTTTTCCTTTTCTTCGGTGACAAGACGGTAATTTTCCGCCTCGTCGTAGCCGTCATAGGGAATCCCATCATCGCGGCTGCCCTTGGGAATGGAGAAAGTCAAATTCAGATAACCCTCGTCACCATCCAGCGCCCACGGAATCGAAAAAGTTCCGCTCTTTACTTTGAGGACGGTTTCACCCTCATTTTCCAAAAATTCCTTGACTTTACGCATAAAGTCCATTTTTACGACTTCACTTTTCTTTGCCATTCAAAGCACTTCCTTTCTTTACTGTACCTAAAGTATAACATAGATTTCATTTTTTGTCAATACCTTTTTTTCTTATTTTCTAAAATTATTATAACAAAAATTTTTTTAATTTTCAAATTTTCTTTAATACTTTAGTGTGGTGAAGCGTCGAAGTCAATTTTTTAGACGAATTTCGTCTAATTTTATCTTTCAAAAAGAAACGGCGCATTTAGCGCCGTCTCAAATTATTTTTGGAAAAATTTTATAGAAAATTTATTCAAGTCTTTAATTGTAATAATTTCATTTCTGAATGGCGCGGACTTAAATTCTTTTCCCTCTCGAAGAAGTCTAATAGAATAATCTTTGGTCACTTTTTCATTTTTATAAAAAAGTCTTTCAAATTTAAGCGCAGTTTTTGGCGTCATATAATAATTAAATAGCCACCCACCATAATCTGAATCATCTATTTTTCCAAAGAATTGATAAAGGTCATATTTTCGACTATTCCACAGTTTCAAATATTTTCATATCAAATCAAAAAGAGCAACAAAAGGAATAAAAATACAACAGGCCGTTCTTATGATAATGGTTTCATTTTCATTGGTAATAACCTCTACCAACAAAATAATAAATTGTCAAAAGATAATTCCGAGAATTATCCCTTTAATTACATACATAGTCATAGAATTACTTCCTTTCTTATTTTGTAATTAAAGTATAACATATATTTCCTAACTTGTCAAGAGAAGTATTTTTTAGACGAACTTCGTCTAAATAATTCCCCTCAAAAAAAGGCGGTGATTTCTCACCGCCCTAATCCTCACTCGGTCACAAGATGATACTGCTTCTGCTTGCCTTTCTTGGGAATCTTCACATCCTCAACTGCCAGCTTGCCAGCCTCTACAAGCTGACGGCACAGAGAGCTAATCTTCTGCGTAGACAGGTCTGCGTCAACCTCATGGATTTCGCTTGCCGTCATGGGCTTAACGGCCAGAATCTCCAGCAGGTGCGCCTTAATAGGCTCGTTTTCCAGCTGGGTCTTGCTGGGCTTGGAGCTACGCTGAGCGTTCCGTTTGTCCAGCTTCTCCAGTTCAGCGGTGGCGTGGCTGGTCAGCTCGTCATTCACATTAGCCTTGATGACAGCATTGAAGAACTCACGATTGGTCATAACTTTCTCCTTTCATCGGCGGATAGGTCGCCACCCATTTTATACTCAAAAGAAGTGTTCTTCTCTTGATTACATATTTATTATACCACAGATTTTAGAAGTTGTCAAGAAGGAATTTTGGTCTTTTTTTTCGATATTGCGCGCTCCTATCTACATCTTGGGACTTTCGATACCATTAGCTCCGCCCACGAGGTGTCCTTTCCTCTTGACAATTATTATTATAACAGATTTTTTAGAAATGTCAATACTTTTTTCAAAAATTTTTTGAAAAGATTTTTTAGACGAATTTCGTCTAAATAGAAATGTGGGGTTTTCTCCCACATTTTTTATTTACAGATTTCCACTTTTTCAGTGGGGGCAAGCATTTGAAGCACATTAGCCGTAAGCGCGACGTCCACTCTGTCATAGCCATTCCCGCAAGTATCGTCCACATACTCGCAGTCATTATCGGCGATGATGTCATACAATTCATTGAGAATGTTACTGGCGTCGCTCAAAGTTTTTCTTTCTTCCTCTGTCAATTTGACATAAGTGAAGGCTTTGACAATTTCCATTTTGCTTATCTCCTTTCTTTTGATGGTTTTATTATAACAGATATTTTCTAAAAAGTCAAGAGAAATATTTTTTAGACGATTTTCGTCTAAATTTTTCCTGAAAAGAAGGAAGAATTTCCTTCCTTCTTTTCAAAACTTTTAACAGCATACCTCTATTTGATGAATGACTTCATCCACTGTTAAAAAACCTACGACATCTTCTTCATCACAGAATGGGAATCCCATTACTTCAATTAAACCCCTTTCATGTCCATAACTCCCAAAATGGCAGACGGCATCTCCAATTCGTTCCCCATTTTGCGGATTTAGGAAAATAACCTGTGGCCGACCATATAATTCCACAACCTTCCAATCTATCGGACAGCAAGCTCCTTGAGCGTTAAGAATTTTGATAAGTTTATCAATTTCGGTTTCTTCGGGAATTCCCCCAAATAAATTTTCATAGGACTTATAATCAATAGTATTCATAGAAATTTCTCCTTTCTTTACTATATTTACATATTACCATATTTAATTGGATTTGTCAAGTAGAATTTATAGAAATTTTATTTTAGACGAAGTTCGTCTAAATTTTCCTTTGAAGAAAAAGGGAATTTCTTCCCTTTTATCTCGCCAAAACTTTCAAAACGCTCTCCATTGCGTCGGGATGAAACCCACCCATCCCCCAGTCAATTAGATTTCCTGTTTCATCATCAAACAGAATATCATCAGAGGAAGAACGAAAACTCGTTTTCTTTGTGCCATATTCTACAATATGAATTTCATCAAAGGAAACGCTCCTCAAATGCTGACGCAACCAGCGCATTTTTTCAGCTTTTACAGCTTCAAGAAAAGCGGAACTTTTATCTTTGCTTCCCCACGAAATCACGCCAATCTTTACGCCCTTTCGCTGGATTTTGTTCAGCTTGCGGGCCAGCGTGGTCATATTACAGAGGGGGCGGGCTTCTGCATAAACTTTCGCATCATGCGCCCGCAAGCGGGGCAGCCAGTCTTTTGCGCCGTACAGGTCGGCAATCGTGCCATCCATATCAAGAAAAATAGTCATAAATTCAATTCCTTTCCTTTATTGTAATTAAATTATAACAGAAATTTTTCTATTTGTCAAGTATAAAATTATTTAGACGAATTTCGTCTAAAAAAAATTCATAAAAAGGCGGGAATTTCTCCCGCCAATTTCAATCAGACAAAAATTTCTTTTAGTTTTTCCTCTACCTCTGCTTGAAGTTCAGAAACCATTGTCCTCATACGGAAACCGCCCTCTTCTTCTGCAAAATCGGCCAAATCCTTGAAAGCGTCATAAACTTTTTCAAGTTTATTGGTGGCGTATTTCTTAAAACAAACACCATCTTCATGTAGAAAAATTTCCAAAGGGGTTCCCTCACGGATACCGAGATTCCGTCGAATCTCTTTGGGAATAACAATCCGCCCTAAGTCATCCATTCTGCGGATAATACCTGTTGCTTTCATTTTATTACTTCCTTTCTTATTTTGTAATTAAAGTATAACACAATTTTTCTTATTTGTCAATACTTTTTCAAAAAATTTCTAAAAAGATTTTTAGACGAATTTCGTCTAAATTTTCTTTTCTGAAAAAATAGCGCCGAAGCGCTATCTTTTTAGCCGAAAGTAATGAAATTTTTATCTCGACTTGCTTTCCAAGGGTGATTAATTCCAAGATTTTTCAGGAAAAAATAAATTTTAATTCTCTTAAAAATTTTCATAGTTTTCTCCTTTCTTACCAGCCCATAGAAAAAACCCAGCCGATGAAAAGCACAGCTCCCAGCGCATACAGCCCAGCTCCCGCAGCATAATGCCAATCATGACTTTTTACGAACGAATGCGCGCCTACAATGGACATACCAGCACACGCGAACCCAGCGGACAGAATACTCAGCACAGCGATAATAATCATTTTTAGAAACCTCATTCCTTTTTAGTATACCTAAAGTATACATCAAATTTCAAAAAAAGTCAAGAAAAATATTTTTCAGACGAAACTCGTCTAAATTTTTTTTGTGAAAAATTTCACAAGTGGTCGTTCGTCTAAATTTTTTGTGAAATCTTTCACAATATTTCCCCGAAAAAAGAAAAAGAGGGAAGATTCCCTCTTTTAGTCATATAGTGAGAAGTCTTCCTCATAGGGCTGGCCTACGTAGAAAAACTCAACCCCATTAAATGATACACCGTTGTATCTTTCTTCACCACGCCGAAGTCTTTTATTCATATCGGCTACGACATCCGTTATATTGACTTCATTGCATAGAGAATATAGAAAATTAATACCACTCTTGCGATACATACAAGGATAGATAATCATTTTAGTGCCCTCATTTCTTTTTTATTTTATGGGGAACTTTACAGTTCCCCAATATAGTCCTCTGCAAATTCTTTTGCTGTCATTTCTTCAATACTAATCATTTCACAGTATGGCTTTTGACTTAACCAGTGGCGAGCCTCTGCAACGCTTGTAAAGTAAAGTGTGTTTTCATAACCACCATCAGCCCAGCCAGAGCAGCGCACGAAGAATTTTAATTTAATCATTATTGGTTCCTTTCTGCCCGTTTGGCCGATAGCCCAGCCTTGTCCATTAGTCCCAAAGAAGGTTTGTCCATCCTCCAATGGAGTTTCCACCATAGTCAAGAATTTCATTTTCTCCGTTCTCGTTCCGGTGCTGAAGTTCAAACCCCAGCTTCGCGCCATTCTCCAAAGCGTAGTTAAGATACCAAATGATAGTGTCGGCATCCTCGGCTTTTTCAAATAGCTTCATGACTACTTCTTCAGTAAATCCCCAGCGGGTAATTAAACGATAATTCATAATGTTTCCTTTCTCTGGTGGGCTGGGCTTATTCAGCCCAGCCCTATTGGTTGATACTTACAGGGTCAATCCCTCAAAGTCTGCGCTTGTGTAGTCTCTTGTCCGGTCAAACTCAACAGGCCATTGCAGTAGTCTTTGATACAGCTTGAGAGAGCTAACTTGAATCCCCAGCCCATCATAAAGGCCGTGCTTATTTACTGTTTTTATGGCGTTCACTTCTTGAAGACAATTCAAGAATAGGGCAGTAGGAATGATGAGTGGGCCAACCGACCGCCATTCATCCCACGCTTGCGTCTTTTTTCCAGCCTTGTGGTGCTGAGTGTAATTCATCACATAGATAATGAATTTGCTTTTGTTCGTGCCGTCAATGAGGCTATCGACACGCCCGCCGTTTGTCTTGACTTCCGCCGGAATGTAGCGCCCGTTGTACTTGATGTGAACATCAGCCTTTCCGGCAGAGCTTACGCATTTTTTCCGGCTTTTGGGTCTTGCACACTGATTTTCAGTAATGCGCCCGAAGTAGCCATAATCAATAGAGGGATTATAACGTGCGGAATCCAGCGCACGCACGGAATCCTCTTTTGTCAGAATAGCAAAGTTTTTCATGGTAAAAAATTCCTTTCCTTTGGTTTTTGTGGTTTCAGTTTTCAAAGTACACGCCGCACTAAAGCAGACAGCACCGCTCCGTTTTATTGTCCCCTTGTGTCTATTATACTACTACACCTCGCCCCGAAAGTCAATACTTTTTTAGACGATTTCGGGATAAAAACTGCACAAAAATAGCCGGGGGTATTTTCTAAAATTGTGCATTTTGCCATCCCTCGCCCAAAACGGGTCTGGAACATTTTCTCACCGAAATTAAAAATCGAAAACAAAACTCGTAAATTTTCTCACCGAGATAAAAATTTCATTCTTCCCGAAAATTTGACTCCAACCTTTCTCCTATGATATAATAAAAATAGAAACTAAGAGCCACCTACACTTTGGCTTATACATAAGGAGCGTACTAATGAATCGTCTAAATCTCGACTTCTCACTTTCAAGTGATGAAGCCCGCGCTAAATACATCCAAACATATGTCCAAAATTTCGACGTAGAAAAACCCCTTACAAATTCCGAACTTGAAAAAATCGCTGACTACCTCCTATGGGGTAAAAATTCTGAGGGTCTTTCCTCAGACAAAAGCGCAAATATAGAACTAAAATCTACATGGTCATCTCGACCCATTATCTCTCTTGATGAACTACGCGAAAGCCCTGCCTTCAACGAAGACTCAATTCGCCCTATAAGTGATACCCCAACCAAAACCACAAAACAAAAATTCTCACGCCAACTCGCGCGCAAAAATGCCCCACCCCATATACTCGCCTTATTAGAACCCCTCTGGCGCGAAATTGACGAAATCGACTTCCAGCTCTCTACCTACGAGGTCCGAACCGGCAAAAAAGACCACGTGCGCGAGGACCTTCGCGCCAGATTCACTCCCCAAGAACTCCAAAATCTCGAAGAAAAATCAAAACTCCTAAATCCCTATTCCTACCTAAAACAAAAACGCCTCCTAATCGAAAAACGACGTGAACAATTCACCCTCCAAGACTTCTACCAAACAAAACTCCAACGCTTTATCCCTCACACCTACAACCCACTCGAAACCCCAACCTTCGACGCTGATATCCCCATCTATCCACTCGGCCTCAAAGGAACTTCAAGTTTAGCGCGAGCCCTTTTTCCCGAAGGACGTCTCCCAATCCCCTCAGACCTAAAAACCGAAAAAGACCAGCGCGTCCTTTCAACTCAAATCTGGGCGCCTCGCTCCTCTCGCTATTTTGACTTTGAGGACTTGACCCATCTTCAAGCTTTGGTAAAAATTTGGGATTCTTTGGAAGAAGGACTCGATTCCTTACCTCTTGAAAATACGTTGCGCGCGCTCTTCGAAACTTTTGACTGGTACAAGTCTCTAGCTGATTTAACCCCCCTCGAAGAAGATGTCTTTCGGCTAAAAATGGCTCACCAACAAAACCAGCCAATCGTCGAATACATCAACAAAAAATACAACAAAACCTATAACTCAAACTATGTCTCCACCATTTTCCACCAAAAAGCCCTCTTAAAAATTTGCGCGACTGCCACGGCACATCGTGAACACGCCGAAAACCTTTTTTTCCCTGAAAACTTCAAATGTTGTAAGGACTGTGGAAGGACTTTACTTTTAGATACTAAGTACTTTATGAGGAGACAAAGTTCTCGTGATGGATATTCTTGTCGGTGTAAGAAATGCGACCGACTATTACGATATAAAAGGGAAGGGCGTGAAGCCCCTCTCATTTAAAGGAGAAAACTATGGATAAAAATAATCGTACAAAAACTTTTATGGAGCTATTAGTAGGATTAGAGGCCGTTGAGTTTGTGGGCCTTTGTAAATTTTTGGGTGTTCGGCTCGTTGAAGGAAAAGGCGAGTCTGCGCCAATTACGCTCAATAACGAAACTCCTCAAAAATCTGAAGCCCGAGATTTTTCGGACCTATTTAGTGATTTACTCCAAAAATTTTCGGAGTTGTCTCGGCCTCGTCAGCGCGAACTCATAAAAATCCTCAAAAAAGTCAATAAATAAAAAGGAGGACTAGTAGTAATGCCACTACAACCAAATATACCTAAGCAAAAACGCTCATTTCTTACAAAAGAATGCTCACGCTGTAAGCAGCAACAACTAGAAGAAGATTTCACAAAAACTCACTCAATTTTCTATCCAGATGGCGTACTTCCCATTTGCAATGATTGTATTACTCGCTATCTCAAACAGAATGAATTTAGTTGGCGCGCGGTCGATAAAATCTGTCAATGGGCTGACATTCCTTTTATTGTAAAGGAGTTTGAGAGATTGCGGGGTTTGAATTCTGATGATACTGTTTGGGGTGTTTATGCAAAAGTTTTTGCAACAGAAGAATATAAGAATTTAGGATGGGATAGTTATAACTCCCAATATCTCGAACTAAAAAAGGTTGGACTTATTGAGGATGAGATTCCGCTAGTAAAGGAAAAACACTTTGAGGAATTGCGCAGACGCTGGGGAGGCAATTACGATGACGACGAGCTCTATTACTTAGAAGACCTCTATAAAGGTTTGCTTCTTTCTCAGAACGTATCTGGCGCGCTAGCTATTGACCAAGCTCAAAAACTCTGTAAACTTTCATTAGAAATAGACAAACGAATCCGTGCCGGCGACAAAGACGTCGATAAATTCCTCTCATCTTACGATAAGATTGTGAAAACGGCAGACTTCACTCCTAAGTCAGTCAAAAACGCAACCGACTTTGATAGTATTGGAGAGTTGATGTTCTGGCTCGAAAAGCGCGGGCATCAAAACAAATTTTATGACAATACTACTAGAGATGTTATTGATGAAACTTTGAAAAATATTGAAGCTTGGAACCAGCGTTTATATATAAACGAAGGTGGCCTCGGAGACGAGGTGACCGCGCGACTTCAGGCACTTCAAAACGTCTCTCAATCAGATAACTTTTATGACCTTCAAGCAGATAATTTTGATGCGGATGTCTATGAGGCAGAAGCCTTCAAAGAGGATGAAAGTGAGGAGTTTGATGCGGGAGGAACCCTCTAATGGCTGTAATTACTTTGCGCGACCCCACTTCAATTTATAACTCTCAAAATCGTCTTTTTAGAGAAGGGGTCGAATTAGAAAAAGGAGTCGTTATAACTGAAGACTTTTTAGAGCGAAATGAGAGGTTTTTGGAAGAGGAGCTTCAACTTTATACAGTCTATCCTGACGTGTTAGATAATAGCACCCTATAAAAGAAATTTTATTTGAATAAGACTTTTAATTGCTGGGAAGTCCTAAAGCCTAGATGCCTGAACACATTTGCCTCAAATGCGAAGAGGGAGCGAAAGCAGAAACAAGTTCTAGGATAATATGGATAATCAGCAACCAAGCAAGGAGGCATTTCTATGTTAGACCCAAAAATAAAATCAAAAGAAATTTTTTTCAAAGAGCTTCAAAAGAGGTTCCCTGATAATCATATTGAAATTTTAGATTATATAAAAGCTAGTGGCCCAATTACTTATCAATGCTTAGATTGTGGAACGATTTATAAAAAAAGTAGAGCAAATCACTTATATGAAAATAAAACTCTTTGCCAGAAATGTTTTACTGGAAGAACAAGTATATTACGACAGACATTTTTAGAAAAAATAAAAGAAAATGACTTTGAGTTATTAGATACTCCAACAAAAGCCATCAATGAAACTTTTCATATAAGATGTAAAAAGTGCGGAAGAGAATATAACTACAAAATTCAACAGACAATTCTAGAAAATTTAGACTGCCGTTTTTGTAGTAAAAAAAGGCCAATAGTTGATTTAGAAAATTGTAAAAAAAGATTTCAGGAAAGAGGATTTGATAAAGAATTTGAAATCTTAAAGTATAAAAAATGGACAGCTTCTTTTGTTCTAAAACATAAATGTGGATATGTTTTTTCTCAATTGCCAAGCAATTTTTTTAAAAGTGGTAAATGTCCAAAATGTCAACCAAAAAGGAGTAGCGGAGAGCAAAGAATTGCTAATTATTTTGAAAAAAATAAGATAGAATTTGAAGAACAAAAAAAATTTGATAAACTAGGGCAACTGTCTTATGATTTTTTTATTCCAAGTCAAAATCTTTTGATAGAATATCAAGGTATGCAACATTTTTCTCCAATTGAGCATTTCGGAGGAGAAGAAAAATTTAAGATTCAATTAGCTCATGATAAAAAGAAAAGAAGCTTTGCCGAAGAAAATAATTTTCAATTA
>OLHG01001777.1_pt1 | contig 12585 bp, 12 predicted proteins | sample 1605971 | NCBI WGS metagenome assembly OLHG01 (sample SAMN03283289) | human gut metagenome | biome: human-associated habitat; material: feces | host: Homo sapiens | place: Peru | collected 2012 | reverse complement strand
ACAGGTGATACACCCAGGCAGGTCCGGGTAGGACACCACAAAGCCGCCCTCGTCATGATCTTCTACAATCTCCATGCGGTAAGGAAGTCGCAGGTATTCATTCAGCGTTTTCATTTGCACCCTCACTTTCCACAACTTGTTTGACCATTTCTACATAAACCTTTTTGATAGGCTCATGCTTTGGTATGGTAATCAGCTGGCATCCGGGCTTATGAAGGTGTCGTGTTACAGCCCATGAGGACGTGCATTACGTAGTCGTTCGCCCCAGTAGTTCATCCCACTTCGATGCCACAATATCTTCTGTATCTTTAGTATATATGGTATCACATTTGGTGTCAAATCTTTCTTTATCGGGGTTATGCTATGCGATGAATATCCATCATATTTAGAATGTCAAAAATCATTTTGGCAGAAAGGAAGCCAATATACCGTGAAAATTTTTTGTACATTGGCTTCCAACTTTTGTTATGCCATGCGTACTAGTTCAGCGGATTCAGCAAAATAAAATCCATTTTTTCAGCACAAAATTTTTCAAATGCCGATATAATGATTTCTGCATTTTCTAATCCTGGTTCAATCGCAAAAATTGGAGTTTCGTGATAACAATCCATGCACTTTAGATCGGAGTCCGTAACGGGATGTCCCATATGAACCTGATCTCGAACAATAAGATAGCCTCTGCTCATTCATAATACCTCCTTTCTTTGCCGCTCAGTATAGCACATTGCAGAATAAACTTCTAAACCCACAACACGCAAATCTTTTATCAGGAGAAATAATTTGAATTTTTGGAATTTATCATAAGGATATCGATATTAGCAGCATCCGGGCATAAAAAATAGACCCCAAGCCATTGGCTCAAGGCCTATTCAGGATATTTAATTTGCCCTTTTCAGGCTAAAGGGGATTGCCCCGCAACAATGCCCATCATTTCCACTCGCTCCCCGAAACCGCGACCTAAACGATTTTGTATATGTAGTTTAGCTCCGGTTATCAGGATTACTTAGATTATCCAAGAATTATAGTGCATCATAATTCCTGTTGTCATTGTGTTGTCAGCGACTCTCACTATTCTGATAGAAAATTATCTTTTTTCAATACTTTGAGAAAAGATTTCCGCCTTGATCTGATTTGTTAACTCAGTAAGGTAAAAGTATAGCTTTTCTTTTGCATCCGAGTAATTCATATTAAATGCCTTGTTTGTCAAACCTTTCAATAAATCATCATCAATCAAATCACTTTCAGAAAGATATTGCCCCAAACCATAATGCGCCAGGCAATTCCTAAAGTTCCTATCTTTCATGGAATCATTGATGTAAAAGCTTGTTCCGTTTGCGGCGTTTAGCTCTTTTATAAAATCACAAAGATAGTAATACTGAAGATATGCAAACTTGAATTTCTGTGGAATCTCCTCAACAAAGTATTGATCTATAAACTTGATAGCATAATTGACACTGCACAGAATTGAAAAGAGCAAGAAGCCAAGGTCTGTTTTGGTCTTTAGGGGACAATATTTGTAAAAATGATAATCCTCGTATTTCTCCAAAATGCTATCGTCATAGTTGTATGGCGAGAAGTCCCGGCAATCAAAAAAGCCTGCAAGTTTTCCTGACACCACGCTAATATCTCTAATCCAAGGACCGATTTCCTTGTCATTTAAAGTATCTACTGGAGTATACAGTGCGCACAAAATTGTGTTTCCGCAGAAATGGCCATTGCACAGATCAGTGCCCACATTGTAATAGCCAAATAACTTTTCACGAAGGCTGCGGATCTTATAAAAGTGATCATCGCTTGCCTTAAACTTTGTCATCAAAGCCAGCAAGTAATCTGAATATGACATTTCATAGAGCTTATGACTTTGACGCAAGGCTGTGTAATATGCTTTCTCTGTATCAGTAAACTGGGGCGCACCTAACCCAAGCTTTTGGCACCACTGTTCTGCTCCGTCTGTGAACAAGCCAATGTAGGGTTGGCTCATCATAATATAGTTACTATTGATATTTTTTGCATTTCTTTGTATATCTGTCAAGGTATAAAGAAAACGCGCATCTGCTTGAATCAATTCATAAGCAGCTTTTTGAACAGGATTCAGCATAATTACGCCCCCTCATAACCAAGGAAATTTTATTCTCCCTTGGTTTCCTCTGCTTTCTTTTCTTCCTCTTTACGCTTATCAAGGACTTTACTTATAAACTCGTCTTCCTTTAAGTTGGCAATCTCATCAAGAAATCTTTCTCCATCTTCATTATAGAAGTCTTCAGAAATGCCCTCTGCAACAAAAAATTGCTTAAGTTTCTTTTTTCTTTTTTCTTGCGTGGTGTTTCTAAAGCTAAAAACGCTCGTTTTCTTTTCGGAATTAAGCAACTTGAACAGATAGGTTTCGAGAAATCGATATTGGTCTATATCATGTAGAAGAATACCGTCAAGCTCCTCTACAAAACGAATTGTCATACTGATTAATGTTGCCGCTTCTTTAAAAGTAGGACACTCTCCTCTGTTAAAACGATCCAACATCTGACCTACATCTAAATGGTATGTATTTGTAACCACATCGTCTTCCGGGATGTTTCTAAAATAACTAATAGATTCAGTCATTAACTTATTTTCCGCGTCAAAATGAACAGAATTGTTACGCCAGCATATAAGCAGGTCTACATAGGCAAATTTGCTCACAGCTAATTCTGGATGGTTGTGAATCACACAATCAAACTTGTTGTATACGCTATGTTTTGTCTTTGCAATTTTTAGTCCTTCTTCTTCGTTATACAACCTCGGCTCACGATTACAAAGCCTTAAATACATATCAAGATTATCAACAGTCCACGCCAACGCTGACTTTATAGCATATTTCTTACTTCTCGCAACGGAGTTTTTTCTGTTTTTCGGATTCCACGTTGTATTAAAAGACTCATGTTTTTCCGCGCCATCTTCGACGGCATCTAGACCGATCATAATTGTAATAAGAAAATGGTTGGCGTGTCCCATTTCTGTTTTAAATTTTCTAAATGCTCGACTGTTCATGCTTTCTTCCTAACAAATAATTATGGGCCCAAGACGGGAATCGAACCCGTTCTTCCTGCTTTAAAGGTGATTATATTACTATAAAGGCAGGCGTTTTACCAAATCACCACTTGGGCATATTTTAGAAACATCATTACGTATATATTATACAATATTGGATCTGCAATTTCAACAAAATCACACAAAAGGAAACATGAATTTTCCCTACGCCTTTCTAACTCTAACTCGTACAATAATTGCACTCGAAATCATCAAGATAATAAAAACAGTAGCAGGCAATAAAAACCACTGTCTGCTACTGTAGATAACTGTATTAACTAGGTGATTACTCCCACTCAATGGTAAATCACATACTCGAACTCAAGATAATCTTCATCTGCGCGACGACTTTTAACTCGGATATTCGTAATTTTTGTTGCTGCAAAATTTCCAAATTTATTTATCCAAACAACCACTTCGCCGAGATACACTTTGCGCACCCGACTCGAATAGTTAAAATTCACCAATTCTCGAACTGTCGGTAAGACCGAGTTCCCGGAAAGGTATCCAATTTGTCCTGCCTTATCCTGATAGGCATAAATGCAATCGTAGCCACATTCGCTCCAAGTGGTGACAAACTCATATTCACCGTTTCCAATAGTAAACATACCACTATTGTTTGAAAAGCAGAAGGATACCATTCCTTGCATCATTGGCGCATGATACATGGTAGATTCCAGCGCAATCTTTATATCGACAAAGCTAGCCGATGCTTTTGCGTACAGGGAAGCGCCTAGCGGCGGCTTTGGGGCAACGTCCTCATTATAGATCCTGGCTGCCAACTGGCCGAGTCTATCCAAATACTCATCGTCTTCTGTAAAATCGATATACAGTTTTGTACCAAGGAATACCGGAGCTTCTCTTTCTTTGTTGTTACGCATAATGGGTATAATAAAGTCAGTATTTGTATCCTTCATCATGGCCTGCGTGAGAATCATTTTTTCATATCCCGTTCCCCTGATTCCTAAATTTGCCTTGCGCACATACTCATCGGAACACACGCACATAACCAGTGCTGCATTATTCAGGCCATGTTCCATGTAAAGAGCAATATCTCCGCCAATTCTTAAATCCCATTGGTCTAAAATAACGTCAACGCCCATGTGCTGCCTAAGATGAGTAGCAAGTTTTGGTACCCAAGCTTTATGTTCTCCACTATCGTGGGAGTATGAAATAAATAGTTTAGGATTATTATCCATTTAAGCACCTCATTCTTAACTATTCGTATCGCATTCATCATCTAACCAGCAACGTAATAGTAGTCCCTGCAATCGCAGCAAGCATGGAAACAACGGCAATTACCAACATCCACCTATTATACTTCTTACTTTTCTCTAGTTCCGTCCTAGCTTCAATATTCGTTTGCACCTGAGAATCATACATTTCCTTCAGCTTCTCGTAGTTATCGGAAAGCAGCATATTCTGCATTTTAAGAACCTCAATTTGCTCTTCAAACAGTTTTTTCTGCGCAATACTTGCTTCCATCCCGGCAACGAGAGCCGAATCCCTCTTTGTATTTCTTCTATCCGCTTCCTGGGCTGCCCTTTGTCGGTTTTCGGTTTCTTTGCTGGCAGCCAATACCATTTTTGCACTGGTCGAAGCAGGAAAGCCTTGCGCCTTTGTTGTGATTCCATATGCAAAGTTTCACCCCATTCCAGTCTTTACCTCCGCAGTAAAATTCATTGAACACGTTTCAAGAGCAGCACAGGCATCTGCAAATACCTACAATTCCATTATACTGCAAATCATGATTCTAGCAAGGCATTCTCGAACTTTAGGAAAAATGCGCACCTGTCGGCACGCCTCTCATTGAGGCTCTGATTTCCATTTTCTACCCAGCGTACAAACAAAGGCACCGCCGCTGGATGACGGAATCCGGCGGCGGTGTCTTTTATTTGCGAATTGCGGTAATGAGCATTCCGCCGCCGAAGACCAAAGTGAACACGGCGGCCAGTATCAAGCATAAAAGCATAACTTTCTGCCCGAGTGAGCCTTTTGAGCTTCCCTTGTAGCCATGATAGCAGAGCAACACCGGGAAAACCCAAAGGCCGATCAGATAGGCACAGGCAAATCTGGCAAGCAGGAAAAGCAATTTCAGGAAGATATCCAGCAAAGTATAATATCGCAGCGGGGAATATGGCCTCGGTCTGGCAGCCACCTGCATCCAACCAAAGGGAATTCCACTGACTGCAAGACCGATTAGGATAGCCCCATACCATGGCATGTCCTTATAAGAACCCGTGGCGATAAAAAACAATACCCCTGCCGCAAAGCCACCCACTCCCATCCAAAGCAAGTGAATGGCTTTCTCCCTATGAGCCAGCCGTACTGCCTCGGCATCCTGCACAGCCTGAACCGCCTGTTGCACCGTCTCCGCTTGCTGCCGCTGGGCCTTTGCAGCCTGAAACGCGTTCTGCAAAATTTCTTCCTCTTCCGCAGGAATTTCCAGGATTTGCACCAACCGTGCAATTGCGCCGGGGCGCGGAACGGTCACATTCTCCTCCCAGTGCGCAAGCTTTTCTGGGCCAATGCTCAGCTGCCCCGCCAGTTCCTCCCGGGTCATATTTTGCCGCTGTCTGTAATACCGGATGATTTCTCCGGATGTTCTTTCCGTCATGGGTCTGCCTCCACATTCTGCCCCCAGAGCATCCGGCAAAGCTCCCGTACCCGCTCCGGTGTGTTGGTTTCGTCGGCGTAAAGCTGCAAACTGTCCCCCGCCTGGCAGTACAGCAGGCCTTGCTCAGATGTCTGGACAAGCGTCAGGCGCTCCGGGTCGAACGCATAGTCGCAGGTAATTACGCCCTCCATTCCTTGGTAAGCCAAGGAAAGCGTTTCTCCGTCAAAGAAATAGGTACCCGGAAAAACGGCGAGAATCTCCGAATAAGGCTCTCCCAAGAAGCTGTCAAATGTGCCATCATCACAGAAGGCATGGGAAACCATATAGGTACGTCCCTCAAGCTCCACCTGGTACGACCACGTTTTCGAGAGGTCCAGGAAGTCTCCCAATCTGGCGGCAGGAGCCGTTGTCTCCGGAACTGTGGGAACTATCGTCTCCATGGATGCCGCCGTCTGAATCACTGCCGCATTCTCTGGTGTTGCAGGTCTCTCCCGGAAATGACGAACAACAGCCGGGGTGCCCACCGCAATTGCCAGTGCCGCCGCTCCCGCTGTGATTTTCGTTCCCAGGGATACCCCAGCCGTTTTGGCAGCTTTTCTGATTTTCGGCTTTCGGACGTTTGCTCGCTTTCGGGCAATTTTTCCGGATATTCTGGCGGCGGCTTTCTGCGGCATTTGCACATCGGTATCCCCAAGGAGCCACCGGAACAGTGGGAAGAAGGCAAGCACATGGAGCCGCACACCATGCTTCCGCTCATAGTCGTCAATGGACTTTTTCACCGCAAGCCGTCCGCGATTCAGCCGGGTATTTGCGGTGTTGACAGAAACGCCCTGCGCCTGCGCAATGGTTTTCAGGGGAAGCTCGTCATAATAGAACATCCGCAGTGCCGAGCTTTGCACATCCGGAAGCTGCTCCAGCATGGCAAGCAGCGTTTCCCGAAGCGCCTTCCGGTCTGCCGCCTCTTCAGGCAGATGGGCACTGCGGTTTTCCTGGAGGGAATTCAAAATCGCCAGATTCTCCGGGGTATCCACCGTCAGCTCATGCCGGGTTTCCTTGCGTTTATAATACCGGGTGCACTGGTGACAGGCAATGGCCTTCAACCAGGCCGGAAAGGCCTCCGGCTCCCGAAGGGCGTGAATGGAGCCCATCATCTCCAGAAAGGTTTCCTGCACAATGTCCTCCGCAAGGGAAGGACTTTTCGTTTCCCGCAGAGCAATGCTGTAAACCATATCCCGGAAGGCCTCATAGAGCCTTCCGCAGGCCTGGGTATCCCCGGCTCTGGCCGCCAGAACCGCCTCGATTCGTTCCTTCTGTTCCATATTCTTATCCCCGCGTCAATATTCAATATAGACCTCTTCAATGGAATACGCATTGAAGGAGCGGTTGAGAATTTGCTCCGGCTCTGTGTAAAACACTGCGTCGCTGCCGGATTCATAGTCTAATCCGTCAACGGTACCGTCCGGGTGGAGGATCAGATTCCGGAATACCAGCGGCGTGTAGACCGTCCAGCGATAAACCCCATTCATGTATTCATCGTAGCAGACATAGATTTCCAAAGCGTTTTCACTTTCTGCCGGGTAGTAGGACTCCGGGTTCTTCGTCAGAAGGTATGTCTTGTAGTATTGCGGTGCGGAATAAGTAAAGATCGAATCCTCCTTGGGGTGGGTTTGCTCCAGGAACTGACGGATAAGGGCTTGAATATCGTCTTCCGGAAGCAAATCCGGGTCTGTCAGATATTCGTCCAGTCCGGAAACCGAAAAGGTCTTGCTGGTTTCCGCCGGACGGCACAGGTACTCCTGCTCCAGGTAAGCCTCATTGGCAATGGTCACCGTTATGGTATCACCATTCTGAATGCCATACGCTGGTTCCACCTGAAAATCGCAGTGGGTCAAGGCTTACTCATCCGTCTCCCGTTCCAGAATCGCCCGAGCCTGCCCGCCGATTCCCTCATATCGGATCGCAATATCCCGAAAAAAGTCAACGGTCTGCATTTCCGGAAGCCCCGACACCGTGAATTTCTTCTCTCCGCCTTTGATGGTTTTTGCCGCGGCATCCGACACAGTTACGGTCACCGTTACGGTATCCCCATTGGAAAGGTTCTGCTCGGGCGTACAGGAAAAGGTGATGCCCTCGTCATAGAGAATGTACTGACTGAGCCAGCTGCTGTAGCTTTCGTTTGGCTCCGGCTCTCCGCCGATGACCGATTCAATCAGCTCCAGTGTCCGCATGCTCAGCTCTGCCCGCCCGTTCCCGTTGCTGCCGGAAAAGGTGATATCCACATAATCCAGTGCGTTTGCTTTCCTGCCGCAGCCTGCCAGCATCAACGAACAAGTCAGCAGAACCAGCAGTGTGATAAAGATCGTTTTGATGTGTTTCATAGAATCAAACTCCTTTTCTTTTGTTCTGTCAGATAGGGGAAAGGGATGGCCGGAATATTTCACCTTTTTGTAAAAATTTTTAGAATTCTTAGTTGCTATTATTTTACCCTGAAAGTTATTGCCCGTCAACTCTGAAAGTTAGTTTACAAACATAACTTTTAGGGTTAACCTACAGGAAAACGGGGGTGACAGGATGGACTGGACGGCAATTGGCGCGAGAATCCGGAAGCAGCGGGAACAATTTGGCTATACCCGGGAAGTTCTTGCGGAAAAGCTGGATGTTACACCCAAGTTCTGCGCCGATATTGAGCTGGGAAACCGGGGCATGTCCGTGCAAACCCTGTGCAGAATTTCCCAGGTTCTGAAGCTGTCAACCGACTACATTCTCTTTGGGGCATCCAAGGAAAGCCAGACCTTCTCCGAAACACTTCTGCGGCACTGTACCCCGTCAGAGCAAAAATACGCCGAGGATATCCTGAAGCTGTTCGTCGCGGCCATGGAAGAGAAGGCGTAATGAAAAATAATTGCGGCTCAGAGGCACTTCAAAACGCCTCTGAGCCGCTTGTGTTATGCTCATTTTTCCTGATCCCGCTGGATGGTTTCCTGCACCGCCCGATTCAAAAAAGCTGCCAGGGATTCACCCTGAGCCTGTGCGTGTTCCTGGATTTGCTCTTTCACACCCTTCGGTACCCGGAAAATTACCCGATCCACCTTCTCCTGCTCATATTTTTTGATTGCGCGATCCATAGATTCTGAACGTGGCATGACATTTCCTCCGAAATATACGTCGTCGTATAATTTGTATGAAAAATAACGATAAAATTTATATACAATACCAGTAGATATACGGCATCGTATATGTTAGTATATTGGCAGAAGCCAAGTGAGAGCCCCACTTGGTATCTTACTAAGTTAGTATAGCCGGAAAATGTCCCCTTTGCAAGTATTTTCCGGAGAAAGGAGAAAACGTGCATATCATCCAAATTTTGCGAAGCTATCTGGGCATTACCCAGCAGGAGCTTGCGCAGAAAGCTGGCATTTCTCAGCCGGATCTCTGTGAAATGGAAATCAAAACACCCTATGGCAGAATTGACAAGTATCAAAGGCTTTCTGACTATCTGGGAATCAGTGTGCACGCACTGGTCACCAATGACTGCCGTTTGGTTCCCTCTTCCTTTTTTGAGCAGCACCCGCCGCGCACTTACACAGAAAAAGGAGGAACCGCCAATATGGAACTCGGAAGAAGCGGTGAGGACGCTGTATTTGATTTGGAACGTCACCGTCTGGCGCAAATCAATACCAGTCTGGCATCTCTTGTACTTCCCTTCTATAAGCTGCGGCACAGGCCCGGATATGATATTCTTTCCTTTGATGAGTCCGGGGTTCCCATTTTCATAGAGGTAAAAACCACTACCGATGATAATCCGGACTTCGCACTGACTAAACAGGAATATCTGACCGCCTGCAAGCTCACCAAAGCTGGCGAAAAATACCGCATCTATCGATACACAAGCTGGGGACGCAAGAATCAAGCTCTGAACATTTTTGACTTTGCGCAGCTGCAAGATGGCCGGCAGATCTATCCCGCCACATACCTGTGCAGCACTTCTTCCCCAAACAAAGCCGTTTCCGGGATTACCTATTGCAGAGAAAAAGCCGGTATGAGCAAGGGCGAACTGGCTGACCGCATCGGCATTCAAACGATGCACCTTTGGCGCTATGAAAACGGAAAGCAGCAATGTTCTGTGGGACTTTACCAGAAAATTGCAAACGTACTGGACGTTACAATCGATCAGCTGCTTACCACCTATGTCTAATTTTGTTTGCCAATATCAACAATCTTTTGGAGGAAAAAGTCCGTATTTGGGAATATTATTGAAAAATATTCCCAAATAAATCCGAATATATACAAATTTCTAAGAATAGCAGTCAAAAACGGATGAAATAGGATCCGGGATTTTGAGAAAACCGGAATCAGCAATTTGCTTAACACTTTTTCCTGGGAATATTTTCGAAAAGTTATTCCCAGATTCAATAATTGACTAATCACCCCAACTATTATATCATAATAATATGAAAATCGGGGTGATTGCAATGTCCGGAAGAACAGTGTATACCGTACAGCAGGTTGCAGAAATTTTGCAAATATCAACAAAAACAATGTACGCAATCGTAAAGGCCAAGGATATTGACAGTGTCATTGTGCGTGGGCAAATCCGCATCACATCGGATGCACTGGATCGATATTTGAATGGAGGCAGACATGGATAATGCGCCACACGGTACCATCTACCGGAAAAACGGATACTATTATGCACGCATCTATTATTACGCAGACGGTCGGAGAAAATCCAAAGACAGGGCAACTGGTATTGCCATTGAAAGCAGTTCCGCCCGAAAAGCCAAGCAGCAGGAACGAGCCGCAAACCAGGAGCTTGAACGGTTTCTGAGGTCGTTTACCGCATCAATGACAGGGCAAACCCGCCGTCCGCAGCAGCAAACGGTAGCCGAGACAGTCAAAATCTGGCTGGATCATATCAGCGGCACAAAGGCACCGGGGACGATTGCTGGGTACACTTATATTGCAAATGACATTACCCTCTATTTTACGAAAGTAGCGCCCGTACTGACAGCAGAGCTGACGACAAGTCAGGTGGAAGCCTACCTCGCCTGGGAACGTATGCGCCGTCAACCTGAATACGCAGGCACTTACAAGGTATCTGCTCTGTATGCAGACGGCTCTGGAATCGAAAATACAGTACATCACCGATATACGGTCTTACGGGCAATCCTCCAATACGCAAAAAGGGAGGGGATTGTTACCCGAAATGTTGCGTCAAAACGGGACTGCCAGATCGATGTTCCGAAACCACAACAGCAGGAGTTTGCGGTTTTGAATGTGGGCGAAGCCCGAGAATTGCTTCGTGAGCTTGACCATGCGCCGCTATGGTTCCGGGCGGCTGTTATGTTGGGATTGCTGCTGGGGCTCAGAAGATCGGAGGTCATCGGCCTGCGGACTTCTGACCTGGACTGGGAAAACCATATTTTGACGGTCAGACGCAGTGCTACCCAGCAAACAATTGGGGGTCGCAATACGGTTACGATAAAACCGTACACCAAAAACAGGCATCCGAAGACGTTTGTGATCACGGATAATCTGACTGACCTTCTTCAAAAACTGTGCAATGAACATGCGCAAAATGAAGAAATGTTTGGACGCGCCTATGTGCAGGATTGGAATGGGTACCTTATGCGTTACAAGGACGGGCAGCTTATTTCACCCAACGCACTCACCCGAGCCTTTAGCCAGTTTATCGCAAAGCATGGGTTCAAGAAGGTTCGTTATCATGATTTACGCCACCCGTATGTCAAACACACGACAAAAATTTTTAGCTTACGCCTGATGGATTTTCAAGCGCAGGCTTATCCTGATGCTCGGCGAAAAACTCGCGGAGCTTGTCAGCTTCATCGGGGAGGACAAAGCCAAAGCCCTGTCCGTCCACTCTGCAATAGAAAGCGATTTTCATGTCTGCCACCTCAATCGAAAATGTCTCGGATTTTGTATGCGATCTCGATGCGCTTATCAGGGTACACCAGCACCCGGTCGATCAGCAGCTCGGCCAGCTCGGTGGTCAGCGTGTCCGCATCGAAAATCGCCTTGGACGCTTCCTTGCGGCTGTCCTGCCGTGCCTGCTCGTCCTGCTTCTGCTTCGCCTGTGCCAATACTACGGCATAGGCGTTTTTTGTTTTCAGTAGCAGCTCGTCACACGCGGCCTTTTCTGCCTTGTAAGTGTTCAGGTCAATCTCGCCCATGAGATAGCGTTCGTACAACGTTCGCTTGCCGTCTTGCAGCGCTTCGATCTGCTGCTCATATTCGGCACGTTCCGGTACGGAGGCATCTACCCGGAGCGTACCGTCAGGGGCAAGCGGCGCGGCGGCCTCCATCTGCTTTTTCAGCGTCAGGAATACCGTCTGTTCCAGCTCTGCGGCGTTCAGGCGCATCTTGTGGCAGCGGCTTTCTTCGTCCGCCTCGGAATGGCGGCAGTAATAATACGAGGTTTTCTGCATGGTGCGGGACAGCGCATGACCGCAGCAGCCACAGAAGGCTTTGCCTTTCAGCGGGTAGTCCCGCTTTTTCTTGTTTGGCTGGGAAAAGCGGAGCTGGCTGGCCTGCACGGTATCAAACACGGCTTTCTCTACGATGGCCGGGTGATGGTCGGGGATGATGTACCATGATTCTCTGTCCTTCAGGCGGCTTCTGGTGCCGCCTACTTCGAGAACCGCCCGCTTGCCGATCACATACACGCCGGTGTAGCGTTCGTCCTCCAAAATGCGGAGAATGGTGGACGCACTCCAAATCCCGTGACAGCGGGAAATATCGTGGGTATGGTTGCCGCGTGCCGCTTTGTACTGACCGGGCGTGGGGATGTTCCTGCGGAACAGCTCCCGTGTGATGGCGGTGGCGTTGATGCCCTCGGCGGCAAGCTGGAAGATGAGCTGCACAACGGCAGCGGCCTCCGGGTCAGG
>OLHG01001775.1_pt1 | contig 12595 bp, 7 predicted proteins | sample 1605971 | NCBI WGS metagenome assembly OLHG01 (sample SAMN03283289) | human gut metagenome | biome: human-associated habitat; material: feces | host: Homo sapiens | place: Peru | collected 2012 | reverse complement strand
TTCCACCGGGGGCGGCTACGGAGCGCTGAGCAGCTACTGCGGCCTGTGGATCAACGGCGGCTACCAAGCCCTGGGCCACGACTTCGTGGAGACGGACCGTTTGGAACCCACCGAAACAGAGGATGGTTACATCCACTATCGCTGCTCCAAGTGCCATGAGGAGAAAACAGATATTCTCCCGGCCACCGGCGGTACGGAGCCATCCCCCACCGCCGCACAGGCGGCCCCCGCCCTGCTCCTGCGGCGGGGATCGGGCCTTACCCCTTATCAAAACAAATTCCATAGAACCTGGGAGGCAGCAGCATGAAAAGAGCAACACGAATATTAGCGGCACTTCTTTGCGTGCTGCTTCTGCTTCCGACTTTGGCCCTTGCGGAAAGCGCTCCCTCGCTGAAAAAACAGATCGCACAGAGTGCGGAGGGAATGTCCGCTCTGGGCGGCAAGAAGGGTGAATTGCTGAAAGACCGGGAACTGTTTCCTGCAGGCGATTCCGTCTGCGATTGGCTGGCCATAGCGATGGCACTGTCCGGCACAAGGGAGAGCTATTCCGACTATTTAGCGGGACTAAAGGCCCATGTGGAGGACGCATACGCCAAAAACGGATGCCTGGACCGCAACAAGGCCACGGAATACCACCGGATTTCTTTAACGGTGCTGGCACTGGGGGGCAACCCCACCAACTTCGGCACGAAGCCCGACGGCTCGGCCATTGACCTGATCGCAGAGGGTACTTACAACTATGTCCGTGATCCGGGCGCTCAGGGCTTAAATGGCTGGATATGGGCGCTGCTGACCTTGGATGCCGGGGACACAGAGGTCCCGGCAGACGCCCTGTATTCCCGGGAGGACATGGTAAATGCCATTTCCGTTGCTCAGGAGCCGGACGGCGGCTTCGGCCTGATCCCCGGAAAATCGGATGTGGACATCACCGCTATGGCGGTGCAGGCCCTAGCTCCCTATCGGGACCAGATGGAGACCGAGATCGACGCAGCACTTTCCTATCTTTCCGGCCAGCTGACGGACACCTGCGGGTATATCGCCTACGGCGATGAAAACGCGGAAAGCACCGCCCAGGTCATCCTGGCCCTGTGTGCGCTGGGCATTGACCCGGAGACGGATAGCCGTTTTGTCAAGGGCGAGTACACCCCGCTGACGGAGCTTTCCAGATTCCGGGAAGCGGACGGCACCTACCGCCATGTGCTGGAGGGTGCCGGCGACGGCCTGGCAACGGCCCAATCCGTCCTGGCCTTAGTGGCTGTGCAGCGTGTGCGGTCCGGGCAGCCGTGGGTGCTGCATTTTGACGGCACTCAAGCGCCCCGTGAGGCATTCGGCACAAATGGAATCATCATCTGCGCCGTGATCGGTGCGGTAGTCGTAATCGCCGCCGGTGCGATCTACATCATCGGCAGAAAGAGGAAAAAAGTATGAACAAGCTGACAGATCAAATTCAGGCAGAGGTCAACAAGGTCGTTTTGGGCAAGGAGGACATCGTCCGCAAGGTGTTGCTGGCCATCCTGGCACAGGGCCATGTGCTGCTGGAGGATGTCCCCGGCGTAGGCAAGACGACGCTGGCCAAGGCATTTTCCAAAACGCTAGGTCTGGACTCCAAGCGTGTCCAGTTCACCTCCGACACCCTGCCATCGGATATTATCGGGTTTTCCGTATTCGATAAGGCAGACGGCAAGCTGAAATATCAGTCCGGAGCCATTATGACCAATCTGCTGCTGGCGGACGAGATCAACCGTACCTCCAGCAAGACCCAATCCGCTCTGCTGGAGGCTATGGAGGAGTTGCAGGTCACCGTGGACGGCGTGACCCGGCCCCTGCCGAAGCCCTTTATCGTGCTGGCAACGGAAAACCCGGTGGGTTCTGCGGGTACGCAGATGCTGCCCGCATCCCAGCTGGACCGTTTCATGCTCCAACTGAGCATGGGCTATCCCAATCGGGCCAGCACGGCGGCACTGCTGAAGGATCGCCATCATGTGGACCCGCTCTCTGCCTGCCAGACAGTGACTTCCCCTGCCGAGCTGGAAAAGCTCATTGCAGAGGTCAGCAATATCCATGTGGCAGACCGAATTTATGACTATATTGCAGAGCTGGTGGATCTGACCCGCTCCAACGCCTATGTGACCCTGGGTGTCAGTCCCCGTGGCGCTTTGGCTGTGACCCGTGCGGCCAAGGCCAACGCCTACTTAGAGGGCCGGGACTATGTGATCCCTGACGATGTGTGCGCCGTGTTCCCGGATGTGTGTGTCCACCGTCTGATCCTCAACTCCAAGGCGCGGCTCCAGGACTATACAGCGGCACTGATCCTGCAAAATGTACTTACCTCCGTCCAGAAGCCGGATGTCCGGGAATTTTCCAGCAAATGAGAAAAACGATCTTAGGCAGCGCCCTGTGTTATCTGATCCTGCTGCTGGCGTTGGCGGCGCTGCTTCTTACAAGCGGCTCCTTCTGGGCGCTGGCCGGACTCTGCTTGCTGCTCCTGCTGCCCCTGGCCTCCTGGGCGGTCAATTTCTATGTCCGCAGGCATCTGCAGGCGGACATTCTGACCCCGGCCACAGCGGCAAAACGCACGGCAGTCAGCTGTCGGGTGCGTATCCGCAACGGAGCGTTTCTGCCCGTAATGCGCTATGGCTGTCAGGTCTCTATCCGCAATGATCTCACTGAGGAAGATCAGACAGTGACGCTGACCGGCAGCATCGGAGCCAAGGGCGAAAGCAGCCAAACCATCCTGCTGCAAAGCAGCTTCTGCGGCAGAGTGTATGTGCAGATCAGCCGGTTTACCCTGCTGGACTATCTGGGCCTGCTTCCCATGAAGGCCCTCGTGAAAGCGGATGCCCGTCTGACCATCCTCCCGGACCTGTATCCAATGGAGGCGGACATGACCGCCCGACCGGCCTATGCCGACGACGGCGCTTCCAATCGACGGGGTGAGGACCGCAGCGAGGTGTACCAGCTCCGGGAGTATCGCCCCGGCGATGACATCCGGCAAATTCACTGGAAGCTGTCCTCCAAGTTAGATGAGCTGATTCTGAAAGAGGCCAGCCAGCCGGAGAGCCGTTCCCTTTTGGTATTCTGGGATAAGCGCACCGGCGGTAACCCCCAGCAGATGGACGCACTGGCGGAGGTCGTGTCCTCCGCAGGCATGGCACTGCTGCAAAGTGGTGTACCCTATACCCTGTGCTGGACGGACCGGGACGATCTGCATGTCCAGGACATTTCAGAGGAAAACCAGCTTTTGCAGGCTATCCCGGCTCTGGTAAAGACCAGGGGCAGCGCTGAGTGCCGCCTGCCCAAAACTGACGGTTACAGCCGAATTCTCTGTTTCGGCACAGCGCCGGAAGAACAGCTGCTCACGGACGGACGGGTGCATTTCATCCTCTGTACCGAAGAACAGTACCCCGGTGCGACCACCTTTGCCCCGCAGAATTATTCCGAGGCCATGCAGCGACTGGAGGTTTAACCCATCATGCGAAAAAATGAAAATGGACTCCAGTGGATTGTCACCGAAACGGCACAGAAAAAGCTGCACTTTCCCTGGGGCGCTTGGGTGGTCTGTGCCGTTCTGACGGTGGGCTTCTGCTTGCTTTTAACCGCTGCATTTCCCTCTGTTCCCTACCCATGGTGGGCCATGACAGCAGCTGCGATTTTGGTGCAGGCGGCGTTGCTGATAGTATACCAAACCAGAATCGGGAACTGGCTCGTTCCAGCGGGCATCGGCGTGTTGCTTCTTCTGAGCTTGGCACTGAACAAGTTTGTTCTACCCGGTTTTGGAACACTGGCAAATGATTTCCTGACCCTGCTGACGAAAAAGACCGGGAAGATATACCTGGACCTTGCGGCAGCGGATGCCCAATTTCTGCCTCTGGCGGTAACGGTTCTACTGCTGGCGCTATCGCTGCTTCTCAGCCGCAGCGCATGGAGCGGACGGATGCTGCTGGCCTTGCCGATTCTGCTGCCCTGCTATGCAGCCCTGTTGCTGGGCTTGTTTCCCATAGGCATCGGCGGTGGGCTGCTGATTATTGGCACGGTGCTGCTGATGGTGCAGCACACGGCAGAGGGAGAAGCCCTTGCAGGCGTTCCGGCGCAGCTGATCTTGCCGGTCCTGTGTGCAGCGCTGTGTCTGCTGATTGGCCTGTCCTGCCAAGACAAGCTGAATACAGACATGGTCGAGACGATGCAAACCCAGCTTCACCAGCGGCACTACGACAGCGATACCAATTCCATGCCGGAAGGAAACCTCAAGAACTTACCCGCCTGGAATAAAAGCGACACCCCGGCGCTGGAAGTCACAATGGAGCAGCCGGAAAAGGTGTATCTGCGTGGGCAGGTCTACGACACCTACACCGGCACCGGCTGGAAAGCAGCCGATACCGAAGAAACCGCCCAATATGAGGACCTTTTCTATTGGCTCCATGAGGCGGGTTTCTACGGCCAGAGTCAAATTGCACTGGCGGATGGCTATACGGAGACGGCCACACCGCTGTCCATGACTATACGAAATCTCTCCGCCTGTTCCGCCCACGGCTACTACCCCTACGCCGTCTACGGCAGCGAAACGCTGGCAGCGGACCGCATCGGGGACACGGACCTGCCCGCCGCAGAGAGCCTGTATTATCTGAAAGGCAGCGTCCCGGACTGGTATCAGATCCAGCGGAACCTCTCCACAGCCCAGGGCCGGGAAAACATCGAGACCTATCTATCCAAGGAGCAGGCATATGCCGACTATCTCCGGGCCGTGGACCTGCAAATGACCCAGGACAGCTGGGCCGTCCTCCAGCGGCAATTGAAGCTGGACACCCAGACCCGGACCATCAGCGACATCCGCACCATCATCTTTGACTATCTACGGGAATCCATGACCTACGATGAGACTGCCCGGACCATGAACGGCAGCGGCGACTTCCTGCAATATACGCTGGAGCGCAGCGGACACGGCTACAGCGTCCACTACGCCACGGCAGCGGTGCTGATGCTGCGCTACATGGGCGTTCCGGCCCGCTATGTGGAGGGGTATTACCTCTCGGCAGAGGATGCCGCCCGGTACAAGGCCGGTGAGACCATTACCCTGACGGAAGAAAACGCCCACGCCTGGGCGGAATACTATGTCAGCGGTGTCGGCTTTGTGCCGTTCGAGGTGACTCCCGGCTACATAGACGACGAGGAACTGTCCCTGGGCGGCGACAGCCCGGATGAGAATACCTATGAGAACAACACCCAGCAATTTGTAGAGGTGGAGCAGCCAGAGGAGATCAACGAGCACAAGCGGGATCGATTTACCTTCTCACTGAATGCCCACTACCTACTGCTTCTTCCCTTGCTGCTGATCTTGCTGCTGGCCGGGTGCATTTTCCATCGCCGCAGGGTGTTTCGGAAGAAGATGGCCGCTATCGACGCCGCAAACGACCGGGAGGCCATTGCCATGCGCTATGGCTATGCCGTTTGCCTGCTGCGCCACAGTACGGTGCAGTTCCCGGAGGATGCTGCGGAGGCCGCAGAACTGAATCAAAAGGCGCTGTTCAGCACCCAGGAGATGACCCCGGAGCAGCGCAAACAGATTGACTCATTTGCCGTGCGTGTACTGGATGCCTGCAAGGGCAGCTGGACAACCTGGGAGAAAATACGGTACAGGCTATGGAACTGCCTGTATTGAAAACAAGGAGGAAGGAAAATGCACAAAAGAGTAATGGCTCTGCTGCTGAGTCTGGTGCTTCTGCTCTCTGCCGCCATGCCGGTCACGGCGATGGCCGCAGAGGAGTACGCCGGTAGCTTTGTGCTTGTGGCTATGAACGCCAACAGCACCATCGTGGAGCCGACCCGTATCCAGTATAAATCTGGGCAAACCATTCAACAGGCGCTGGCGGATTCAGATATTGACTTTGTCGGCCTGGAAAACGGATTCGTCTATGAGATCAACGGCGTTTCCGCCAATTACCTGCTCTATTATGACAAGGGCGGCTACAAGCTGGACGCTCCGGCTTCTTCCGTCAAGGCCCTTTGCTTCCATGTATCTTCGACTTATTCGGACGCAGCTATCCAGCTGATTATCCAAATGGCGGATTACCTGGACATGACCAACCATGTGCAGAATTATCCGGCAGCAGCTAACGCCTACGCGGCGGCGCTGAAGGGCCTGCGGACGGCAACTGCCGACTCGGCAGGACCATTGCTGAAAAACCTAAAGGCCGCCATTGCCGAATATGCGGCCCTTCTGGATGGGACCAAATACACCGTCTCCGCCACAGCAACCCAAAACGGCAACGCGGTGGAGGCACCGATCCTCTCCCTTACGGATGTCTATGGCAATGTTACCACCGGCACCGGCAGCGTCCAAGTCATCGCCGGCGACTATAAGTTCTGTGTGTCCGACGGCGGATATAACCGCACAGAGGGAACGCTGACGGTCTCCGCCGACGCCCAGGTCTCTGCGACTCTGCCCTACGGCGAGTGGTTCGGCAATATCCGGCTGCTGGATGTCGATCAAGAACCCTACCGCGCTGCACAAAACCGCGCGAACCACACGGCGCAGTATTGGATCGAGGATACAGCCAATGCTCTGAGCAGCGTGTACCTGAATGTTGTGATGGGCAATGTTCCGAATACCAAGACCACCAGGCTCCGCACCATTTATACCGGCACCAACGGCAAGGATATGTCCAACCTGGCCCGCAGCTGGAACAGCACGGCTACGTCGCTTACTTATTTGCTTGCCGCCGGTATGGAGGGCAAGACCTTCGCTCTGGAAGCCCAATATGCCGGTACAGACGGCTACACGCAGATTCAGTCCTACGATGTCACCGTGACCCGTGTGCCCACGCTGAAGGCTCTGGCAGCCACGGCGGAGGGGACCAAGCTGCCCCTGGAGTTTGCGCCCAACACCCGGGAGTACAGCCTAAAAACCGTGTCCTCCACTGTGGATATTGACGCCGCACCATTTGGTGAGGATTATACCGTCACCGGAACCGGGGCGGTGCAGCTGACCGGAGACACGCAGGATCACATGATTCAGGTAGCAGCGCCCAACGGGGAGCAGAGCACCTATACCCTCCACATTCAGAAGGTAGCTTCCGTACCGGTGACGCTGGCTGTGCCTTCCGGAACAACGGTGCAGGTGATCAATGGAGCAGGCTCCGAGATTGCCCCGGTGGACGGGATCTATCACCTGGTCCCCGGCGAGAGCTATACCTGCATCGCCACGAAGAACACCTGGTATCATACGCAGATCACCTTCACGGCCTCCAGCGGACTGAATGTGTCCGTCCCGGAGCCTGTCACCACCGACTGGCTGACCGATCTGGCATTCTACAACGGCACCTATGCTTCCAGCCGGATCGCCTACGCCGCCGACAAGACCTTCACGGCGGCAGACCACACCTACAACTATACGGTGTCCGACTGCAACAGCTCCGTTGCCATGCAGGCCACGGCAACCGGAACCGTGACGGCGCTGTATCGGACCCAAAGCACCGTGCCGGAGATTCATAATCTCGCACGGATGGAGACGATCACAACGCCTGTCAGCAAAACGGGTCTTGCTCAGAGCCTGACCTACGCCGTGGCCAAGGCCGGTTACGGCCAGACGGTGACGATCCGCATTTCCAAGACAGAAAACGGCACTACCTATTATCAGGAGTACACCGTCCAGCTGCTCCGTCAGCTGCACCTGTCCAGCCTTTCCGTTGCCACCAAGGACGAGACGCTGCCCTTTGTGACCACCAGCGGCGCAACGGCCCGCTTTGACCGGGATACCACGGATTACTATGTTCGGGTGGACCGGGAGACCACGGCCCTCTATCTCTCCGGTTCTTATCCCAATAGCAGCGCAGACACCGCCTGCTGCGGCGGGTACTATGCCAAGGTCAACGGCGTACGCTATGATACGCTGGCCGGCGCGGAAGCGGTCCTGAACACAGACCTTTATAATGAGGATATTTCGGTACAGGTCTGCCACGCAGATACCGGCAGCATTGAGCTGACCTATACCGTCCATGTTCAGAAAAGTGACCCCATCCAACTGACCATCCAGACGACCCCGGCGGATGCCACGGTGTTCCTGACCAACGATCTGAATGGCAAGCGCATCGTGGAGAAAAACGGCACCTACAGCCTGACCCCCGGTGCCAGCTATTCCTACACTACCACCTGCGCCGGGTACATCGGTCAAACGGTGGAGCACTATACCGCCCCCGACAAGGACGGTACACTGACCATTACGCTAAAGAAGGCTCCAGCCAACGACAAGCTCATCAATTTCGATTCTGCGTGGCCCCACTTACGCCAAAACAATGAGAATAACGGTGTGGTGGACTACAAGACGCCGGTCTACGCCAAGGATGCCGAGCTGTACTGGGCTACCTCCATTGGATCCGGCTACGATGTGAACGCCTGCGGCTGCCCCATTTTGGTGGACGGTGCCATCTACACCTACTCCGGCTCCCGCATTTACAAGGTGGATGCTATCTCCGGCGAAATTCTCATTGATAAGCCCATGGATCACAACTCCAGCTTCGCCATCAACCCGCCCACCTACGCCAACGGCATGATTTTCGTGGGCCTGTCTGACGGCACGATCCAGGCGTTCGACGCCAATACCCTGGACTCCCTGTGGATCTATCGGGACTCCATCGGCGGTCAGCCCAACAGCTCTATTGTCTATCACGATGGCTACATCTACACCGGTTTTTGGGTGGGCGAGATCAACGAGGCCCACTATGTGTGCCTGAGCGCCACCGACGAGGACCCCACGCAGACGATGGAAGAAAAGCTCCCCACCTGGTACTACACCAGCAAGGGCGGCTTCTATTGGGCCGGTGCCTATGTGTGCGATGACTTCCTGCTGATCGGCACGGATGACGGCGCTTCCGGCTACACCACCGGCAAGCCCAGTCTGCTGTCCTTTAACCCCAAGACCGGCGAACTGCTGTCCTCCTACAAGATGAATGTGACCGGCGACATCCGCAGCTCTATCACCCATTACAACGGCAAGTATTACTTCACCAGCAAGGGCGGCTACTTCTACGAGGCCACTGTGGACGAAAAGGGTACCATTGAGGATGTCCGCACCTTGAAGCTCTACAACTATGCGGACGATCCCGCCAATCCCGCCATGTCCACCTGTACGCCCACCATTTACAATGGCCGCGCCTATATCGGGATCTCCGGCACGGCGCAGTTCGGTGCATACAGTGGCCATAACCTTACGGTCATCGACATCCCCAACTGGGAGATTGCCTACACCGTGCGGACCCACGGCTATCCCCAAACCAGCGGCGTTCTGACCACGGCCTATGAGGAAGAAACCGGCTGCGTCTATGTGTATTTCTTCGATAACTTCACCCCCGGCAAGCTCCGGGTGCTGGAGGACAAGCCCGGTCAGACCGAGGTTTCTCTGAAAACCATGGAGACCTATACGACGCCCTACAACATCTTCACGCCCAGCGGCGCACAGGCCCAGTATGCCATTTGCAGCCCCATCATGGACGAGTACGGCACCATCTACTTTAAGAACGACTCCGCCTACCTGATGGCCGTGGGCAGCACCATTGAACGCATCGAGGTCACGAAGCTGCCGGACAAGACGACCTACAATGTAAAAGACACCTTCGACCCCACCGGTATGCAGGTAACGGCCTACTACGCCAACGGCATGACCCGCGATGTGACAAAGTATGTCACCTGGTCCGATAAGCCGCTGAAGGCCAGTGATACCGACTTCCAGATCACCTTCCCCTACGCCATGTACCAAAACCGGGAGAACAGCGAGACCCTGGAGATGGAATACGGCGTCCATTGTGACAAGCCCATGACCACCCTGACCCTGACGATTGGGGACCAGTCCGAGGTCAAATACGGTGATGTAAATGGGAATGGTAAAATCGATTCCACGGATGCCGCCATTGTCTACCGTTATGCAAATGGAAAATATCAGTTGTCTGCGGATCAACTTTTGGCAGCTGATGTAAATGGTGATGGTGTCGTGAACACGACGGATGCTGCATTGATCTACCGTGTAGCAAACGGAAAGCTGTCAAAGTTCCCGGTAGAGAAGTAAAGGCTCCAAACAGTTTTCGCATGATAAAGGGCCCCGGCCACCGCATTACATGGTGGCCGGGGTCCTGCTATGTAATTCAACTACTAATCAGCTCGTGCATTTGTTGACAAGATATTAGAATTACTTTTGAGTAAGAAATCAACGACATCAGCTTCCTTTGAAAGATCTTTATGAAGCTGATACATAGATTTTCCTACATCATATATCCCTATAGCACTCGAAACAATAGGCACAAAGCCACAAACAGCTTTTCCCAAACCAAACAATGAGGAGAGAACCTCTTCTTTATCCTGTTTTTCCCTTTCAGTTTCTACTTGGTCTAGAACCTTCTGCAGATTTGCAAATACTGATTCTGCAATTTCAGAAAAGCAATCTGGTGTTGCGATAATGTTGCAGGTTGCAGAATGGAAGAGCCTTCTAAACTTACAGCTCTCATTTTTGTCACGAAACTTTAGAAGATGGGGTAAGTCCATCTGAACAACCTGTGCAAGCTTTTCATTGCGCTGTATGGCACAAACATATTTATATTCATCAGTTGAACCCATTATGGGAGGAATTTTTTCATAATAATATTTGTTTGGATACCATTCAAATGCATTAAATATAGGATGCATACCAGTTTTTAATGCAGCGGCAGAATGAATGGCATGTACAGCGAATGTCACTGTAAGAATATTAGGAATTGCTCCATAGTTTAAGACACATCTTACAAAATCCCAGTTTACATCTCCGTTCTGCATTCTCGATAGATTCAACAGTTGTTCACGGCCTTCAATATCTAGTGCATATTTTTCGTACTGTTGTGTCTCATACAAATTAACATTGATGCCGTTGGTAAGTAATATATCTGCAATTTGCTCATCCGTAAACGACTTTAAGATCTTCAAACATTGGGCATGATCACCCATGCTGTAGTCAATACCAAATAGTTGCTTTGCTACATCTAATGCCGTATTATGGGCTTTATCCATAAGATCGCATTGTTCGCTGTACTGGATAATAGCGCTCGTTGGGATAATTGCAGCAATCAAATCCTCCTTGTTGAGTACATACGGACGCGCAGAGTATACGGAAAGGACTGATTCATAAAATAGATAAGTTACGCCTGTGTAGGATGCTACCTTGGTGTCCAATGGAAAAACTTCACTGAAAGGGTCGTTTAGTGCGACTAAATCAAAAAATACCGCATTTTGTTTTATCGTACTCTCGTACTTTAAAGTCGAATTGTTTTCTATTGTTCCAAAATATCCTATGCTACCACAGGTGTTCAATAAAGTTTTCACCTCTTCTATATTTTCTTTCCAAAATGCAGATACTGTGCTCTTAAAATTAAGCATTTGATCCACTAATTGGTTTTCAAAGAGGAGGTTCCCTTCGGATATGCGAATGCGATGTAATTTATCTCCTGATAAAAAATCTTCCAGAAATGTATTGGCGTCCATGCCGCTCCGACGATATTGTTCATAAAATTTTCCATAGAACGCATCCAAAAGATTATAATACTGCAGTTGAATAGCTTGTAGCGATTCTTTCGACGTTGAAGTCATCATATAAGCAAACCTCCTTTTATGAACATCGCAGATTGGGACGTATATTGTTTTTCAGGCAGTCGCTTTACTTAAAGTCCTCACATCGACTATCTGAATCTTTAACGCTATAAATGTATAGCTTTTGCCATTGTCTTGTTATTCAATCTGTATGGAACACAATCAGTCTCTTGGTACGAACGCCAGCCATTTCGCACCATACGCATCAAACAGGAATCGGTTCCCGGCATCATTCTCTACATAGCGCCGCCTGGTATGGTACAAGCCCCGAAGTTCATTTCGCAGATATTCATCTGTCGAGATTGGTTCCACCCAAAGGACCGAATGCTCAGCAAGTCTCGAAAGCGGAAGAGGTGTGCCCAAAGTACGACTGTATTCCGAGGATTGCGGCATCATAGCGAACAACCCCGCAGCATCCGAAAAGGGAATGCGTTCGCCATCGGATGTGATCAGTTCCTCCGTTATGGCATTGACTAGGAGCCAGCCATGCACAGGGGACCACACCGGCTTCTCGTGGAACAGCTTCAGGCATTGTTCGGGGATCGGTTCACCGGGAGCCACGGTATGATCGTCTCGTCCAAGCAGGTAATCCGTTGTGACACCATATAATTCTGCCATCCTGATCACCGCTTCTACGGGAGCCGCCTTGCGCTCGCTTTCCCATGCACTTAAAGTCGGCTGTGAAACGCCGAGCTTTGCTGCCATCTCGGTCAGCTTGGCTTTGTGCATCAAGCGGGCCTCTTTATATCGCTTTGGCATTTTCCGACTCCCCTACCCTTACTTCAAAATGATCCGCTCACCACGAGTCTGATTGTCTCTGGCAATATAGGATTCACACTTCAAACTCTTATAAACTCTGTTGATCGTGGAAACTGACACTTTCATTTCTGCCATGATTACTGTCAATTGCTATCTCCAATGTGCGTGTAATACGGTCCGGCTCCACAGATTCAACCAGTTCTGGCCGCTTGTGCCGTTACGGGCATCAACTAAT
>OLHG01001770.1_pt1 | contig 12611 bp, 13 predicted proteins | sample 1605971 | NCBI WGS metagenome assembly OLHG01 (sample SAMN03283289) | human gut metagenome | biome: human-associated habitat; material: feces | host: Homo sapiens | place: Peru | collected 2012 | reverse complement strand
CCTCCACCATCAATAGTCATTGTTAAATTACCAGCCTTAACTTGAGTGATATTAGTAACTGTTACACTAGCAGTTAAATATGCAAAAGTCCCTCCAATACTTAAAAATATTATTGATATAGTAAATAATGTTATATATAATTTCTTATTCCTCATATAATACACACATCCCTATCTTAAATTAATTATATAACATATTATATTTACATGCAAGTTTAAAAAAATAAAAAACAAGAATAATATTTACTCTTGTTCATCTTCTTTATTAAAAAACTCTTTTATATCTATATCTAATGCCTCAGCAATTCTACCTAATACTGAAATAGTAAAGTGTTTATTTCTCTTATCATTTTCTATATCACTAATATATTCTCTTGATAAATCAGTCATATCTGCTAAATCTTGTTGTGTTAAATTATTACTAGCTCGGTACTTTCTAATATTCTTTCTAATAATATTATAATAGTAGTTATCATTATTAATATATTTCTTAGGCTTAATAGTTTTATACAACATATATTTCACTTCCCTATAAATATTTTGTTATATTATAAGAAAAAAATATATAGTCTAGTAGCCACATAAATATATAATAATAAAAAGAAAAAAGTATATTTCTATACTTTAATTATTTTCTAGATACGTATTTACCATCTTTAGTAGATACAATTATTTCTTCATCTTGTTCAATAAATAATGGAACTTTTACTAACATACCTGTTTCAATTGTAGCATCTTTAGTAGCACCTGTAGTTGTATTTCCTTTAACAGCAGGTTCAGTAGCAATAATCTTATAATCAACTTTTTCAGGAAGTTCTATACCAATTAATTCATTTTCATAGAATGAAAGCATTACTTCTAAACCTTCTTTTAGAAATTTAACTTGATCCTCAATTTGACTCTTATTTACTTCAACTTGTTCGTAAGTATCCATATTCATAAAACTATAAACATCTCCTGTAGCATATAAAAATTGCATTTTACTCTTATCTACATGAGCAGCAGGAATTTTAATACCAGCATTAAATGTTTGTTCAAATATTGAACCTGTACGTAAATTTTTAAGTTTTGCTTTAACTATAGCAGCACCTTTACCAGGTTTAACATGTTGGAACTCTAATACTTGATAAATATTTCCTTCATAGCTAACAGTCATGCCTGTTTTAAAATCATTAACATTTATCATTTTATACCATCCTTATACTATTTTTTCTCTTTATGATTAGTAGTCTTACGACATTTATTACAGAATTTATTTAATTCTAAACGTTCTGTAGTATTCTTTTTATTTTTACTAACAGTGTAGTTAGGAGTTTTGCATTCTTCACAAACTAAAGATACTAATACTCTATTTTCATTTTTCTTGGCCATAACTATCCCTCCTTACAAAAATATCATTGATATTATATCATACTATTTATAAATTTCAAAGTATTTATTAACAATTTTTGCAGATATTCTTTTAGTAGCCGGCGAAGTATAAGAAACATCCCCATATGAATTACTAATATCCGGGCTTACTACTACTATACTCATTTTAGGATTATCTGCTGGACTATATCCAACAAAAGATGTTGTTATAGTTTCTGTATCTACTACATTATCACCATCAGTATCAATAAAACTTTGACTAGTTCCTGTCTTACCACCTGAATTAGTATAATATCCCATATAACCATTACCAAGTCCATCAATAACTGTTCTATTAAATCCATATTTAACTCGATCAATATATTTACTATCTACATCTACTTTACCTAGTGCTTTAACATCTGTCTTATAAATTAATTCTCCAAACGTATCTTCATCATTCGAAGACTGACTATATACTTCTTTAAGTAAATAAGGTTTTAACCTTGTCCCTCCATTAGCTAAAGTATTTATATATTGCGATAACTGTATAGGAGTATAAGTATCATACTGTCCAATAGCAAAATCTAGTAAATGCCCCGGTAATGTCGACTTACCTGTATAGCCTAAACTCTCTACCGGTAAATCAATACCTGTCTTCACTCCAAGACCAAATGAAGAATACATATCACGATACTTCTTAAAAGCATCTGTATCTATCTTTAAAGCTTCATTATAATTATATGTACCATTACCTATCTTTATCGCAATTAAATATTGATAATAGTTAGAAGACATTCTTAACGCATCAACATCATCAATTAATCCTAACTTCTTCCATGAACACTTTTCTGGCGTATCTTTTATCTTTATACAATCATCTTGTACCGTATCGCCAATATTAATGGCTCCATATTTATATCCTACTAACATAGAAGCACCTTTAACAATTGAACCTGGTGTTACTGGAAGTGTTACAATACCCGGTGTATAATCAACAATATATCTACTACCATCTTCTCTTTCTCTAATTTGTTTACCACCCATCGCTAATATCTCTCCAGTATTAGGATCCGAAACAACTGCAAACGATCTATTATAATATTCTGTATTAACTTCACCCTTCGCATTCATAACTTCACTAGTTAATACTTCTTCTAAATACTTCTGTAAATTAATATCAATAGTTAAAACTATATCATTACCACGCTTACCTTCACTAACTAATTCATAAGTATTATCTGGAAGTACTTTATATATCGCTTTTGTTCCTTTTAAATAATTCTCATACTGATACTCTAAATAACTAATACCTACTCTATCTGCTAAAGAATATCCACTATCTAAATAATACTCTGCTAACTCACTAGGAATACCTTGCGTATCTGAAGAAACGCTTCCTAAAATACTCTTAAAAGTATCTCCATATAAATATACTCTCTCCCAATCTAACTTGGTATTAAACCCACGAAGAACATCAATATTCTCAGATATTACCGCATACTCTTTCTCAGTAATATCTTTACTCTTAATAACTTTCTCTGCATAACTATATCCTTTATTCATCAAGTAATATATATATGCTGCCTCTTTATCTCTATCTTCAAATTTACTAAGTTCTTCTTCACTAATTCTTTCAAATATTAAATCAACAATATCATCATCACTTAATTTTCTCTCTTTATTAAGTTTCCACTCTTTATCTGTAATCTTCTTCTTAGCATCTTCTTTATTCTGAACATACCAAAAATTCTTTAATCGATAATCAGTTAAACTAGAATAATCTACCTCAATTAAATCTGCCACTTTATAAGCAAGTTCTACTTCTTCTTTGGTAGTAATATTATTCTCTTTCTTATAATAAATAGTCTTAACTGCTACATTATCTACTAATAAATTATAATTACGATCATATATTCTTCCACGAGGTGCTGAAGTACTCTCTACTCTCTTTTCTACTGCTCTTTCTAAACTAACTATATATTCATCTCTAGATAATATCTGTAAACTAAATAAACGTACCCCAATAATACCAAAACATAAAAATATTATCACAATAATAAATATATATCTCTTTAAAATAACATCCTCTAATACTTTATGACTATCATGTTTAACTTTATTTAAACCTTGTGATTTATCATTAACTTTAACTACCTTTTTCTTACTTATCTTATTTATAGGTCTATTTCTCTTAAACATTACATCACCCTATTTCACTACACTTTAATTTTATTAATTCTATCTAAAGAAACTTTAACAGAATGATAATCTGCACTAATAGTAGCTAACATCTCAAAATTAGTAAGCATCTTAGCATAATATGAATATATAAGTAATAAACCACCTATCTCCATATTACCTATACTAACTAAATAAATAGCATATATAATTATAACATACCTAAATAACTCTACTAATCCTAAAACAAAACATATCATTCCATAAGCAAATACATTATATTTAGCATTATCATATAAATATACATTAGTACTATCCATTAATGAATTATCTCTCTTAGCACTTACTCTATTAGTAATTATCTCAAATAATCCATGAATATTAATTGTCTTCTTATCTAAAGATTCTTTTCTTCTCTTATTATATAACTGTAATTTATCTCCAAACATAAATATAATATATATAATTATAACACTAACTCCTATAGTAGCCCAAAAAATATATATATTTAAGTTTAAAAAATATATATAAATAACTAAAAACTCTAACACTTGAATAATTCTTGTAATACCATTACATATAAAAGTAGCCACTATATCTATATCATTATTAATTATATTAGTATATTCCCCTAAAGAAATATTCTTATCTTTAACACTCGTAATATTATTCATAAAATTAATAGTAATCTTACTATATAAATCATACCAACTCTTCTGATTTAAATAATACCATAAATAATATAATAACGATAATATTAGAGTAAGTACTACCATAATTACTGCCTTCTTATATAAAGTATCACTAATATAAGTAATTGACTTACTCCAAAAAATAGGTACAACCAACAAAGTTCCTTGTAAAAAAATTGACGTTATAACTTTAACTACCAATGCATTTTTAGACCTTCCTAACACCCCATTAAATTTCATATTATCTCCTTATAATACTACTATATCTCCTGTATTTAAATCAAGATTAGATGCATCGTCTTTATTAATATGAAACTCTAGTTTATAACTATCATCCATCTTAATATGTACATCATTAAGTATCATATCTTTATACTTAACCTTGACTATATCACCATTATTATAACCAATATTATCTAGTTTATTACAATGAATATGTCTATTAGCAATAATACAACAATTACTCTTATCAATACTACCAACAGGTCCTATTATCTTAATTGATTCACTATTATCTAATTCCCCTGAATTTCTAACTGGTGGATCTAACTTAAATAACTCTTTATCACTATCTAATAACTCTACTTGTGTATATTTTCTAATTGGTCCAATGATTCTTACAAAATCTTTTCGATATCCATTAGCCTCCAAAGAAACAGTTTCATTACAAGCAAATTGCCCTGGTTGAACTAAATAATTCTTAACAGTAAGTTCATACCCTTTTCCAAATAATATGTCTAAATCTTCTCTTGTTAAATGAACATGACGATTAGATACTCCCACTAATATATCCATATCTCTTACCTCTTTTCTATATTTATTATACCAAAAGAATAATCTTTTTAAAATAAAATTAACCACCTTTACATATATATTACTGAAAGGACTGATTAAATGAACGGAAATTATTACCCCAATACAACATTCCCAGGTACAGGCTTAAATAATAACACTATCCCTAATCAACAAAGTGTACCTAGTTATGAACAAAATATTGCTAATTTAAGTAGCGAACAATCATATATTGAAAATATATTAAGATTAAATAAAGGAAAGAAAGCTAAATTCCATGTCACAGTACCAGGCAGTGAAAAATGGCAAGATCGTGTCTTTGATGGCATTATCGAACAAGCAGGAAGAGATCATCTAATTGTTTCTAATCCTTCAACTGGTGAATGGTACTTAATATTAATGATTTACTTAGACTTTGTCACTTTTGAAGAAACTGTTAACTACCTTAATTTCTAATTGTTGAAAAAATATCTAATATTTGTTATAATATACTAGGAAGTGATAACTAATGGATATATTATTAATAATACTAGCAATCTTAATCATACTAGGAGGCATTATATATGTAACATATATTTATACAAACAATAAATATCAAGATATAACCTTACGTATTGAAGAAGTAGAAGAATTAATTGATGATACTATTAAAGCTAAATATAACACTATTAATCAAGTAATATCCCAAATTCATAAAATAGATGAAGATATTAAAGGCAATATCTTTGATGAAATAGTTAAATTACGCTCAAGAAAAATATCTAACTATGAATTAGATAAAAAAATAAAAGATGCTTATACTGAACTAGAATCTATCAAAGATAATAACGATAAATTAAAAGATGATAAAGACATCAAGAAGTCTATTAAAGAATTAAAAGAATATGATAAGAAACTAACTACTCTTCATAAATATCATGATAGTAACGCGGAAATATATAACGAAATGTTAGAAAAATTTCCTACTAATATTATAGCCAATATCAATAAATATAAACCAAAAGATTTATATAACAAAGAAGAAACCATTAACGAATAGTTTCTTCTTTTACTTACTCTTATGATTCCATATAATATTTGTTTTTATTACAAATATTAAAGTAAGTACAAACAATATTATATATAAAATAATACCATACATATTAGTACCCAACATTGTATTACCAATAGCATATATAATAGAGGCTACAGCAAATAAGATATCTACTAAATATATAATTAACACTGTCTTACCCTGTCCTAAATTAAGTTTTAATAATTGATGATGAAAATGATTCTTATCCGGAGCACTTATTGGTTTATGATTAACAAGTCTTCTAATAATAGCAAATAACGTATCTAGTATTGGAATAGCTAATATTAAACACGGTACAGCAAAAGAAGTAAGTGTTACATTCTTAAAACCAAGTAAAGCAATAACTGCAATAATATATCCTAAAAACATACTACCAGAGTCTCCCATAAATATTTTAGCGGGATAAAAATTATGATACAAGAATCCTAACGTACTACCTAACATAACAAATGTTAAAGTTAACTCTAATCCTACTGTATGATTAAGAAGTAAAGCAATAATACCTATTGTTAAAAAGTATATTGAAGCAATACCTCCGGCTAAGCCATCCAAGCCATCAATTAAATTAATACAATTAATAATACCTACAATAAATATCATTGTCACAAGTGGTGCAAAAATACCAAAATCTAAATATATTCCAAATGCTGATACATCTTGTAAGATAATCTTTCCATAAAAAGGTATAACTACCGCTCCAGCTAATTGCCCTAACAACTTATATTTAGCAGGAACTGGTCTAATATCATCAATAATACCAGTAATAATAATAATAAAACTACCAATTAATATCGCATTCATCTGAATAGATTGTTGACCAAATATCATATATCCAATCAAAAATCCCCCATATATTCCCAATCCCCCTAATCTCGCAATTGGTACTTTATGAACCTTTCTCTCATTAGGTAAATCCATTGCTCCTATAAACTCTGCTATCTTCTTAACACAAGGTATAAATAGCAATGTAAATAAAAATGGAATAATAATCATTAACATTTCTCTTTTTAAATTCATAACAAAACTCCTTTAATTACATTAATTTTACTACAATAATTAATATAAATCTAGTATCTTTAACACTTTTCTAATTCCATTTTTACCATATCTAACGCTGCACTAATAACTTTATCCATATCATAATACTTATATTCTGCTAAACGACCACCAAATATAACATTATCTTCTTTATCTAATAACTCTTTATATTTCTGATATAATTCATTATTCTTACTATCATTAACAGGATAATAAGCCTCTAATCCTGGTTGCCAATCAATTGGATATTCTTTGGTAATAACAGTATCTGGCTGATTACCAAACTCAAAATGTTTATGTTCAATTATTCTCGTATAAGGTACTTCGTGAGAAGTATAATTAACAACAGCATTTCCTTGATAATTATCTATTCCCTCTAGCACCTCATTCTCAAACTTTAAAGAACGATATTCAAGTTTTCCAAATGAATAGTCAAAATATTCATCAATCATTCCTGTATATAAAACTCTATCTGCTACATCTTTATACTTATTTCTTTCTTTTAAATAATCTACATTTAATTCAACATCACAATTCTCTAACATCTTATCAATAATTACATTATAGCCTCCTATTGGTATGCCTTGATAACGATCATTAAAATAATTATTATTATAAGTAAATCTTACCGGAAGTCTCTTAATAATAAAGGCCGGAAGTTCTTTACATGAACGATTCCACTGTTTCTCAGTATATTCTTTTATTAACTTCTCATATATATCCTTACCTACTAAAGAAATAGCTTGTTCTTCTAAGTTAGCAGGTTCCCTACCATCTAAAACACTTCTTTGTTCAGCTATTATCTTCTTAGCTTCTTCTGGAGTAAAAATACCCCATAACTTACTAAATGTATTCATATTAAATGGTAAATTATATACTTCATTTTTGTAGCGTGCTATTGGTGAATTTACATAATTATTAAACTCACAAAATTGATTAACGTAATCCCATATCTTTTTATCTGAAGTATGAAAAATATGAGCTCCATATTTATGAACATTAATCCCTAAAATATTCTCACAATAAATATTTCCCCCAACATGACCTCTTCTTTCAATTACTAAACACTTTTTACCTCTTTTAGTCATTTCATAAGCAAATGTTGCTGCATATAAACCTGACCCTACAATTAAATAATCATACTTTTTCATGATTCCTCCTATACTTAATAAAATTATATCATTACCTTTTAAGTATAGTCAAACAAAAAAACCTCAATTACTTGAGATTTTAACGCAAAGATATAAACAAACATAGTACAAAAAATACTATTCCTAAAAATAAAGTAAGTCTACTAATAAATAATTCTAATCCTCTTTCTTTTCTATTAGCAAACAAATCAGAATTACCACCTTGAATAATATCGGCAGACTCTGCTTTACCACTTTGTAATAATACTAATACTATTAATAAAATTGATACAATAATCACTGCTGTTTCCATAATTCCCTCCTAAAAACATTTATATTATAACACATATTTATCTTAATTAAAATAATTTAATATATCTTTAACTAATATTTCTTTAATTTCTTTAGTTTTTCTATCCTTAACTTCTACTATTCCCTCATTTACTTTCTTACCAACTACTATACGATAAGGAATACCAATTAAGTCCATATCTTTAAACTTAATGCCTGCTCTCTCATCACGATCATCTAATAAACAAGAAACATTATTCTTATTAAAATAATCATATAAACTATTAGCAACATTTACTTGTTCTTCATCTTTATTATTTATAATAACAATACTAACTTTATAAGGAGCTATATTAATTGGCCATATAATACCATCTTCATCATTGCTTTGTTCTACTATTGCTGACATACATCTAGCTACTCCAATACCATAAGAACCCATAACGACAGGCTTTAAAGTATTATCTTTATCAACATATCTAAGATTTAATGCTTCAGAATACTTCGTACCTAACTTAAATGTATTACCTACTTCAATACCTTTCTTAAAGTATAAAGTACCACCACATTTAGGGCAATGATCTCCTTCCATAACATTAACTATATCACTAGCCATATCATACTTAAAATCAGATAAATTAACATTAATATAATGATAACCATTACTATTTGCACCCACTACAAAGTTAGTCATCTTAAGTACTTCATTATCTACTATAACCTTACAATTAATACCAACAGGTCCTAAAGAACCAAACTTAGCGTTTACTATCTTTGCAACTTCTTCTTCGGTAGCAAACTCTACATCCATACCATGAAGTAGTTTACCAACCTTAACTAAGTTCAACTCTCTCTTACCACTAATAACACACGCTACTAGTTCTCCATCAACATTAACTATCATTGTCTTAGCCATCTTATCAAGTGATATATTTAAGTAATTAGCTACATCTATTACACTTTCATATCCTGGTGTACTAACTTTCTCCATAGCCTTCTTTTCTTCTTTAACCATGTCATGTCCTACTACTTCAGATACTTCAATATTAGAAGCATAATCACACTTATCACAAAGAACTACCACATCTTCACCAATATCTGTAATAGCTTGAAATTCTTCTGATAATAGTCCTCCCATAACACCAGTATCCGCTCTAACAATACGATAATCCATTCCCATCTCATCAAATATCTTCTTATAAGCATCAAACATCTTTTGATAAGACTTATCCAAGCCCTCTAAGTCAGCATCAAATGAATAAGCATCTTTCATACAAAACTCTCTTGTTCTAATTAAACCATATCTAGGCCTTGCTTCATCTCTAAACTTATTTTGAAATTGATATAAATTAAATGGCATATCTTTATATGACTTAATCTTATTACTAGCAGCATTTAAGAATAATTCTTCATGAGTAGGTCCTAAAACATAATTCTTATTAGCCCTATCAACTAATGAAAACATACTACTACCAAACGCTTTTCTTCTTCCCGAACTAACATAAACTTCTTCCGGAATCAAACTAGGCATAACTAATTCTTGAGCCCCTGCTTCATCCATATATTTCTTAACAATACTTCTAATATTACTAAATACCAAATATCCCATTGGCATAAACATATATACTCCTGCACTACTCTTCTTAATCATACCACTTCTAACAAGCAAATTACCACTTACTGTCTCTTCATCTTTAACATCTTCTCTAATTGTATAAAAAAACGAATTACTTAATCTCATACTATCCTCTTCCTTACTTTAACATTATTTTTATCTAAACTATTCATATAATTATTTAGCTCTCCAAATGACATACGATACGGGACATCAAAGAACTCTGTAACCGTACTCCAACGTCCATCACTAACCATAATAAAGAAATTACTAATACTACTAATAACTTCTTCATAACTACTATATTCATATATACCTAACTTAGTTAAATTACAATTCTCTATATGATAAACTTTACCATTTAAAGAATAAAGTATAAAACAATGCATATAAACATTATATCTGGCTGCATTATTATCAGCTTCATACTCTCTTATGCAAAACATTCTACTGGGTATATTAAGTCTATCTAATAAATACTTCATTAAATATGTTTGTTCAATACAACTACCCATTTTATGTTCTAAAACTTCTTCTAAACTAGAAGTACGATAACATGATCTAAAGCCAATCATATTACCAACATGTTCTTTATTCATATAATCAAGCCATCCATACTTTATATTTGTTTTCATAAATTCTAAAACATCTTTAGGTGTCTTAATTGCTGAAAAATCCATACAAAACCACCCTCACGCTACTAATTATAACATACTTTAAAAATATTTTACACAAATTATTAAAATTTTAATATTTTTTTATTGACAACAAAAAAATAACTTGCTATAATTAATACTGTCCTTGGGGAATTAGCTCAGTTGGCTAGAGCATCTGCCTTGCACGCAGAGGGTCAAGGGTTCGAGTCCCTCATTCTCCACCATTTTTTTTCGGGAAGTAGCTTAGCTTGGTAGAGCGCTACGCTTGGGACGTAGAGGTCGCAGGTTCAAATCCTGTCTTCCCGACCATTTGACTTTGAAAGCTTACACTTTGTAAGCCTTTTCTTTTTACCTGAAAAAAGTGGAGAATGATTTTAGTCATTACCACTTATTTTGTTATATAGTTTGGGCAGATGCTCTAGCTTAATACCAAAAGAAGTTCCATGATTAGCAGGTAATCCATGTCTATATTCCCCACGGAAAGCACATAAGTGCTGCAATATCACAAAGTAATGAATATCATTTAAATTTATTGATTTTTATTTGGATATGTGATAGTATATTTTATATAAAAAGGAGGGTTTTATGGATATTCCAATTACTTATATAATATTAGATATTATGATTACTTTACTTAAAAATAAAAAAAGTCCAGTTATTAGTGCAGATTTATTAATAATATATTTAAAGAGATTAATAAATATATTGGATTTTGATAAAGAAATTTTAGAAGATTTAATATTTGATTTTAACTTTGAAGAAGAACTAGAGGACTTCTTAGATGAATATGAAGAATATTTTACTCTTGATGAGGATGGTAATATCTTTCTAGAAGAGGGTACTTCAATTAATAAACTTACAGAATTATTGAATACCTACTGTGAAAATAATTATTTTGATAAAGAATTCTTTATGGATATTAATAATATTCTTCGTAATAATGTTTGCTTTTTAGAAATATTAGGAATTAGAACTAAAACAGATATTTATGATGCTTTATTGGAAATTGAAGAAGAGATAGAATTAGAATATTTAGAATTAAGTTATGAAAATGTTGTTTCAAAAATAGATAGTAAGAAAAATAAAGATAGAATAAGAATACTTAAGATACTTGCTAATACTATGTATATAAATATGGCTAATAATTTAACAATGAAGGAACAAGAAAATTTACTTTTATATGCTGATAATCAATCAAAACCTATGAAGGGTGAGGGAGAAAGTATTAATTTATGTTATAGTCCTAAATTTGATAAAATGCTTTTACTTGCTACTCCGATGGATAGAGCATTATTTATTAATGATACTACATCTACATATACTTTGAAAGAAAGAATGAGTAATAATATTAAAAAGAAAAAGAAAAAGTTTGGTCTTGATGATATATCTAAAATTAATTTTTATTTAAAATTTTTAGAACTTTTAAATATAGAAATAGATAATATTAAGAATGAACAAATAAAAGATGATCTTATTCTTAGTAAATATAGGTTTATGTATGCATTAGATTCTAGTTATGATTTGATGAATTATAATAAAGAAGAATCTTCAATTGATATTAATGGTAATTATAATTTTATATTATCTATAGTATATTTCTATGTTTCGGAAATTCTTAGTTATGAAGATACTGATTATGTGATAGAGGGTACTAATGAAGAAGATATAGTTACTTATTACTTTAATATTATAAAGAAATTATATATTCAAACTTATTATGAACTTACTAGTGATAAGAAGATAATTGATATGATTAAAAATAATCAATATTATGATAAAAATAAAATTAGTA
>OLHG01001765.1_pt1 | contig 12637 bp, 13 predicted proteins | sample 1605971 | NCBI WGS metagenome assembly OLHG01 (sample SAMN03283289) | human gut metagenome | biome: human-associated habitat; material: feces | host: Homo sapiens | place: Peru | collected 2012 | reverse complement strand
TGAACCGGTTCTATGTGCAGGAGGGCAACAAGCGGGTGTCCGTCCTCAAATATTACGAAGCCGTCACCGTCCCCGGCACCGTGACCCGGCTGATCCCGGCGCGGAACGACACGCTGGAAAATAAAATTTACTACGAGTTTCTCGATTTCTATAAACTGTCCAAGGTGAACAACGTCCGTTTCTCGAAGCTGGGCGGCTACGCCAAATTGCAGACGCTGGTCTGCAAAGCGTCGGAGGAAGCGTGGAGCGACGACGACCGGCTGAACTTCTCGGCGCTGTACACCATGTTCAGCCAGCAGTTCTACGCGCTGGGCGGTTCGGCCCTGAACCTGACCCCCGGCGACGCGCTGCTGGTGTATCTGTCGGTCTACCGGTATTCGGATGCGTGCCAGTCCACCCCGGCGCAGGTGCGGGAAAACCTTTCGCGACTGTGGGACGAGATCAAGATCCTGACGGAGCCCCACGCCGTCCAGCTCTCGCTGGAGCCGAAACCGGGCAGCGAGCCGCTGCTGAGCAAGCTGAACATCTTTGCCCAGAAGCCCAGCCAACTGAAGGTGGTGTTCCTGCACGAGTACGACGCCAAGACGAGCGCGTGGGTGCGGGGCCACGAAAAGGGCATTGAGGCCCTGAAAGCCGAATTCGGGGACCGGCTCCTCATCACCAACCGGGAGAACGTTTCCCCGGAGGTGGACGCGGAGCAGATCTTGGAAGAGGTGGCCCACGACAACGCAGATGTGGTGTTCACCACCAGCATCCGGATGCGGCCGGCCTGTTTGAAGGTGGCGGCTCAGCACCCCAAAACGAAGTTCCTGAACTGCTGCCTCAACACGCCGCACCCGCTGGTGCGCACCTATTACCCCCGCACCTACGAGGTGAATTACCTGCTGGGTATGCTAGCGGGCATCCTCTCCAAGACTGACCGGGTGGGCTATGTGGCCGCGAACCCGGTCTACGGTGTGCCCGCGGCGGTCAATGCTTTCGCGCGCGGTCTGCGGGCGGTGCGGCCGGACGCCCATGTGGTGCTGCGCTGGGCCTGTGCGCCGGTGGAGGGACAGCCGCTGAACTTCTCCGACCGAAAGGATATCACCCTGCTCTACACCCGCAGCAGCAACGAGCCGGCGGGCAGTAACCGGGACTATGGCCTGTGCCGACGCTTGCCGGACGGCAGCTTGCAGCCGGTGGCTCTGCCGGTGTGGAAGTGGGAAGTGTTCTATATCGGCATCATCCGCTCCATCTTCAACGGCACATGGGGGAGCGAAGCCAGCGGCAAGGCCGTGAACTACTGGTGGGGCCTCCAGAGCGACGCCGAGCGGGTGGACTACTACGAGGAACTGGCGGGCGGCACCGCCCAACTGCTGAACCTCATCGCCGAGGCGCTCCAGAAGCATGAGCTGGCCATCTTCCCGGCGGGCGGGCTCTACGCACAGGGCCATGTGAAAAAAGTGCCGCAGGGCGACAATTACACCCCCAAGGAACTGATGGAAATGGATTGGCTGGGCGAGTGTGTGGAAGGAGCACTGCCGCAGTACGAAGATCTGGATGTGAAGACCCGCGGCCTGATAGCCATCAACGGGCTGGGCAGCCTGAAAGGGATGCCGCTGTAACCAGCGTAAAATTCAACAGAATGGAGCATTGCGGACGTGAAGATACTTGCGATTTCGGATACCCCCTCCAAAGCACTGTGGGATTACTGCACCAAGGAGCGGCTTGCGGGGATCGACCTGATCCTCTCCTGCGGCGACCTGCCGAAGAAATACCTCGAATATCTGACTAATTTTACAGCGGCCCCCATTTTATATGTCCACGGCAACCACGACGGCAGCTACCGCCAAGAGGAGCCGGGCGGCTGCATCTGCGTGGACGATGAAATTTATATCTGGAAAGGGCTGCGGATCATGGGGCTGGGCGGCTGCATCCGCTATAACAAAGACCCGGAAGCCTACCAGTACACCGAAAGGGAGATGCGCCGCCGGGTGCGGAAGCTCTGGTTCAAGGCTCACCGGGCGGGAGGCATCGATCTGCTGCTGACCCACTCCCCGGCCAGCGGGATCAACGACGGCTTTGACAAGGCGCACAAAGGCTTCGTCTGCTTCAACGAGCTGCTGGAAGAGTATCGGCCCAAGTGGTTCGTGCATGGGCATATCCACCTGAGTTACGATGCCAAACTCCCCCGCGTATGCAGCCACGGCCCGACCACGATCATCAATGCCACCGAGCGGTATGAGTTTGAGATCCCCGACCCGGACCCGGCAGCACGGCGGAAATTTTTTTGGAAAGCCCCGGCCTTCCCGACCGAGGACTGAAAAGGAGAACGACCCATGGAATTGACCGAAAAGCTGGCGCAGCTGGATGAGCTGCAAAAGAAGCTGTATGCCTTCACCTGCGCGGAGAGCTCGCTGTATCTGGATTCCGTGACGGTGGCCCCCAAGAACACCGCCGAGGGCCGCGGCGTGGCCCTGAGCATTCTGGCCGGAGAGCACCAGAAGCTGCTGACCGCCCCGGAGACCAAGGCACTGCTGGATGAGCTGGCCGCCGAACAGGACAAGCTCGACCCCCTCCACAAGCGGGAGGTGGAGCTGCTGCGCCGCGAGTGCGAAAAGATGACCCGCATCCCGGCGGAGGAGTATATGGCCTACACTGAGCTGACCAACCGGGCCAGCGATGTCTGGCATAAGGCCAAGGAAAACAACGATTTTGCCTCCTTCTGCCCCATTTTGCAGGAGCTTGTGGACTACAACCGGAAATTTGCGGTCTACTACGACGCCGAAAAGACCCCCTATGACGCTCTGCTGAACGAGTACGAGCGCGGGGTGGATTCAAAGCAGCTGGACGCCTTCTTCGACACGCTGCGGGAGGGCATCGTGCCGCTGATCCGGGCCATCGGGGAGAAGCCTCAGATCGACGACAGCTTCCTGCATCTGGAATACCCGGCCGACCGGCAGAAGGCTTTTGCCGACTATATCATGGAGGTCATGGGCATCGACCGCAGCCACTGCGGGCTGGGGGAGACGGAGCACCCCTTTACGCTGGAGTTCAACAACAAGGATGTCCGCATCACCACCAACTACGACCTGCACAATGTGGCGTCCTCCATGTACTCCGTCCTCCACGAGGGCGGCCATGCCCTGTATGAGCTGGGCATCCGGGACGACTTGCAGTACACCTGCCTGACCGGCGGCGTCTCCATGGGCGTCCATGAGAGCCAGTCCCGCTTCTACGAGAACCTCATCGGCCGGTCCCGCGCCTTCGTGGGGGTCATCTACCCCAAGGTGCAGGAATTCTTCCCGGAGCAGCTGGGCCATGTAACGGCGGAGCAGTTCTACCGCGCCATCAATAAGGTGGAGCCCAGCCTCATCCGCACCGAGTCCGACGAGCTGACCTATTGTCTGCACATCATGGTGCGGTACGAGATCGAAAAGCAGCTCATCGCCGGGACGCTGCAGGCAAAGGACGTTCCCGCCGCGTGGGCGAAACTGTATCAGGAATATCTGGGCGTGGAGGTCCCCAATGACCGCGAGGGCTGTCTGCAGGACAGCCACTGGTCCGGCGGCTCCTTCGGCTATTTCCCCTCCTACGCGCTGGGCAATGCGTACGGCGCCCAGATGCTGCACAACATGGAGCAGGAGTTCGACGTTTTTGGACAGGTGGCGAGGGGCAGCCTCTCCGGCGTGACCGGCTGGCTGCGGGAACATGTCCACCAGTACGGGCAGCTGCTGGAGCCTGCCGCTATCGTGAAGAATGCGTGCGGCGAATTTGACCCGCATTACTACCTCGATTACCTGACCCGGAAGTATACCGAGCTGTACAACTTATAATAGGGAAAAATAAAAGCGGCACCGGAAAACGTTCGAAACGTTCCGGTGCCGCTTTGCTTTCGCAGTGGAGCCATCTCAGTTGTGGGAACGGATGGGGCACAGTCGGTTACAGGGGAAGCTTGCCGCTGACCTTGTTGACGACGTAGTAAGCCGCTTCCTCTTCGGGCTTGATATACACCTTGCAGGACTGGACGCCGACTTTGTGGGTCAGGCGGTAATCGGCCTTGGCGCGGTCCACGAGGTCGGTGATGTTATACTGCTTGCCGGAATATTCCACATAGACTTCCGGTGCCAGCGGCGGGCGGCCGCGATGCGCGGTCTTGCCGGTCTTGGTGGTGGGTTTTGCTGCCTTGTCTGCTTTGGCAGCTTTGCGTGTGGCCTTTTCTGCAACAGGAGCGTCTGCCACAACAGCGGGCTTTTTCTCAGACATGAGTTCAACCTTCTTTCTCAAATGATCTGCGCTGCACACAGCGCCCGATGACCCCGATGAAAAGAAATCATTTCAAACGGTAACATATAACTATATAATAGTTTCTTCTGTTTCGTTTGTAAAGAGTTTTTTCGAAAAAATGCCTGAATAATGCAAGAATCAGCGTGAATTTCCCCCAAAAGTTACCCGCGGCATAGCTCTTGGGCGCGCGGAACGATGGTGGACAGCAGGGTTGTATCCCAGTCCTCTGCGAGGACAAATAGGTCGTTCCGAATTTCGTCTGCGATCCGCTCGGTGCTGCGGCGCTGTGCCAGCGCGAAAAGTGCTGCCAGAAGTTCGAGCTTCAGGGTGCGGACCTCGGCCGGCGCGTTCCACAGCCGGGCAAGGTCGTAGTTGTCCGTGTTGCCGCAGCGCATGATGCAGTTGGCGCAGTTGGGGGCGACCCGGTGTTTCTCGGCCTCCACGATATTTCGCATCCGCTCCAGCGCGGTGGTGTCGGCTTCCGGCTTTGCCGCCAGCCGCAGCCCGGCGGCAAGTACATGGTCGGTGTCCTCGGTCTTGGGCTCGTTGACCGTGGAGCGCGCCAGCCCCACCAGCGCGCCCAGTAAAAGATCCCGCTGCTGCTGCGCAGCCGTCACGGGGGAAGAAAGCAAAGCGCTCATAACAGAAACTCCTTTTGCGGGAAATGCCCGCAGAATGATAGCATCAGTATACACGAAAGTGCCCAAGCAAAACAAGACGTTCCGCCCGTTTGGAAAAATTTCGATTTGAATCTTGATTTTAGAGCGAAAATGGATTATAATATCACTGTTCTGTTTTGAATAAGATCAGCCGGTGTGTCGGAATGGCAGACGAGGGGGACTCAAAATCCCTTGTGCTAATAACACGTGTGGGTTCGACCCCCACCACCGGCATAAAAAGGAAGCCCTCCAGCTTGTCTGGGGGGCTTCGTTTTTATCTGCGGCGTGTGAGCGGGTCGAACAGCACGACCCTGCACAGCAGGGGAGCAATCAGCCCTGCGGGCTGTTGCTCAGTGCGCGGGAGACCCCCACCACCGGCATAACGAAGGACCCTCAGCTTTAGCTGGGGGTCTTTTCTTATTAAAATTGCTCTTGTTTTATAGCTGTCTGGACTTTATACAAAATTTGGGAGAGACCCATTATAACCTTGTTCTTGTAGTCGTATTTGCTGTAACCAAGATCCTCATTCAGTTCAGCCTCCAGACCATTCTCCATGAATTCGGCAATGGTTTCCCTGAACAAATTCTGGATGTCATCCATGCTGTCGATATTTGCCATCTGCAGCAGTTCACGGATTCTTGCTCTGCGGGTTTTTTGCATCGCTTACAGGGCACCGCCTTGAAGCGTGTGAACCGGTCCGTAAAAAGTAGACAATAGACAAAAGACCTCCCCGTGTAGGATAATAGAACTACACGAGGAGGTTTTGTTATGTCCAGAAAATATACCAAAGTTAAAGAATTAGAACCACAGATACTCGCAATGCGAGTAGAAGGAAAAACATGCAGAGAAATAGCAAAGTCATTGGGGCTTGAAAAGAAGCAAATCGTAAATTGGGTCACACGGCACAATCATGAGCAAGCCCGAAAAGAAGCTGGAATCCTTCCGAAGAAGAAAGGCCGGCCTCGGAAAAATGCGGAGCCAACCAGCCCGGAGGAAATCGTCAGGGAACAGGCCTACGAGATCAAACGATTAAAAATGGAGAACGAACTGCTGCGGGATTTTCTGCAATCCGTAGGAAGGAAGTGAAGCCGAATTTTAAATATGCAGTCATTCACCGCCATTGCGAAAGATATCCTATAGAAGAAATGTGCTGTTTCTTTGAGGTTTCAAGAAGCGGATATTATAAGTGTCTAAAACACATTGAACATCCGGCTAAGGACTTTAAACTTGCGGAAAAGATTCGAGCAAAGCAGGAAACTTGCAGGAGAACGTATGGTTATCGCCGGATGAAACTCTGGCTGGACAGTGAAGGAATTGCTAAAAATCCGAAGACAGTTTTACGGATCATGCATAAATATGGTCTTTTAAGCGAGGTTCGTCGCAGAAAGAAGTGGCAAAAGATGGGCGATGATAAACATAGATACGACAATTTTCTGAACCGTGAGTTTAACGCTGACTATCCGAACCAGAAGTGGGTCACGGATATTTCGTATATTCAGACAAAAGAAGGAGTTCTCTATTTGTCCATGATTCGTGACTTGTATGACAGAAGCATTGTTGCTTACAAGACTGATACCAGCCAGACAGTCAATCTTGTATTGGAAACCATTCATCTTGCGATGAAGTCTGTAAAAACAAAAAGTCGCCGGGAGTTGCAGCTCCACAGCGACCAAGGGTTCCAATACACTTCGCAAGCATATTTCAACCTGACTAAAGAATACGGCATTACTCCGTCCATGTCAAGGCGTGGAAATTGCTATGACAATGCTTTGGCTGAAAATTTCTTTGGAATCCTCAAAGCAGAGTGTATCTACCGACACAAGCCGGAAACTTTTGAGGAAGCCAACAAGATGATTGACGATTACATCTACTTCTATAACCACGAACGCATCCAACTAAAAACAGGACTGCCTCCGCTTTCGCTTCGTCAGTCCTGTTGAGGTTTACCCTACATGGGTCTCTTTTTGTGCATGTCTACTATTTCTGGAGCGGTTCACAGTGCCCGCCTAACAGCCCCCTTTTTGTTTATCGGAGCCAAGATTGGAACAGTTTTTTCTCCCCCGCTCTTGACACCGGCCCCCTTTGGGAATACTCTAATAGTAACAACCTGCTCCTGCAATGCGGGAAAATCAGAGGAAAGAGGGATTTTGCAAGATGAAAAAACGTGTTGGCATCCTGACCTCCGGCGGCGACTGCCCCGGCCTGAACGCCACGATCCGCGGCGTGGCCAAGGCGCTGTATGCCCGGATGGGCGACAATGTGGAGATCGTGGGCATCCTGAACGGCTACCACGGCCTCATCACCGGCGACTACAAAGAGATGAACGAGGACGACTTCCGGGGCATCCTGACGCTGGGCGGCACCATTCTGGGCACCAAGCGCACCCCCTTCAAGCTGATGCGGGTGGTCGAAGAGGACAAGATCGACAAGGTCGCGGCCATGAAGAAGACCTATAAGGACGCAAAGCTTGATTGTCTGCTCTGCCTCGGCGGCAACGGCACCCACAAGACCGCCAACCTCCTCTCGCAGGAAGGGCTGAACATCATCGGCCTGCCCAAGACCATCGACAACGACATCTACGGCACCGACGTCACCTTCGGCTTCCACACCGCTGTGGACATCGCCACCGACGTCATCGACCGCATCCACACCACCGCAGGCAGCCACAGCCGCGTGATGTGCATCGAGATCATGGGCAACAAGGCCGGCTGGCTGACCCTCTACTCCGGCATCGCGGGCGGCGCGGATATCATCCTGCTGCCCGAAATGCCCTACGATATCGATCGCGTCTGCGACGCCGTAGAGCGCCGCGCCAAGAAGGGCTCCAACTTCTCCATCATCGCGGTGGCCGAGGGTGCCATGAACGAGGAAGAGGCCAAGATGAAGCGGAAGGAGTGGACCGCCAAGCGCGCCGAGGCGGGCTACACCACCGCCACCAACCGCATCGCCGCCGCCGTCCAGAAGAAGACCGGAATGGAGACCCGCGTCTGCATCCCCGGCCACATGCAGCGCGGCGGCAGCCCCAGCGCGTATGACCGCGTGCTGGCCACCCAGTTCGGCAGCTACGCCGCTAAGCTCGTGGAGATCGAGCGCTACGGCGTCACCGTGGCCCTGCTCAACGGCCACGTCACCGCCAACCGCTTGGAGGACATCGCTGGCAAGACCCGCAATGTCCCCGAAGGCTGCGAGCTGCTCACCGTCGCAAGACGCATGGGCGTGAGCCTCGGCTGAGTTTTCCCCAGAAATAAGCGAACGACCCCTGCAAAGCTTCTTGCAGAGGTCGTTTTTCTTTGTCCGTTTTCATTTTGCCAGCCCCTCCACGATTTTGGAGAGTGCATCCACCTGCTCCCCATCCAATCGTTTCAGGTTTTCCACCATCTTCCGAATCGTCTCCGGGTCAGCGGTGCCGTCTTCGAAAAATTCCTTGGGCGTGATGTGGAGGTACTCGCAGATGTAGAAGAAATTCGTCATCGTTGGAAACGTCTTGCCATTTTCAATACTGTTGATATATCCATGATTCTGCCCCAGCGACAGGCTCATGTCTCTAGCAGAGACGCCTTTCTGCATTCTCAATTGTGCCAAACGTTTGGAAAACATCTCTTCGTACATGCAAAGCACCATCCTTTTGTCATATTGTATCGGATAGTATAGCAATTTTCGGCACTTTTTATATTCCATTTCTCTTGTTGCGTCAGTTTGTTTCTGATATAATTTAATCGACAACAGAATTTATCCGTAATTTTGAGGAGGATTTTATATGTTCGACCCTTTCGGCTCCAAAAGACGTCTTATTCTCAATTCAAAGCCATTTCAAAAAAATCTTGCTCATGTCAGAGATTTGCGAAATCTTCTTCTAAAAATGTCCACCTCTGATACTCCACCAAAACTCATCATCGAACTCAATAATGATTTTGCAAGCAGCATTGTTTCCTATATTCAGATTACATTCACCACTCATGTATATAATCCCCCTCTGCGTTTTCTTCTAAATTCGTATTATGAGAACTTTAGTTCAAAAAAGTTTTTCGAATCTCAGTACAAGCATTTTCTTTCCAACAGTACGGCGAATCCTGATGAGGAGACATACGAACAATTCCATCACCGTATTAGTACAGCTACAGAAGCGGCTGGAAAAGCAGAAGATATCGCCCGCCATAACGCCCTTGATAAAATCAGCCATACCCTTTTTAGAGATGCAGCATCCTTTTCTCTTTACGAAAGCTATAAGAAACTCCACGGCACCGATATTGACGACCTTCTATATGATGGCTTCGGCATCCCCAAAAGATATATATCTTCCAAAGACGACTATATTCCCTTTTCCTATGCTCTTTCACTGAAAACAGGCCTACTAGATGGATATCGTAATGGCGGTATAAAATCCCCCGATACAATTCAGGATGAAAGAAAATTTTACACCCAAATTCTCTTAGATGAATTAAATAAAATTTGAGGAGGTTATCTTATGGCAGAAATTTATCGCGGATGTGGATTGCATTCTGACTTGATCGGTGAAGCAAAAAACGGCACGGTCTACCGTGGCACAGGCTGGAGTTCGAGCGAAGTCGGTGAATACAAGGACGGCACGATTTACCGTGGTTGCGGCCTGCACTCGGATGCCATTGGTGAGTACAAGAACGGCACCATTTATACCGGCATCGGCTTGCATTCCAGAGAAATCGGCGAATATAAGGATGGAACGATCTATCGTGGAACGGGGTGGAGCTCTTCCCCCATTGGCGAATACAAGGATGGTTCGGATGGCGTAGGCGCAGCGGCGCTTTTGCTGCTGGCCGCCGATCTGCTCTAAATACTTCTGAACACGTAAAAGGAGCACCCCCCTGCATCAGCAGGGGAGTGCTCCTTTTGGTTTATGCGCTGAGGGCGGGCACAAGCTTACTTATTCTTGTACATTTCCTCGTAGTACTTCTGATAGTTGCCGCTGGTGATGTGCTCCATCCACTCCTCGTGGTCGAGATACCAGTCGATCGTCAGGACGATGCCCTTCTCGAAGGGGGTCTCCGGATACCAGCCGAGGTCGTTCTTGATCTTGGTGGGGTCGATGCCGTAGCGGCGGTCGTGGCCCAGACGGTCGGCGACGTGCTTGATGAGGTCCTCGCTGATGCCGTCATCCTTCAGGCGGTCGTGGAGCTGCTCGATGATGGTCTTGACGATGAAGATGTTGGGGCGCTCGTTGTGGCCGCCGACGTTGTAGACCTCGCCGATCTTGCCGCCGTTGCAGACCATGTCGATGGCCTTGCAGTGATCCTCAACGTACAGCCAGTCGCGGATCTGCATTCCGTCGCCGTAGACGGGCAGTTGCTTGTGGTGCTTGACATTGTTGATCATCAGGGGGATCAGCTTCTCCGGGAACTGGTAAGGGCCGTAGTTGTTGGAGCAGCGGGTGATGTTGATGGGCATCCCGTAGGTGTCATGGAAGGCCATGACGAACATATCGGCGCTGGCCTTGGAGGAGGAGTAGGGGCTGTGGGGGCACAGCGGGGTGGTCTCCATGAAGAAGCCCTCGGCACCCAGAGCGCCGTAGACCTCGTCGGTGGAGACTTGCAGGTACTTCTTGCCTTCCTTCCAAGTCTTTGCCTCGGCGTCGTACCAAGCTTCCTTGGCGCGCTGCAGCAGGTTCACGGTGCCCATGACGTTGCTCTGGACGAAGATCTCCGGGTTCTTGATGGAGCGGTCCACGTGGCTCTCTGCGGCAAAGTTGATGACGTAATCGAAATCATACTTTGCGAACAGGCTCTCGACCAGCTCCTTGTCGCAGATGTCGCCCTGCACGAAGACGTGGCGGGGGTCGCCCTCGACGTCCTTCAGGTTTTCCAGATTGCCCGCATAGGTCAGCTTATCCAGGTTGACCAGCAGGATCTCCGGGTACTTCTTGAGCATATAATGCACAAAGTTCGAGCCAATAAAGCCGGCGCAGCCGGTGATCAGATATTTTTTCATAGTTTGATTCTTTCCTCAAAACAATTTGTTTCGTTTTTTGATACAACCTCTCCGTCACCTGCGGTGACAGTTCTCCCTTCGGGAGAGCTGGACGCGAAGCGGCCTGAGAAGGTTTACTTCATGCCGTTGTCGCCGTCCCAATGCTCGAAGAAGCAGGCCAGGGCAGCCTTCCAGTCGCGTACCTCGTTGCCGACGGTGCAGCGCAGCATCCGGTTGTCCAGAGCGCTCCACTTGGGGCGGTCGGCGCTTTCGGGGTGCTTGGCCTTGTACTCCTCGCTGGTGCAGGGGGCCACGGTGGCGTCCACGCCGGACAGACGGATGATTTCGGAGGCGAAATCATACCAAGAGCAGATGCCCTCGCCGGTGCAGTGGTAGAGGCCGTATTCGTGGGTCACGCAGAGCTGCAGAATTTCGTGGGCCAGATCGACGGCGTTGGTCGGGTTGCCGCACTGGTCGTTGACGACCTCCAGCTTGCCGAACTTCTTGCCCGCGTTCACGATGGTCTTGACGAAATTCTTGCCGTAGTAGCTGTAGAGCCACGCGGTGCGCACGATGAAGTGGCGGTGGCAGAACTGCTCGACGTACTTCTCGCCCATGAGCTTGGTGGAGCCGTAGGCGCTGATGGGGCCGGGGAGGGTGGCCTCGTCCTGCGCGATGCCGCCGTTCTCGCGGCCGGAGAAAACGTAGTCGGTGGAGACATGGACCAGACGGGCCCCGGTCTTGGTGGCAGCCTGCGCGAGGTTGCGGGGGCCGAGGGCATTGGCCTTGAAGGCAGCGTCGTGGTTCACCTCGCAGCCGTCCACATTGGTGTAGGCGGCGCAGTTGATGATGACATCCGGGCGCTGGCGGCGGATGAAGTCGTCCACCATCTTGTAGTTGGAGATGTCCAGTTCAGGCAGGTCCACCGGGATGACGGTGGCGCTTTGCAGCTTTTCGGGGATGGGGCCGATCTCACTGCGGCCCTCGCGGAGCTGCTTGATGATCTCGGTGCCCAGCTGGCCCTTGCAGCCGGTAACGATGATTTTCATGTGCATTTCCTCTTAGTATCTCAGTTTGCCGTCGGCCACATTCTTCAGGTGCTGGCCGTAGGGGCTCTTGCCGTAGCGCTTGGCGCTCTCCAGCAGGGTGTCGCGGTCGATCCAGCCATACTTGAAGGCGATCTCTTCCGGGGCGCTGATCTTGATGCCCTGACGCTTCTCGATCATGCGGACGAAGTCGGCGGCCTCCACGAGGCTGTCCATGGTGCCGGTATCCAGCCATGCAAAGCCACGGCCCAGCAGCTGAACATCCAGCTCGTCCTTCTTCAGGTACATGTCGTTCAGGGTGGTGATCTCCAGCTCGCCGCGGGCGGAAGGCTTCACTTCCTTGGCCATCTTGACGACTTCCTTGTTATAGAAGTACAGGCCGGTGATGGCGTAGTTGCTCTTCGGGTGCTCCGGCTTCTCTTCCACGCTGAGCACCTTGCCGTTCTGGTCGAACTCGACGATGCCGAAGCGCTCCGGGTCCGAGACATAGTAACCGAAGACGGTGCAGCGGCCCTTGTTCTCGGCGTTGGCGGCGGCGTTCTTCAGGATCTTGGAGAAGCCGTTGCCGTAGAAGATGTTATCGCCGAGGATCATCGCACAGCAGTCGTCGCCGATGAACTCCTCGCCGAGGATGAATGCCTGTGCCAGACCGTCCGGAGAGGGCTGGACCATATATTGCAGATGGATGCCGTACTGGCTGCCATCGCCCAGCAGCGCCTCGAAACG
>OLHG01001764.1_pt1 | contig 12638 bp, 10 predicted proteins | sample 1605971 | NCBI WGS metagenome assembly OLHG01 (sample SAMN03283289) | human gut metagenome | biome: human-associated habitat; material: feces | host: Homo sapiens | place: Peru | collected 2012 | reverse complement strand
CACAAAAATGATCTGATTGACGATGGAAACACCGCTCATGGGCAGGGTGCCCACCTGGCCCACCATAATGTTATCCAGCAGGGATACAAAATTGGTAATGCCGACTTGGATGATGATGGGAATGGCGACCTGAAATACCCGCCGGTAAAAGGCACGGTCACCTACGTATCTGGATAACATGGTACCTCCTAAAAAATCGAAAAATAGAACACAAAAGTTCCATCATCATAGTATATTTTGAGTGAAATGTCAAGACAAAGAAAGAAAATACAGCAGCTGGCAGCGATTGACAAACGTCCCTACCCGTGGTATAATGCCTCACGTCTGAATAAATATAAAAGCAGCACAGAGGTGTCGCCCGTTCTGGGCGGTGAAAAGGGAATCCGGTGCAAGTCCGGAACGATGCAGTCACTGTGATGGGGAGCTTTCTTACGGTCCCGGCAAGGTCCTGCCGGGGGTGAGACCCACTGGGAAACTGGGAAGGGAAGAAAGCGGTGAACCGAGTCAGGAGACCTGCCTTTGTGTGGAATCTCCGGTTTGCTGTCTACAAATCGACCTTCCCGCTGGTGTACATAACTTGTTGTGTACCGTACTGCCAGGAAGCGCGGCTGCGGAGATGCAGCCGCTTTTATATTTTTTCGGAACGGGAAGATCCCTTCCCAAAGATTTCGAAAGAAGGTTTTAAAAATGAAGAAGATTCTTGCGCTGGCCCTGTGCGCCTGCATGGTTCTGGCTATGGCCGCCTGCGGTGCCAAGACCGAGACTCCTGCCACCACCGAGGCCCCCACTACCGAGGCCGCCACCACCGAAGCGCCTGCCACCGAGGAGACCGCTTCCCAGGAGGAGCTGGACAAGGCTGCCGCCGACCACGTTGCCGAACTGATCGATGACATCTATGTCCAGACCCGGAATGAAAATACCGATCAGCAGTGCCTGGATGCCAAGGCTGCCTGGGACGCTCTGACCGACGCTCAGAAGGAGCTGGTAGAAGGCGAAGAGGCCAGCCCTGAGTACTTTGGCCTGGACACCGGCGATGCCTCCAAGGATGACCCCCGGAACCAGGACGACATCGGCGAAAAGGAGCTGCTGGTGGTTTCCTTCGGCACCTCCTTCAACGACAGCCGCGCAGAGGACATCAAGGGCATCGAGGATGCTCTGGCTGAGGCCTTCCCTGATTGGTCTGTCCGCCGTGCCTTCACCGCGCAGATCATCATCAACCATGTCCAGGCCCGTGACGGCGAGAAGATCGACAACATGGAGCAGGCCATGGAGCGCGCCGTTGCCAATGGCGTGAAGGAGCTGCTGGTGCAGCCCACCCACCTGATGCACGGTGCTGAGTATGATGAGATGATGGAGACCCTGGAGGCCTACAAGGACAAGTTCGACTCCATCAAGGTTGCTGAGCCCATGCTGGGTGAGGTTGGCTCCGATGCTACCGTGATCAACGCCGATAAGGAAGCGGTTGCCAAGGCTGTCGTGGAGGCCGCTCTGGCCGAAGCCGGTTTTGAGAGCACCGACAAGGCCGCTGAGGCCGGTACCGCCTTCGTCTTCATGGGCCACGGCACTGCCCACGTCGCCAAGGTGACCTACAGCCAGATGCAGACCCAGATGGAGAAGCTGGGCTATAAGAACGTCTTTATCGGCACCGTAGAAGGCGAGCCCGAGGAGACTGCCTGCGAGAATGTCATCGAGGCTGTGAAGGCCGCCGGTTACACCAATGTGGTGCTCCGTCCTCTGATGGTCGTTGCCGGTGACCATGCCAATAACGATATGGCCGGTTCCGATGACGATTCCTGGAAGACCATGTTCGAGGCTGCTGATCTGAACGTGACTTGCCAGATCTCCGGTCTGGGCCGTATCCCCGCTGTGCAGCAGCTGTATGTTGCTCATTGCAAGGACGCTCTGAAGTAAATAGGATTTGCCTCTCCGGGGGGACCTCCCCGGAGAGGTGTTTCCATCGGAACGGCTTTGAAAGCCCCACGGTTTGGTGAGGCTTTCAAAGCTGCTCGGAATCAACCGAGAAGCCCATAGGTTAAGACAAATATTGCGAGGTAATGAAAAAATGAAAAAACATATTGCTATGATCCTGGCTGTGGCAGCTCTGGCCTCCAGTCTGGCGGCCTGCGCCAAGTCCGCTCCTGCCGAGACCACCGCTCCGGAAACCACCACCGTGGTGACCGAGGCTCCGGAAACCACGGAAGCTGAAACCACAGAAGCTGCCCCGGCGCTGGAGGACGGCGTTTATCTGGCGGACTTCAACACCGACAGCTCCATGTTCCACGCCAATGAGACCATGAACGGGAAGGGTACCTTGACCGTCAAGAATGGGCAGATGACCATCCATGTGAGTCTGGCTTCCACATCCATCCTGAACCTGTATCCCGGCCTGGCCGAGGACGCTCAGAAGGACGGAGCTGTACTGCTGGAGCACACCGAGGATGAGGTCACCTACCCCGATGGCCAGAAGGATACTGTCTATGGCTTCGACATCCCCGTGCCTGCCCTGGATCAGGAGTTCGACCTGGCCCTCATCGGTAAGAAGGGCAAGTGGTACGATCATAAAGTCTCTGTTTCCAACCCGGAGCCAAAGAGCACGCCTGTATCTGAGTTGGCCGACGGTATCTATGAAATCAACGCCACTCTGGAGGGCGGCACCGGAAAGACAACGCTGCTGACTCCCAGCGAGCTCACTGTAGCCGACGGTAAGGGCACAGCAAGAATCCAGTTCAGCAGCAGCAAGTATGACTATATGATCGTAAACGGAGAAAAGTATCTGCCCTTGACCACTGAGGGTGGCTCTCTATTTGAGATCCCTGTGGAGGTGCTGGACCGGAAGATCGATGTGGCGGCGGACACCACGGCTATGAGCACACCCCACGAGATCGAGTACGCCATCACCTTTGATTCCGCCACGGTGGTCGCGAAATGAAAAAGCGTCTGATCCTGCTTGCCCTCTGCCTGACCCTGCTGCTGGCCGCCTGTGGTGGGCCGGAGAATGTGGCAACGACCCAGCCCCAGGAGGAGACAGCCTCCCAGGCAGTACGCTATGAAGAGCTCCTGTTTGAGAATGTTATGCCACTGAGCTATGCTACAGGTTTTTCTGTGTCCTACAGCGAGGAGGGCTATAAGCTGCTGACCATCGGCGAGGACCAGACCTACCTGGTGGTGGGGGAGGATATGCCGGTGCCGGAAGAAGTACCGGATACGGTGACGGTTCTGCAGCAGCCTCTGGACCAGATTTATCTGGTGTCCACCGGAGCCATGGACCATTTCATCGAGCTGAACGCTCTGGACAGCATCATTCTCAGCAGCCAGAAGGCGGACGCCTGGTATCTTCCTGAGGCCAAGCAGGCGATGGAAGAGGGAAAAATCGCCTACGCCGGAAAGTATTCTGCTCCGGATTACGAAACCGTCCTGGGCTCCGGCTGCAACCTGGTCATTGAAAACGCCATGATCTATCACGCACCCGAAGTGCTGGAGAAGCTCCGGAGTCTGGGCCTTCCCGTCCTGGTGGAGCTTTCCAGCTACGAAAGCCACCCTCTGGGCCGGATGGAGTGGATCAAGCTCTTCAGTGCCCTGGTGAACAAAGAAGAAGAGGCTGCTGCCTACTATGACAGCATGCTCGCCGCCCTGGAACCGGTCATGAATCAGGAACCCACGGGCAAAACCGTGTCCTTCTTCTACATTACCACCTCCGGCGGCATCAACGTCCGTCGGCCCTCAGACTATGTGTCCTGCGCCATAGGCCTGGCGGGCTGTGAGAACATCTCCTTCAGCGAGGACCAGGCGGATGTGGGCACCTCCACCATGACCATTCAGATGGAGGCCTTCTATCAGGGAGTACAGGATGCCGATATTCTGATTTACAACAGCATTGTGGACGGAGAGTTGGATTCTTTGTCCGCCCTGCTTGAAAAGATGCCCACCCTGGCGGATACCAAGGCCGTAAAAGAGGGCAATGTCTGGTGCCTGTCCAAGAACTTTTACCAGGAGACCATGTCCCTGGGGGACTTCATTCTGGATGTGAACGCCGTCGCCACGGGAAGCGATGGACAGCTGCGGTATTTGAAGCATTTACAGTGACGGAGTAGCGGATGATGAAAGAGAAACGTGGCCGGATCCTGGTCGGATTTGTAATATTGCTGGTGCTGACCGCTGGATTTTCCCTGTGGAATCTCCATGCCGGGTCAGTGACCATTTCTGCCGGAGAGATTCGAAGCATTCTCTTTGATCCCGGCGTTACAGGTACCAATAAGAACATTATTTGGTCGATTCGTCTGCCCAGGCTTCTGTCGGCGCTGGTGCTGGGCGGGGCCCTGTCCGTATCCGGCTATCTGTTGCAGACCTTCTTCCATAACCCCATCGCCGGTCCCTTTGTGCTGGGCGTGTCCTCCGGTGCCAAGTTCACCGTGTGCATCGCCATGGTCCTGTTTTTTACGGGAGGACGGGCCACCAGCTCAGCCACCCTGATCCTTGCGGCCTTTGCCGGAGCCATGATCTCTATGGGCTTTGTGCTGGTCATTTCTCAGAAAGTCCATCAGATGAGTATGCTGGTGGTCTGCGGCGTGATGATCGGCTATATCTGCTCGGCACTGACGGACTTTTTGGTCACCTTCGCCGATGACTCCAACATCGTAAATCTACACAACTGGTCCGTGGGCTCCTTTTCCGGCCGGTCTTGGGCGGACGTGGGGACGATGACTCTGGTCTGCGGCCTGGCATTGGTTTTGAGCTTCCTCATGAGTAAGCCCATCCGGGCCTACCAGTTGGGGGAGGTCTACGCCCAGAATATGGGTGTGCCGCTGAAGGCCTTCCGGGCGGCACTGATCCTCCTCAGCAGCATTCTCTCTGCCTGTGTCACAGCTTTTGCCGGGCCCATCTCCTTTGTGGGCATTGCTGTGCCGCACCTGATGAAGCGCCTTTTTGGCACGGCGGAACCCATGGTGCTGATTCCTGCCTGCTTCCTGGGAGGCAGTGCCTTCTGTCTGGGCTGTGACCTGATTGCCCGGACGGCCTTTGCCCCCACGGAAATGAGCATCAGCTCTGTCACCGCCGTTTTTGGAGCCCCTGTCGTCATCTATATGATGCTGCGCAGAAAGGGGGCAGAAGCATGAGTGCCTATCTGCAAACCCAGGACCTGTCTGTGGGCTACGACGGCAAGGCATTGATCCAAAATGTCTGCCTGGAAGTCCAGAAGGGGAAAATCGTCACCCTCATTGGCCCTAACGGCTCCGGAAAGTCCACGATCTTAAAAACCATTGTGGGGCAGCTTGGCAAAATATCCGGTACGGTGCTGGTGGAGAATGCTGCCATGGACCGGCTTTCCCGCCGGGAGATTGCTCAGAAAATGGCCATTGTTATGACCGAGCGCATTCATCCGGAGCTCATGACCTGCCGGGATGTGGTGGCCACGGGCCGCTACCCCTACACCGGTGCCCTGGGACTGCTGGGGGAACGGGACAAGGAAGTGGTTCAGGCCTCTCTGGATCGGGTCAATGCCGGGGAAATCGCCGAACGGCCCTTTTCCGCCATCAGTGATGGCCAGCGGCAGAGAATCCTGCTTGCCCGAGCCCTGTGCCAGGAGCCGGAGATCATTGTCCTGGATGAGCCGACCAGCTATCTGGATATCCGGTATAAACTGGAGCTGCTGACTGTTCTGAAAGAGCTGGTCCGGGACCGGAAAATTGCCGTGCTGGTCTCCCTTCATGAGCTGGAGTTGGCAGAGCGAGTCTCTGACACTGTGGTCTGCGTGGCGGGAAACCGCATCGACCGGGTGGGTCCTCCGTCGGAGATTTTTACCTCTGCCTATATTGCCCAGCTTTACCATATGGAGAAGGGCAAATATGATCCCTGCTTCGACAGTTTGGAATACGTACCCCACTGAAAATGTAAAAATTTTGCCGCCGTAAGAAATTCCCTCTTTACGGCGGCAGTTCTTTTAGGTACAATAGACCCATGTTTCGACGAGGAAAGGGAGCGCCAACGCTATGGAACGTAAAAAAACGATATTCGCTTCCGTTGCCCGCACGGTTCTGCTGGCGCTGGCGGCGGCTGTATTCCTTCTGGCCTGCTCCCGGAGTACGACACCGCTTCTGCAGTTTGAGGTAGGGCAGGATGCTGCCTTTTTCCGGCTGGTAGGACAGGGCATGGCCCAGGGAAAGCTTCCTTACCGGGATTACTTCGATATGAAGGGACCCTATCTTTTCTGGCTGGAATACCTGGGCGTGGTGATCGCGCCTGGCCGGCTGGGGATTTTCCTGGTCCAGTGGCTGTGCCTGTCTGTAAGCCTCTATTTTGCGGTGAAGTGCTTTGACCTGGCAACGGAGGATGGGGCCCCCTTGTGGGCGGCGCTGCTGCTCCTGCTGCCGATGGGCTATGTGATGAGCTACACCATGTCCGGAGGCAATCTGACAGAGGAGCTGTCGCTGCCCTTTTTGATGCCCTGCCTGTATCTCTTCTTAAAATACCTGAACGGCACCCGGCTGCCAACGCCGGAAAACCAAGACCACAACGGAAGGGCTGGATTCTTCTACGGGGTGGTTTTCGGGATCATGGCATTGATCCGGGTGACCAATGCCGCTCTGATCGGTGCCATTCTTCTGACGGTAACCTGCAACCTGGTTGCCTGGAAGCGGATCCGGAACCTCTTCGCCAATGCCGGGGCGTTTCTTCTTGGGGTGGCGGCGGGGACAATGCCGGGGCTCCTGTGGTGCTGGTGGAAAGGGATCCTACCGAATATGCTCAGCCAGGTGTTCCTCTTCGGGTTTGCCTATTCAGAGGAAGGAGGGGTGCTGGAGAGTCTTCGCTCTATGGGAGCGGTTCGGGTCTGTCTGCTGCTGCCCCTGATCCCCTTGGCATTTTTGGCGGTCTACCGGGAGAAGGATTGGAAATGCTGGCTGTTCTTTGGAGCCTCAGCGCTGACGGTGTATGCCGCCGCGCTGATGGGCAACGGCTACTGCCACTATTTTACCTTGGCTATTCCCAATTTGGTGTTTGCCGGATTTCTGCTCCTGCGAGGCTGCCGCCGTTCCCAGCGGTGGCGGCGTTCCTGGCAGGTGATATGCCTGTGCCTGAGCTGCCTGATCGCTCTGGACTTGCTCCGGGCGCAATGGCCGGTATTTCGTCCCCGGGCCCTGGAAGAGATCCGATACGCCATGTATTGCGCCCTGACGGATCGGGAGGACCGGGAGGATTATGATGCCATCCAGGCGGTGCTTGCCCAGATCCCGGAGGAGGAGAGGGATCATGTCTATGTCTATGGCCTGACCTCCTGCTCCAGCTGGTATCTCCAGGCGGAGCTCCAGCCCCCCATCAGATATGGGGACTGGCAGCCCCACTATATCCGGCTGGATCCGGAAATTGGAGAAGAGATCCAAGGCTATCTCCGCTCCTCTGATGCCCGCTGGGTGGTGACCGGAATGGAAAACATAGAGCCAGAGGCGATACAGAGCATTTTGAAAGAAAACTATCAGGATGTTTTCCAATCGGGGGATTATCGCCTATGGGTGAAAGAAGCATAAGGAGGGCTTTTTTATGAAGAACCGAAAACAATACATGGCGGCCTTGACACTGGCTGTGCTTGTGCTGAGCCTGGGAGGCTGCGGAAAATCCAAGCAGCAGAGCTATGATTCCGCTCGGAACCTATATTTCTACGGGCAGTATTCCGAGGCCCGGAAGGCCTTTAAGAATCTGGAAGACTATCAGGACAGCGCTGCTATGGTCACGGCCTGTGACTATCAGCTGGCCATGCAGCAGCTGGCGGATGGGGAATATCTGGGGGCGTCTACGGCCTTTGCGGCCCTGGGAGAATATGGCAATTCCAGGGGCTTGTCTCAGGCAGCGGCGGAGATGGGGGCTCTGCAGCAATATGAAGAGGGAAATACGGAAGAGGCCCTGAAAGCCCTGGCCGGCACCCAGATCGCCAAGGATCTGCAAAGCGGCCACGAGACAAGGCAGGAGATGATGGAGGTCACCGGCACCTGGTCCATGACTTTGGATGCTCTGGAGGATTTCCAGGCAGGACTGAAGGAGTTGGCTGGAAAGCAGGACAAGCTGGACAAAAAGTTTGCGGAGGCTATCCACCTGAAAAATATGACAGCCAAGGTGGAGCTTCGGTTGGAGGAGGACGGATTGGCCGCTATGATCCTCAGCGACGAGGACCTGGACCGGCTTGGCAAGAGCTACACGACTCAGGTCCATGACGGTCTGGCGGAGTACTACGACGGAGTGGTGGAGGACCTGGCCGACGAAATGGAAATATCCACAGACCAACTGAAGGAGAATTACGGCGTGAAAGACAACGCGGGGGTCTTCGAGGCGGAAAACGATATGACCATGGGGGAGTTTGAAAAGAAGCTGGCCCCCACGAAAGTGATTTCGGATCTGCAAAGCCTTTACAACGGCTCCGGCGTGGTGGTTACCGGAGATGATGGCATCCGCATCCGGTTCCCGGACAGAACCTGGGAAGTGGATGCGTCTCAGGACGGCAAGCTGATCCTGACCAGCGATGAGCTGCGGCTGACCTTTATGAAGAACGTAGAAGAACAATAAAATTCGTATATTTTTACCAGTCATGGCAAACAATACCTCCGGAAATCTTTTTCTGGAGGTATTTCTATATGAAAAATAAATGGATCTGCGCACTACTGGCCCTGTGCCTGGTGCTGCCCGTTTCTGCCCAGGCTGCAGCGGTGGAGAGCGGCGATGAATATTGCTTTTCTTCCCGGGAGTTTGGGGAGAATATCCGGGGGGTTTTCCTGCTGGAGGTGCCGGAAAGCGGGACATTCCGGCTTTCGGACCGGGTCCTGCAGCCGGGGGACGCTTTGACGGCAGAGCAGCTGGACCAGACGGTCTTCGCTCCGGACCTGACAGAGGCGGACACTCAGGCAACACTGCGGTATTACCCGATTGGGGAGGCGCTGGAGTCGGAAACGACCTTGAGCCTGGGCATTCGGGGGAAAGAAAACAAGCCCCCGGAAGCCCAGGACTCGTCTTTGGAAACCTATAAAAATATACCCAACACAGGAAAGCTTCTGGCCAAGGATCCGGAAGGAGAAGCCCTGACCTATACCGTCACCCGGCAGCCCCGGAGGGGCAGCGTGGAGATCGGAGCGGAGGGCAGCTTCACCTACACTCCGAAGAACAACAAGGTGGGAGTGGATTCCTTTGCCTATACCGCCTCGGATCCCGGCGGCAAAACCTCCCGGGAGGCCACGGTGACCATCACCATCCTGCGCCCTACGGAGCCCAATGACTATGCCGACACGGAGGGGACGGACTGCTGCTTCTTTGCCCAGTGGATGCGCTCTACGGGGATTTTCTCCGGAGAGAATCTGGCAGGAGAGCTGTGCTTCCAGCCGGAGAAAAAGGTGACGAGAGGGGAGCTGCTGACCATGGTGGTGAAGACCTTGGGCATCCCCCTGGAGGAAGATCCGGAGCCTCAAACCCTCTCCGCCTATCCCAAGTGGCTGCGCCCCTATGCCGCGGCGGCTCTGCGCTACGGCCTGGCGGATCGGGGCATCTGGCAGACGGAGGACTGGGACAGTGAGACGCCTGCCTCCCATCAGGAGGCGGCAGAGCTTCTCTGCGCTGCCCTGGACCTGGAGGGGGAGGACCTGAATCAGGTACTGGCGGAAAAAGAAATCGCCCTCCCGGAGGAAGGCGATTTGACCCGAGCGCAAGCGGCGAATGCTTTGTACAAACTCAGTAAGCTGGTACAAAGCGCGTAGGGGGCGATGCCCACATCGCCCTAAGGGCTCTTAATTCAACTGGGTCAATCCTGCGTTGATCATTTCCTGCAGACTCATGAGGATGCCCAGCTTGGCATGATACCAGGTGAGGCCGCCCTGAAAATAGACGGCGTAGGGCTCCCGGATGGGGCCGTCGGCGGAGAGCTCAATAGAGGAGCCCTGGACGAAGGCACCGGCGGCCATAATGACCTGGTTATCATACCCCGGCATATCCCAGGGGAGGGGGGCGGCGAAGGAATCCACTGGGGCGGCAGCCTGGATGCCTTTGCAGAAGGCAATCATGGCCTCTTCGCTGCCCAGCTCCACCGCCTGGATGATATCGTGGCGGGTCTCATCGGCAGAGGGGACGCAGCGGAAGCCCAGAGGCTCGTAAAGCTTGGCGGCGAAGATGGCACCCTTTTCCGCTCCGGCAACCACGGTGGGGGCCAGGAAGAAGCCCTGGAACAGGCTGGTCATGAGCCCCAGATTGGCACCTACCTCCTGGCCAAGGCCGGGGGCGGAGAGCCGGAAGGCGCAGCGGCGGACGCACTTTTCCGTGCCGCAGATATAGCCGCCGATGGGGGCCAGGCCGCCGCCGGGGTTCTTGATGAGGGAGCCGACCACCATGTCGGCCCCTACATCGGAGGGCTCCATGGTTTCTACAAATTCGCCATAGCAGTTGTCCACCATAATGGTCACATCGGGTTTGCACTCCTTGCAGAAGGCAATGAGCTTGCCGATTTGAGCCACGGAGAACGTGAGTCGGGTGGCGTAGCCTTTGGACCGCTGGATGGTGACCAGTTTGGTCTTTTCGTTGATGGCAGCCTTGATGCCCGCATAGTCAAAGCCTCCGTCGGGGAGCAGATCTACCTGCCGGTAGCTGACGCCGTACTCCGCCAAGGAGCAGGGACTCTGGCGGATGCCGATGACCTCCTGCAGGGTATCGTAGGGGGCTCCCACCGGGGACAGCAGCTCGTCGCCGGGCAGCAGATTGGCACTGAGGGCTACAGTCAGAGCGTGGGTGCCGCAGGTGATCTGAGGCCGGACCAGGGCAGCCTCGGTGTGGAATACGTCGGCGTAGACCTTTTCCAGGGTGTCCCGGCCCAGGTCATCGTAGCCGTAGCCGGTGGTAGCGGCAAAGCAGGCGGCACTGACCCGATTCTTCCGCATGGCACTGAGCACCTTGGCCTGGTTGTATTCGGCGATGGCATCAATGGCGGAGAACCGGTCCTTCAGACTCTCAATGGCCTTTTCTCCGTAGGCGTAAACTCCGGGAGATACGCCCATTTCCATGTACATATTGATCAATTGTTCCAAGAAATTCACTCTTTTCCTTATTTTTGACACTCGTTGCATTATAAGCGAATTCCGGAGGAAAGTCAATGCCTGATTCACTGCCCCATAGGCAAAAAAGACCCCGGGGCGGTTCCGCCCCGGGGGTAATGGCTATGGGTCAGTCTCTTCTCCGTCCGTCCCGGTTGCCGAAGAGGAGGATGAGCCGCAGCAGCTGGGCCAGGGCCGTAGCGGTGGCGGCTACGTAAGTCAGAGCAGCGGCCTGCAGAGTCTTCCGGGCTCCGGCCTCTTCCTCCTGGCTCAGGAGGCCGCACTGATGGATGGCCACCAGGGCCCGATGGCTGGCGTCGAACTCCACAGGCAGGGTCACCAGCTGGAAAATCAGAGAAAGCCCAAAGCAGGCAATGCCCAGGTAGATAAGGGCATAAGACAGATCGCCGGAGGAGGAAAACAGCAGCCCCAGCAGGATCAGAGGCATGGAGAGCTTGCTGCCCAGGTTGGTAGCGGGAATGACGGCGGAGCGGATGCGGATAGGGGCATAGTCCTGGGCGTATTGGACCGCATGGCCTGCCTCGTGACAGGCAACGCCAATAGCGGCTGTGGAGGTGCTGCCGTAGACATCATCGGACAGGCGGATCACATTGGTTCTGGGATCAAAATGGTCCGTCAGGCTGCCGGAAATGCGCTCGATACGAACACCGGTGACACCATTGGCAGAGAGCACCCGGCTGGCGGCTTCCGCGCCGGTAAGACCTCGGCGGCTGAACTGCTGGGAATAGCGCTTGAAGGTGCCGTTTACATTGGCACTGGCCCACAGAGAAAGAATGATGCAGGGCAGCACCAGGACCACATAGGTCCAATCGAAACCGTAATAATAGGGCATAAAACCACTCCTTTGAAAATTTCCGGGAAGCATTTGTATACATTTTACCCCAAAGGCAGCCATTTTTCAAGGGTTTCATAAGGATGTTTTTTAGATTTAGGATATTGCGGTATGGCATTATAGGTGCTATACCACATTTCCTTTCCAAAGAATGACCTTTGAACGGTCAAATTCTCCGATATGGTTATAGATGATCTCGATTTCCTGTAACCGTCTGCCGCTGCTCTTATCGGGAGCGTGGACGATAATCTTGTCAATAAACTCCCGGAGGATTTCAGGCGTCAACTCGGTCAGGTCCGTGTATTTCTTTACAATGGCAAGGAAGCGTTTTACATCCACGCTTTTCTTTTCTTCCTGTTGGAGCTCGCTCTGGATTCCATCCGCCTCAGTCTGTAAGGTACGCTGTTCGTCCTCATAGCCCTTCGACATTTTCATAAAACGCTCGTCAGAAAGTTTGCCAATGATATTATCCTCATAGATACGCTGGAAAATAGTATCCAGTTCCCCAATCCGCTTCTGTATCTCTGCCAGACGTTTTTTCTTTTGCGATAACTCACGGTTTCGCTGCCGCATATCGGAATCCATTATCATCCGCACAAATTCATCCTCATAGTTGGAAACATACTGGATCACCTCTTTCAGATTTTCAAGGACGATCCGCTCCACAACTACATTTCGGATGTAGTGCATGGTACAGTTGGCCGTATTGCTGCGGTAATTCTCGCAGAGATAAT
>OLHG01001759.1_pt1 | contig 12665 bp, 12 predicted proteins | sample 1605971 | NCBI WGS metagenome assembly OLHG01 (sample SAMN03283289) | human gut metagenome | biome: human-associated habitat; material: feces | host: Homo sapiens | place: Peru | collected 2012 | reverse complement strand
CATCTCATTATTTTTGTTTAGGTACTTTCAATACTTGCCCAATACTTAATAAATTACTATTTAAGTTATTTAACTTCTTTAATTCATCGACTGTTATCTGATATTTTCTCGCAATCGAATATAAATTATCACCACTCTTAACTACATAGGTATTAGTACTACTATCGCTTGGTATCTTTAATACTTGCCCAATGTTTAACAAATTACTACTTAAATTATTTAACTTCTTTATCTCACCAACTGTTGTATTATACTTTCTTGCAATCGAATATAAACTATCACCACTCTTAACTATATAAATATTACTTCTATTAATATATGAATATATTGCACTACCAACAGAATCTCCTAATAAAGGTATGTTAGCAATATCGCCATATTCAATAATAACTGTTTCAGCAGGACTAGTATTTCTTGTTATATAATAATAATCTTTAGAAGTATCACTAGGTAATCTTAATTGATAATATTTATCTACTACATAACCATTATCTGCTAAAGAATCAGCTATATCACTAGCTAAACTATCACTATTTCTTAAAGCATAAATTATTTCATTACTAGTATTATCATTCATTCTATTAGATATAATTATCGTATCTTTATCTATACCAATATTATTTATTCTACTAATTCGATCACTATCTGTTAAGGTAGTATCATTAGTTCTTATTACTGTACTATTAATTCCTCTTTTCTTTAAATAATTATTAATATAATTACTAATATCTAAATTAAAGTCTTTCTCAACAATACCTCCTCTAGTTATACCTGCATCTTCTCCTCCACGAGAAGCATCTATTATTACTTTCTTCAATATATTTCACCTAGTATAACTATATGAAAAAAAATAAAGATTATTATTAACCTTTACTTCTTATTACTTTTATAATTATCTATTAATTCTTTTATCTTTCTAAAACGATGATTTAATCCTGACTTAGTTATCTTTTCACCTTCACTAGTCATTATCTCACTTAATTCTTGTAATGAACTTTCTGGATACTTTAACCTGTAATCAATAACTTTCTTTAACTTACTATCTAATTCATCATATAAACCTAATTCTTTTAATTTATCGATATCTTTAATTTGATTAGAAGAAGTTAAAAACACTTTATCCATATTAGCTTGTTCACAATTATTTAATCTATTAGTCATATTCTTATGATCACGATATATTCTAATATCTTCAAAGTACATAACACCATTATAAGCTTTAATTATTCTTAAGAAATCACTAATCTTTTCGGCTTCTTTTATATAGACCATATAGTTTTTTTCTCTTCTAATTATTCTACTATTAAGACTATATTCATTTAACATTGTATTAATGTATTTAGCATACTCATCAGAGTCCACTATAAACTCTAAATGATATCTTGATGTTTTAGGATCATTAACACTGCCACAAGCAATAAACAATCCTCTTAAATATGCTCTTTTATTTTCTCCATCATCAATTAAATATTCTCTAGGATGTGTTAAATAAGAACTATTATTATCTATAATTGATAAGTCTTCTAATATTCTAGTATTATTCTTTTTTATTTCTAGTATATAATTTATCCCTTTATTAAAGTATCTTTTTCTTATTGTTATTGTCGGAGTAATATTATATATATCTTTAAATAATTTATATATTCTTCTGGCAACGGCATTATTTTCAACATTAATATATATACTTTCACTAGTTGAAGCACTATTTCTAACGATTGCAGATAATTCGGCAATAGATTCTGTCTTACTACATTCTAACCTAGTTATTTCATTCTTTATTTCTGTAGAAAATGTCATATAATACCTCCTTAAAACTTTAAATAAATAATACTATATGTTTACTATTAATGTCAATAATAATATCATAAACATCAAAAAAAGCCATATATTATGACTCTTTATTCTTCTCTACAAATAATGGTAATAATGTCTTTAAATTATCTTCTCCAAGAACTTCATCTATTAAAGTTTTACCATCTTTATATGTAGCTTCTACAATTTTATAGTTATCTTTAACATCTGTCTCCGTATCATTAACTTCTGCTACATAAAAATAATCTTTACCATCTTTAACAACTTTATCAATTACTAAATACTTTTCTTTATTACCTAATGTAATAATTTTATTTACTTCTATTTTCATAAAGTTCTCCTTTCTTAATCTGAACTTTTTAAAAATCGTTCTACTTGTTCATCAAGGCTTAATTCTTGTGTCTTCTCTAAATCAATTTTTGGCTCTTCGTGTTTCTTAATTTCTGGCATTTCTATTTGTGGCCAAAATAAATTATCATCCGTTGGCTTATCATCTAACTTATCATCATTTGGGAAAATCATTCCTACATCAACATTATCTTCATCATTATCATTTATAAATAAATCAGCATTATCTATTTCTTTACCATCGCTTAAATCATCTATTCCTGATAATATAACAGGCTCATCATCATCTTTCAAAATTGGTGTATCATCATCTTCAAAGATATCATCCTCTTCAGTTAAAACAGGTTCTTCCTTAATAATGCTTACCGGTTCTTCAACTGGCTTTTCTTTCTCCACTTCTTCAATAGTTATTTCTGGATTAACATAACTATCATCGTTAGAAGATATCTCTTTACTATCTTCTACCTTAGATATATCTAAAGAAACATTATCTTCTACTACTGGTTTTTTATTTTCATTAATTGACTTTTCATCATCAATCATTGGTAAATTAAACTCAGGTATAATAGGTCCCTCAAGTGTATCATTTAATTCTTCAACTGGTTTAGATACTTTTTTTTCTTTAACTTTATTATCCAGCAATTCATTAACCTTTGCTAATACACTTCTAGTTTTAAAGTTAACTATATCAAGGTTCATTTGTCTTGGGACATTTTCAATTGCAATAATCATATTATTTTCAGGTCTCATATTAACTTTAACTTTAGCTTTTTCACTTGTTAAATCATTATCAAGACTCTTAACATTCTCTAACAATTCTTGATTATCTCTTTCCAAATCATCTATTTGGCTTGTAAGCACTGCTATTCTATGTTCAATATCATCAATATTATCAATATTATTACCCTGTTCCAATAATTTCTTACATTGTTCATTAACTTCATTATATAAATTAGATAATCTATCATAAGATCTAATTTCTAATTCATTACGTAATGACTTTCTCTCATCTAATAATTTTATTAAACGATATCTTTTACCAATCAAATTATCATAATCAGACTCTTTTAAAGGTATTACTAAAGCACATATTCCCAACAATATTTCATAATATCTACAAGTATAATACTCTTTCTTTATCTCCCCTAAAATTCGATAATTCTCTAATACATTACCGCCATATTCCTTATTAGCATTATAACTAATAAGCGCTGTATGATACTTTTCTTTAGCCTTACTAGATTCTTCTTTAGCAGTCCCCATCTTCTCTTTCAGAAGACTATTACTTTCAAGTAAATCATTCATCTTTAATTTAAACTTACTTAATTCCATATCAATTACTGATACTAAATCATAAGCATTATTACCAGCTAAATTAGTCTTTATTGTAATTTTATTTAATAATTCTTCTTCTAATTTTTTATTTACTCGATTATTCTCTTTCTTATGTTCATATTCTTTAGATAATTCTACTGATAAATCACTAATTAATTTTTTGTTATCATCTATTACATGCTCGTTATTAGTAATACTTTCTAAATATATTATCTTCTGACGATATATATCCACTTTATCATATTCTTTTATATCATCAGCAAATTCTATATCACTTTTAAAGATACGCTTAAAATCTTGATTCATTTCTAAACGTGATTTATATCTTTCATCAATAAGTTCTACTAGTTCTTTAAGTCTATTTAATTCATCAGCATTACTCGTTGTGTTATATGTCTTAGTAGCTAGTAAGACTAAATAATCTTTTTGTTCAACAGAATCTATTTCTTTAATCAAATCCATAAATTCTTGCTTTTGATCTTCACTTATAAAACTAGTATTATCTAAAAGGCTTTTTCTCATCTCATATAATTGCCTTAATCTAGTCATGTTCTTACTAATCCCCAGCATAACATCACCTCTATTTTATTCTTTTTACATTGGAATATTTGGAAAATATTCTTCATCTTTAAATAATTCAACTTTATCTAAACTATTATTTTTTAACTTTGGGAAATCTAATTCATCATCTTTGTCTGTAGATTTATCATTAAATTCTTTAAATAAATCTTTTTCAATTTGTTTATAATCAGATGTTGGAGTATCTATTTTTTCATCAATTTTATTAAAAGATGACTCTTTATTTACTATATCTTTCTTCATATTTGCAAAAGAAACATTACTACCATTTACTGGTTTAGATTGCAAAACAGTATTCTTTTGTTCTTCTAATAATTGTCTAGTACGTTTTTCTATTTCTTTCTTTCTAGTATCCTCAATTAATTTTTGCCTTCGCATAATTTCTTCTTGTCTTCTCTTTTCAAGCTCGGCTTTGCGTTTCTTTTCTTCTTCTTGCTTTTTCATCTTTTCTTCTAATAATTTAGCTTGTCTCTTATTTTCATTTTCAATTAATTTACTTAAGACATTCTTAAAGACATCGCTATTATTTTCATTATCAATTGCTGCTATTTCTTCTCTCTTATCTTCCTGTTCCTTTAATAATTTTTCATAATTACTAATATCTTGTCCCTCTAGAAGAATAGTACTATATTGATCTTTTAATAGTTTATAACTAGTTTCCCCGATCTTTTTATTTAAAATATTATCACATAACTCACTCATAGTGGTTCTTTTATCTAATAAATCTTGATAACTATGACACTTTTTATCATATAATTTCATTAAATCCAAAATAGACGTTTGTTCACGATAAGACATATAATCTTTCTCAATATCAGTTAATGCTTTCTTACATTCACTTACCATATCATATGATGATATTTTAGCAGTCTCATAATTTTCTTTAGCAATCTCAAGCATCTTAGTTAATTCTTGATAAATATTTCTAATTTCATCTTCTCTAGCTTCTAAGTTTAAACCATATCTTTTAAATGTATCACCTAAACATTTAATCATTTTTGTTTCTAATTCTTCATTCAATGATTCATTAATTGATATCTTCTCTTGTGCTAATCTTAATTTGCTATCTAATTTATCAAGAAAATCTTCAATTTCTTCTTTTCTTTTAATATTATCAGAATATTTTTCAATTATCTTTAATCTATCTTTTAATGTATCATATACATCCATTCCAACAAAATTATAAATATCCAAGTTCTTACCAGTTAATTCATAATGCTTATTCTTTCTATCATTAACATAATCCATACGATTAGATATTAATTCAATTAAAGAACTTAATCTATTTTTTTCTTCTTCTAATAAATACGTTTCTTTGTTAAATAATAAATAATAAGCATTCTCATATATATTATTAGTTAATTTAATTATCTTTTCTTCTAATCTGTCTAACTGCTTAATTACCGCATTTCTTTCATCAATACTTGGAATCAGTTTTAAACTGCTAGAAAACATTTCATATTGTCTTATATATTGTAATACTTCATCGCTATTATAGTTAATCATAGCCAACCACCTCTATCTATAATAATTATATATTCTATTACCTTATTTGTCAATTTTTAAGAAAGCCTTTTTAACTTTTTTTGCCCATTTACATCTAATATTTACAATGGTATAATATTTTTGGTGAAATTATGAAGAAATTTAATATGATTGATGAAGAGTTTATCTGCCATAATTGTCATAAAAAAGTAGATAAATTAAATTATACTGCTAGAGACCACTGTCCTTATTGCTTGCACTCTATTCACGTTGATATTAATCCAGGAGATCGTGCTAACGAATGCCAAGGAGATATGGTTCCCATTGGTATTGAAAAATTTAAAAACACCTATAAAATTATCTATAGGTGTAATAAATGCCATACTATTCATAAGAATATTATGGCTAATGATGATAATTTCGATTTAATCATTGAATTATCACATATTAATTAAATCTAATATTTTTAATAAAATCATAAATGTATGGATAAAACATAACTGCGAAAAAGATAATTATTATCATAATAACAAACGTCTTTAACTCGGAGTTATTTTTCTTTGTATTCTGCTCTTCAGCATTTTCCATTGGTTGACTTACTGGTTGTTCTACTGGTTGAGGTTCTTGTTGAACTATATTATTTAAATTAGGTACTTGGTTGTTATCTGCATATTGCTGACTATAATTATTATTTGCAAATTGTTGATTGTAATTATTTAAATTATTGTTATCATAATTATTATAGTTATTATTCATACCATTATATTGATTTTCATTCATATTAATATCTCCTATTGTAAATTATTATTGTTATTATTTTGACTAGGTCCATACACAAAGTTTAATCCAGGTGCACCATTAACATTGGGCATATTATTAACTGGTTGTTGCATATTATTTGGTACTGTATTTACTGGAATGCTTTCCTGAATAGGAATTTGACTAGATGAACTATTAGTAGGTATATTACTAATATTATTTTGATTAAATCCTTGATTAATATTTACAGGACTTATAGGTCTTGGTTCATCCCAAGAATTAACTACAATATTAGGGTTTCCATTTCCCATAGCTTGATTATTATAAACTGGTGTTTGTTCTGGTACTGGGTTAACATTAAAAGTACCATTACTTACTTGATTAACGTTTTGATTACTAGTAGACATTGGATTAACAAATCCTTGTTGTATATTCTCATTTGGCATCATTTGATTTACCGGATTAACAACTGGCTCAGGTGTTGGCACTGAGTTAACATTAGGCATACTTTGATTTACTCCATTCATAGTTTGATTACTATTAGGCATCATATTTTTATTCATTTCAATATTTGGTACTTGATTTGTAGGACTCACTACCCCACCATTAGTATAGTTATTAATCATACTTTGTTCGTTCATATTATTAACCGGTTGTTGCATATTATTAGTAGCAAAATTAGGAACATTATTAACCATATTATTATTAACATTTTGATAATTATTATTAAGCATACCAGCCATATTCATATTAGTATTTATATTGTTTACTGGTGTTGGAACTTCAGTAGGTACTACCTTAGCTTGATTACTTGGAGTACCAATACTTTCATTACCCTTACCACTTTTACTTTTAGACTTCCTATCAGCAATAAATCCTATCGTTGTAAATATTGCGATAACTAATATTGCTATAATCCACAAATAGTTATCGTACAAAAAATCAATTATATTCATTTCATCTATCTCCTTCTTATTCTATCATGATAATTTTATCATAATTATTCTTCTTTTTCAAGACCAAAACGATAAACGTAAGTTGAGTCTACTTTATTTAATAAATTAGTTAAAATATCTATTGATTGTCGATATTGTCCTTTATTAAATAATTCACTAGCTTCCATTACCCCATCATCAATATCTTTCGATATAGCACAATATCTATTAGCATACACTATTAACTTCTCATTTAAATTAACTAATTTTACCATATCATTTGTTTTATTATATATTTTAAATACCAAGTCTCTTGCTGTATCAACACGAATATTTAAAATCTTAATAACTATTGGTTTCTTATTTAATTCTTTAATAATCTCTCTAATAGCCTCCTGAGCTTCTCTTAATTCTATAAAGTAACTATTTGGTATTACCGGTATCTTATTATCTCTAATCTTATTCTTAGATTGTTTTAATAAGTTCTGAATAGTTTCTAATTGATCTTTCGCACGATTCTCATCATCTTGCATACTAGTAATAGATTGTAATCTAAAGTCTAAATCATCTTGTAATCTCGTTAGTTTTCTCTCTAAACCATCTAATTCTTCAACTAACTTAGAATAAGCAAACGTATGCATCTTACTTTGCTCAATTAAAATCTTATAATCAGCATTTATTTGTTCAAGGCTTTTATTTAATAGACTAAACTTATTTATCTCTTCATCTTTTAAATCATAAGTTTTCTTAATATCATCCATCTGAATATAAATATCATATACTACTTTATTAATATTTTCTAATTTATATTTTAATACTTTACAATTCTCTCTAAAAGTATCCTTACTTTCTTTTTCTTTATCAAAGCTTGTAAATATTGAATTTAAATAATCTAACATTGTCTTTAGTTCTAATGAAGCATCCCCTATTTCAAATTTCTTTAAATTCTCAATAATATTCTGACACTTTTTTCTAATCTCACTTATATTATATTCAATATTTAAATAATCTAGTGGATATCCATCTCTTTGCATACGATAATACATTGTATTTACTTCATCAATCTTATTATTAACTAGTGTTGTCGCCATCAATATAATTGAAGGTGCTTCATCAATAACTTTCTTTAAAGTATTTATTTCTGTTTCTAACTCTTCAACTATTTTTTCAACTAAAATATAGTCATTATTATCCATAGCTTTCTCAAAACTTTTAATCTTATTATCGATAGAATGAAACTCTTTAGTAATAGATTCCCCTACTTCTCCATAATCTTTACTAGTTCTCTCAAACTTGTTTTGAATTTCACGATATACTATTTTTAACTTGGTAATAATTGATCTATTTCTTTCCTCAGATGTTGTAATTACTTTAATTTCCTCTAATAAAGATTTAGTCTTATCTCTTAATTCTTCTAATTCTATTTCAATATAAGCTATCTTCTTAATCGCGTCTTTATAATCTTTTCTATCAATTAAAAAGTCAGCATCTGTTATTAAATCATTTAAAATATCTATTCTATTCTCTTTAATATCTTTAAACTCATTATCCCAATAATCAAGTTTATTCTTTAAGTTATCTGTTTTAACTAACTCTTTTACTTTAGATAACTCTGATAAAATAGGTACTCCTATTAAATGATTCTTTTCAATATCTAAGTTCTTTATTTCTTCTTTATATTTACTTTTCTCTTTATTATTTACTATTAAAATGGCCCCTATAACTAAAAATAAAAGCACCACAACAATCAATATAATTAATAACATTGTATTATCCATATTATCACCGCCAAAGACTATTAATCATAATATATTTTATCACATTATTAATTATTTTTAAATGTTTTTTTATGCTTTTATAATTAAATATTATTGTGTCAATAAAATACTCCCTAACTACAAGGATTTGCACAACTATCAGTAAACTCATATTTACTATTAGCATAGTTAATATAACCCACTAAATCATTGCCATTAGAGTCTTTTAAATCATCATCAGTAACATAACCATTAACTTTTAAAGTATCTGTTGATAAACAACATGCTCCATTCATAAAGTTTGAATAATATCCTAATGAATTTTTATTCTCTGAGATAAATAACTCCGCTGAAGACACTATTATTTTCTTCTGTGACTCACTAAGTTTATTCTTATTCTTCTCTAAAGATGCTGTAATATTAGGAATAGCCACCATAGATATAGCTAATAATATTACAATAACTGCTAATAACTCTACTAAAGTAAAACCCTTATTATTTAATTTCATTATCACCATCTCCTAACAATGTGTACAATCATTTGTTCTCTCATCAATAAAACTATAATTACCATTATTATACATAACACAACCAATAATAGTCTTATTATCACCATCTATTAAATCATCACTAGATAAATAATTATTACTAACTAGCCAATCAGTTGCAATCCCACATTTATTTTGCATAAAATCATTATAATTATACTTATTCTTATTATCTTTAGCATACAATATACTTGCAGATATTATTATCTTTTCTCTACCAGCATTAGCCTTATCTTTATTTCTCTGTATTATTGTATTTATACCCACTGTTGACATTAAAGCAAGTGCTAATAATACCGCAATAACTGCTAATAACTCTACTAAAGTAAAACCTTTATTATTCATTCTATCACACCCTATAATAATTATAATAGATTATTAATTTTAATTCAACAAAAAACGTCTAAGTATTTAAACCTAAACGTTATCTTTACATATTTTGTTATATTCATGAACATTTACAGCCATTCCTAAAACAAATATATATGACAAAGTATATATCCATATTAATAAAATTATTATCGCTGATAAATTACCATAAACTATATCATATCTAGCAAAATTATTTAAATATATCTTAAAAACAACTGTCGCAATTGACCAAATTACTGTAGTAAATAGTGCTCCATAAGTAGTACTACTACTAGGTATCTGTCTACTAGGAGCTATTGTATATATTAACTTAATATTAAAATATATAATTAAGAAAGTAAATGGCCACTTAACTATCTTAAACACTAATATAATTTGGTTTATAAAGTTCTTAAATACTTTAGCACTCTTAATAAGACTCAATATATTATCACCAAATATTGGTACTACTATTAAGAATAAGAATAATATAACAACAAGTATTAATAATAATGTCGCTCTAATTCTATCTTTAATAGTATCTACTTCATTAACTTTATATAACGTATTAGCAGTCATTACTATTGAATAAGTACCATTAGTAGCCAAAGCAAATGCGACAATATTGAAAAATCCTAAATTACTATCAAAACCTTTACCAGATATAACATCAATAATAACTGAACTAGCTTGCTCTGGCAAGATATCTGATAATAAATTAATTAATGAATCTATTGATATAGAAAAAGAAGAAGCAATTAACACAATAATTGTCAAAGTAGGTATTAAAGCCATAACTATATAATAAGCAATATTAGCAGGTAACACACTCATCTCACGCTTTTTTAATATTCTAATTAACTCTTTAACATAATTTGTAATCTTCTTCTTCATAATATCCCCATTCTTTATTTTTGCTTTTCCTTAGCTTCACGCATTGCTAAAGTTGCCTCGTTAATAGCGTCATCTATTGTCTTAACATCATCAGTAATCATACTATAACCAATAGTAGCTCCAAACTCATGTGGAAGTTCATTTAATTCTTTATTTAATTTTCTTATATATTCAATTACTTTCTTCTCATCATATCCAACCATATATATTAAGAATTCATTACCATCTGTTCTAACAACATCACTATTTTCTTTTTGATTAACTATTAGAATACTAGCCGCTTTCTTAATAACATTATCCCCTTCTTCATGTCCATAATTATCATTAATATACTTAATATTATTTAAATCAATAATTAATATTGCTTGTGGATATATAACATTATCATCCCACTTTTTTATATTATAATTTAAATAATTTCTATTCTTTAAAGAAGTCATTATATCAATGAACTTATACTTATCTTCTTTCGTTAACTTAGTGTTTTTCTTTTTCTTAGTGCTAAGCAACATTACTACTACAGCAATTACTACTCCAATACCTATTAATAAATACTTAATAACATTACCTAATAAACTAGTAGTATTGACAATAAAGTCAGTATTATAATCATATCTAATATCTTTATAATCTATTGAAGATACATAGTAATTAAATAATTTAGCAAATGTTCTATTCTTTTGAACATCTCTGATTGCAAAACGATATTCACTATTTAAACTATTCTCATATACTATTTTATAATCAGATAATTTCTTATCTTTATAGTAAATATATGTGGCTTTGTCCATTGCTACAATAGCATTATTATCAATATTTCTAAGTAACTCATCAGTATTGTTATATGCTTTAGTAGCAATACTATTAACACTTAAATAATTATGTAAATATGTACCATTAACAGTATATACTGTTTTATCATATAAACTTCTTATCGAATTAACATTAATATTCTCTTTAGCTAATATAACATAATCTTCCGAAAATAAACTATCAGTAGTTAATATATCAACATTTAATCCACTAGTCGCATAATTAGCAAATACCACATCTACTAAACCTGCTGATAAATCTTTCTTTAATGATGCAATATCTGGATATGCTACTACTTTAAAATTAACATCTGCTAATTCTTCAAAACCACTTAAATAGTTTGATAATATTCCAACAAATTGTTTAGATACAGTATTTTCAAATGGCATATTAATAACATAACCATATACATATTCTTGTGAATTATAATTTAACTTCTCTTCCTCAGTAATCTTTAAACCATTAAATACAGCACTTAATAAATTATTCTTATAAGATTCGTTCAATTTATCTTTACTATATACTATAAAATACTTACGCATAATACTATATAAAGTATTATCGTTAACGGTTAATACATACTTTCTACTTATATCACCATAATGATAGATAATATGTAAATTATTAGATAAGATATCTTCTAAGTACATAATCTTAGGTACAATAATATAATCAACTTCCCCATTATTAATTAAAGTAATTAATCCTTCTATATCCTCACTAGGAGTATATGAAATATTCTTAATATTAGATAAATAATAATTAACTGAAGACATATCATCAGATAAAACACCCATCTTCTTATTGCTCAAGTCTTCTAATTCATTTATTGAAAAACTATTCTTACCTACTATTACATATTTATCTTCATATATAACAATATCTTTATCTCCCGCTTTTTCATTACTTCTAAGAACCTTAAAAGCCACATTCTTATATCCACTAGGATCATTAGCAAAATAAGATACTTTATTAAACTTTATCTCAAAACTATCTGTAAAACTATCTAGAAAATCAAATATTACTCCCTCACCATTAATACCATATAC
>OLHG01001758.1_pt1 | contig 12667 bp, 7 predicted proteins | sample 1605971 | NCBI WGS metagenome assembly OLHG01 (sample SAMN03283289) | human gut metagenome | biome: human-associated habitat; material: feces | host: Homo sapiens | place: Peru | collected 2012 | reverse complement strand
TGAATCTGCAGAACGGCTACAACGGCAACCTGACCTCCCGGGAGGCCGGCTCCGTGGGCGGCCAGATGGTCAAGAAGATGAGTACCATACGAACTGCGAACTGTACCCGTAAAGACAGGACTGCTGCAGGACATGAGATAGAAGTTCGGTACATAGCGGGAATCACGGTTTGAGTTGCTGGATTAACAAAATAGATGCAGCGCAGCCCACCGGTCAGATGATCGGTGGGCTGCGCTGTCACGCAACATCCTTATACCGTGTATACACATACTCATAGATTTTTTGCCGGTATACGGAAATGCTAACCTCATCGTAGGATTCAGGAAGTTCGGCCCACAGAGTATCTCGAATCAGATTGTCGATGGTCGCCTTGGTTTCCTGCTTGTCCGTCCAGTGGTCAAGCTCTGTAATCTTAGCCTTGACTTTCTCCAGAAGATCGACCGCCACTTTCTTTATTTTCTGAATATCCTGCTTGGACAGGTTTTCAGAAAACAGCATATCGTATAATGACAGCTCTTCATCACTGGAGAATCCCTCACGGACATACCGCTGTTCCTCCTGATCCATGTCTTTGACCAGCTGCATCAGTTCATCAAAGGTTTTTTCAATTGTGACTCTATCCTGCTGGCTGTTGTACTCCTCAATGATTTGCTGGTATCGCTCGTGATACTTGATACGGTCGGGATTGTTGAATAGCATGGCTTCCAGACGGACACGAATGAGGTCCTCAAGGTCCTTCATCACCAGATTCTTTTTCTTCGCCTTGGCAAATTCCCGCCGCAGCAGGTCAAAGTCAATCTGGCTGATGTCAAACTGTCTGGAGGGTGTGAGACCTTCGGCCGCTTCTTCCACATGAACATAGTCGCTGATAATGTTGTTGATCTCCACCATCAGCTCAACGTTGGAAACGGTCTTGCGCTTTTTCTTCAGCTCACCATAGATGGCCGCAATCGCCTCATAGCGTTTGCGAGAATCCAGTTCTATATCTTCACGGTCGGCATATTTCATCAACCGAATGAGCTCAGCGGCGTAAGTCTGGAAGGTTTTCTTTTCCTCAATAGTGGAGGATACCGCATTGGCCGCCGTTTGAATCAGCTGTAGCTTTTCAAAATCCTTTGCACCGACCAGCGTTTGCAGAGAGAAGTCACGCTTTGCAAGAAAGTTTTCTGCCGCTGCGATGGTCTCCAGAATACGGGAAATCAGCTACCCCTTGTCCACCGTAGGATCGGCTCCACCGGTTCCGTTCACATTGGCGGTGTAATCGGCCAGCGCCTTCCGAAGCGCCTTGACGATGCCGATGTAGTCAATGATCAGGCCGTTGCTTTTCCCTTCTGCCACGCGGTTGGCGCGGGCAATGGTCTGCATCAGCGTATGGGCTTTCAGCGGCTTGTCCAGATACAGGCAGGACAGGCACTTCACATCGAAGCCGGTGAGCCACATGGCGCAGACAAACACGACCCGGAGCGGGTTGGCAGGATCTTTGAATTCCTTGTCCAACTCCCGCTTTTCCATTTTTTCGCGGTGCGTCTTGATATCCAGGCCCCACTTTTGGAAGGTCTGGATCTCATTTTGCTCCTGACTGATGACCACAGCCATTTCCGTTTCCTGCATCCATTGCAGCTTGCGCTCCAGCTCCTGGGTCTCTTGCTGCGTGGCGTGTTTGATCTGAATTTTCAGCGCTTCAATTTCAGCCGCCCAATATTTTTGGACCAAATCATACATGCGAACACAGGTCACCTTATTCAGGCAAACAAACATGGCTTTCCCGCTTGTCCACAAATCGGAGTAATGGCTCACAAAATCCCGTGCGATGGATTCCAGGCGGGGCGTTGCTGTCAGCAGATGGATCTCTTTGGCGAACTCCGCCTCCAGCTTGTCCTGCTGATCCACATCCAGATCCGCCTGCTCAATGGCATCCAGAATCCGATCTGTGATTTCCGGATTGTCCTTGATATCCAGGATTTTTTCGCCGCGGTTTTCGTAGTACAGCGGCACGGTCGCGCCGTCCTCCACCGCCCGCTTGAAATCATACACCGATATGTAGCCGCCGAAGGTGCGCTCGGTGATGTTGTCATTGGACAGAAGCGGCGTGCCGGTAAAGCCGATTCGGGACGCTGTCGGCAGCAGGCGCACCATGTTGTCCGCAAAAATGCCGTACTGGCTGCGGTGCGCCTCATCGGACATAATCAGAATGTCATGGTCGGGGTAGATTGGCTCCACATCCGTCTTGTTGAATTTCTGAATCAGCGTGAAGATAAAGCTGGGATTGCCCCGCAGCTTCTGCTCCAGATCTGCCCCGCTGGACGCGATGAACTGGCTGGCCTTTGTCTTGCCCAGCAACCCGCAGTTTTCAAAGGTATCACTAATTTGGGTGTTCAGCTCGTCCCGGTCAGTCAGAATGACAATGGTGGGCGAGCCGGAGAACTTGCGGCGAATCTTCTGCGCCAGAAACACCATGGAGTAGCTTTTGCCGCTGCCCTGGGTATGCCAGAACACGCCCAGCTTGCCGTTGTTCAGCTTGCGGGCCTCATAGGCTTTGATCGCCTCGTTGACACCGAGATACTGGTGGTTCCGGGCAAGGATTTTTGCTGTATGCCCACCCGAGTGGTCAAACAGGATGAAGTTTTCCAGCAAATCAAGAAAGTTTTCCTTTTTGCAGATGCCCCGGAGCATGGTTTCCAGCGCCACGCTGCCCTGCTCCTGCTCAGACAGACGCTTCCACTCGTGGAAGAACGCATATTTGCTGCCCAGGGTCCCCACCTTGGCCTCCACGCCGTTGGAGAGAATCAGAAAGGCGTTGTAATAGAACAAATGCGGAATGGTGTCCAGATAGTCGGTGTAGTTGTTGGTATAGGCATCCTGCACATCCACGGTGTTCTTCTTCAGCTCGATGAACAGCAGAGGAATCCCGTTGACAAAGCCGACAATATCCGTACGGCGGCGGTACAGGTCGCCGTGGATCTTCAGCTCTTTGATGGCGAGGAAATGGTTGTTATCGGGATTCTGAAAATCGATAACAGCAGCTTTCTTCTCTTCGGTTTTGCCGCCAGGCTTCTTCACTGTGACGGGGATGCCGTCACGAATCAGGAAATATTTTTCCTCGTTGATCTGCAGCAGGGAGGCGGTGGACAGTCGGTACTCCAGTGTGCGCTGAGCCTCGTCCATCTGAGTGGGTGTGATCCACGGATTCAGGCGCAGCAAAGCCTCCCGAAAATACCGGGTCAACAAAATCTCTTTATAGCTTTTGCGCCCAAAGCTGCCGTCTTCGCCCAGCTTTTCCGTATTGTAGGCAAAGGCAACCTCCCACCCCAGCTCCCGCTCCAACAGCTGGCCAGCGGATTCCTGGACGAGGATGTTTTCGGAATAGTCGTGGCTCATGTGTATCCCTCACTTAAACAATATTCCAATGGAATCTTCATCTATTTTTTCCTTTTGATGTAAGCATCTTTTGATTGCGTCCTCACGAAATTGAATATCAATTATAGCGTTATCAATATTCTGTAGTTGGTGATTCGATACCAGCAAAGTAACAATTTCAAGCAAACATTCATCTACATAACTATGCAGGTGTTCACCTAATTCTTTTAAATTTGGAGGATTCTCTCCTGCATGAATTATCGAATTACGAGTACGGTACAATCTTTTAAAATGCCAACTTATGCGTTTTCTAAACCGCTCCATATCTGCGAGAACATTTTTCTTTTCGATGAAATCGTTGCTAATTTGACTCATGCGGCTTCTGAGAAGAGGATAATCTTTTAACCACCCGTAAACCTCTGTTCTCAGCGAGCTGAATTGTGGTAGAAATAAAAGGCGGCTTAACCACTCGCTACATTCTTCTTTGTCAATCGCATTTTTCAGTTCATTGATTCTTTCTTTTTGCAAATTTTCTTCTAAATTGTGTCCTAAGTCTTCGATCAAATAGCATAAATAGTCTCGCTGCAATATCGGCAAAACCTTTTTCTCAATTTCTGCGCTTTTTGATTCAGTCTGCTCTGAAACAAACAAGATTTCAAACACAGTCCATAAATTTAAGAAGCCGTTCCTCAAATCTTTTTCTGCAATAGCTACATTGTGCATCTTAATTGCTCGGTCAATAGAGACAAACGAATCCCGTTTGTTTGCTAAAAGCGTAGAAATAATTGTTGCTGATGCCTCGCCTGCCGAATTATTTTCAATACTGTTAGAGTAGTCAAATCCTTCTGGATGAAGATTTACAAAGGCGACTTGTCCATTTGCATCAATAACCTTACATGTATTGAACAGCCAATCTACTTTTTGATCCCCGATAAAATTATAATATCTAAAGAATAAAGATAACGCCTCGTACGCTCTATTCGATGCAGATCTTTCATCAAATGCCGCTACTTGCATTTTAATAACATCGTACTTATTGCGATCATATTTCAAATCAGAAGCATCGATGTCAATATTAAATATAACTTTAAGATGTCTTTCAAGAATTTCTTGAAAAGAAAAAGCTTGTTTGTTAATCGCCAAGTATATATTATATTGGCGCTTTTTAAAATCAAAGCGATCCAGAAATTTACTTAACGAATCTATCGAATCAACTTTCGAATCAGAAAATACCAAACGATTATAATAAAATACAAATTCGTGGCTATAGCCTGCGCCAATCAACCCCGGTATAAAGCATCTCAACGCCCTTTCAATTTTCTTTTTCTCCTTTTGCTGCGGAACAATTTCTTTCAAATATTCAATGCACCAACGATTATAAGCCCCTAAAATATTGAGAAGATAGCTCATTATTTTTTCTTGATCTTGCGTTGTTGATGAATTGATTTTTTGGAGAATATCAGCTCGTCTGTCTTCATCGATATGCTCCCGAATAATCAAATCATTAGAGAATGAATCTTGAAACTCATCCATGATATATTTCAAGTGGTTTTCATTAATTGTGTTGCTTTTAACCAATTCAGCAACACTTAGGTACTCACGAACAAGCAAATAAGTATTAAGAACAGGTGTTTTATAAATGTGGGCTGAATAGTAAAATAGCATTTCTTGAATTCGTTGCGTAAAATACAATAGGCCGTCATGCTTGAAATTGGAATCCCAATTATTTAGTTTATAAAACTTCACATTTACACCTCTATTTCACCGCGCATCAATTTAGAAAGTAATCGGTTACGGACTTCTACTAACTTCATATTCTGTTTATTCTTGACTTGAATCTGTGCAAACATGGGACCAACATGCTTTTCAAACGACTCCATTACCGAATCTGTCGGTTTAAGATAAGGTAGGGTCTTCAGCTTATCCACTTGTGCCCGCTGACGACCATCACTGCCGGTCATACTGTTGATTGCATTTTTCCTAAAATCATCTGTCCGAGCAAGCAGATATACCATATACGGATTTATGCCTAGTGAACGCATGACAATAAATTCGGTTGACCCAACAGCACCCTCTGCGGAATAAAGTTCGGAAACAAAAGCTGTTTTCCCGTTTTCGAGACAAGGCGTAATCCTAGCCAGCAAAGTATCTCCGTTTTGAAATTTACTGCCCGAATTTGAGATTGTCTCTCCAAATTCTGTTGTATCGAGAACCATAGATGATGTGCTTAACGCTGACATAGGAACGTTTTGCTTAATTCGTTCTTTACTCAGTTGCACCTTTGGGTTAAACGTGATAACATCGTCTAAAACGCAATAATGCCACCCCTCCGGCACTCCGTCCACAATCTTCACATTCTCATGCCCCGGGAAGCGCAAATCCACAAACCATTCCTTGTACAACCGTTGTGCCGCTTCTTCCAAGAGTTTGATTTGTTTTTGGTTATTTTCAATCAAGTTATCATAGGCGGATAGAATCCCAGCTATTGCTTTTTGCTCCTCAAGAGACGGAAACGAAATCAAGAAATCCGGGAATCGAATCAATGGTATTCTATCCACTGTTGCTCCGATAACTGTGTTTTCGGAAATAATTCTTCTCCATTTCTCGGAGAAGAAGTAGTAATACAGAAACCTACCATTTACTTTCGTTTCGTCTGGGCGAATTAAAGCCATACGACGTCCCAGGCATCCATGAAACCCATCAGGAATGACTGCATAAAGGTTTAGCGTAGCCTCATAGGAAAAAACAATATCTCCCCCTTGTGGTATGACACGTTTTGTCCATCTTGGGAAATCATCTTCACTAATATATTTGGGATTGCTAATATCCAAATGCCCATCTTGCGTAATGTTGGAAATGCCAAGAAAAATGGCACCGTCATTGCTTACAGGTGGCGTAGCATGAGGTCCATCATAAATTCCTTCGCACACGTCTTTTATCTTTGCCTTCTCCCAACTCATAGCCCCATCTCCTTCAAATTCTCAGAAATGGTCTGCATGAGTTCATTAGACTCTGCCTGTAATTTCAGCAATTCCCGGTGGATTTCCCCCATCCGCTGAGCAAAATCCACGCCGTCATTCTCCACGGCGGCCACGCCCACATAGGCGCCGGGGGTCAGGGAGTAGTTCTTCTCTGCGATCTCGGTGCGGCTCGCCACCTTGCACAGGCCAGGGATGTCCCTATACTCGCCCTCGCCGAACTTTTCATAGAGCCATCGTGCTTCCCGGATAATATCCACACACTCACGGATGCTTTGTTCGTGAGAAGAAATGATGCCATTTAACTCTTTTACATACCAAGAGACTCTTGCTGGACTTCTTCCTGCTCTGCTAGCCAGCAGTTGTTTGACAGGCGTTCTCATTTTGTTTTCTTCCAGATATGGGGCAAACTTTGTCACAGAAATCTTTTGCAAACGCAGAAAATCCTCCAACATTTGCTGGATTTCTACACAATCATCCAGGGTTTCCATTGCATCTGCTTTCTGCTGCAATTCATGCCCCTTTGCATTTGCTTCCCGGTAGAAATCCGGAAGCATTTCCGTAGATAACATTCCTGTCTGGAAGCTGACAATAGATGAGACAAAGCTTTTGATGCGATTGACATACTCACCAATTAGCCCTGTGTATTTTTCCTCATCGCCCCGGTACAGCCAGACAATGGCATTCAGGTTTTTGAGCTGCCACTCGCTCCATTCGTTCAGCGTCCGGTCTACCACGGTATAGTAATTCCGGGCGTCCAAGAACAGCACCTTGTCCTGTAGCTCCTCGCTTTTGCCCTTATCAAAAAACCACAGGGAGCAGGGCAGGCTCTTGGTATAGAAGAAATTGTTGCCCACGCTGACCATCACATCCACATGGCCAGTCTCCACTATTTTTTGCCGAATGTCCCGGTCTTTGCCGGAGCTGTCCGTGGCAGAGGATGCCATGACGAAGCCCGCGCGACCTTTCTCGTTCAGGTAGGAATAAAAATAGGAAATCCACAGATAGTTGGCATTGCCGAACTCCTTTTTTGCGTTGACGGAAGGCAGGCCAAAGGGCAGACGGCCTGCGCTCTGGGCAGACTCGGCATTGACCTTGTCCACATTGAAGGGCGGATTGGCCATGACATAATCGCAGCAGCCGTCCAGATTGTGGGCGTCGTGGTAGAAGGTGTTGGCCTCATCGCCGGACTTGATGATGCCGTTCAAACCGTGAACGGCCATATTCATCAGGCAGAGCTGGGCGTTATATTCCACCTTCTCCTGACCGTAGAAGGTCATAGCAGAGTTGGCAGACATTCCCGCATGGTTCACGAAATCGCCGGTCTGGACGAACATACCGCCGCTGCCGCAGGCGGGGTCCAGCAGAATGCCGCCGGTCGGCTCCAGCACATTGACAATCATCTTGACCAGCGATTTGGGCGTGAAGAACACACCATCGTCCTGGGCGATGTTCTTAGCGAATTTATTGAGGAAGTATTCATAGATACGGCCGATGATATCACCGCCCACTTCGTCCAGCGCGCTATTGTTGAAGATACGAAGAAGTTCTGCCAGCAGTTCGTCAGAGAACATGGTGTAATCCTTGGGCAGCACGCCGGTGAGCTGCTCAGGCTGGGCCTCCACCAGCTCCATGGCGTTGTTGACTACTTCGCCAAGGCTGTTCATGGTATGACCGCTCTGATTGGTCAAACCCGCGGATGCGATATCAGCAGGGAGATTGACCAGGTATTCATACTGGGCTTCCCGGGGCAGGAACAGTGCGCTCTTGGACGCAAAGTCGCTGGCCTCCACAGGCATCATGCGCCCGTTGCGGACGGGACGATTTTTCAAAATCTCCGACTCCACCAGTTTGAAGCGGCTGTAGGCATAACGCAGGAAGATTAGGCCCAGCACGGGCATACAGTATTGGTTGGAGGTCAGCTTGGAGCCTGCGCGGAGCAGGTCGGCGGATTCCCACAGGTCTGCTTCCAGTTTTCGAATGTTTATCATATCTATTTCTCCTTCGGCTTACGCCGATATTCTTTCGTTTCACCCCGTCACAACGGATTGCAGGGGCTGAAGATATAATCTATTATACTGCACACCTGCACCAAAAGGAAGATTTGCACCTTCACGATTTTGGCGCAGATGCTTCCTTTTGTTTTTCTTCGCACCGGTGGCAAACTGCATTTTTACAGTTTGGGTACCACCGTGAGAAGAAAATTGCAGGTGTCCAGAGGAATGCAATCCCTTTGGCTCTGGGTTTCCAATAGGGGCGAGCAGCATCCTGCTGGCACACGATTTTGCTCGCAAAGTCTAGTGTGTTATACCTTTTGCGACCGCTGACGCTGGAAAGGGGCTGTCACCGTACTGGACAGACCTTTTCCTGTGGCAGCAGAAGGACGAATATTTGCAAGCACGGGAGGCTTGCGGATATTCGTTCTTCGGGTGTAGGTGATGCAGCAAAGTGCAGGTCGTTGACCGAAACTGTGTTGCATCGCCGGGGGAGCAAAAGGTATATAAAGCCCGCCGCCGCGACACTTTTCCCCAAAAGGTCATCGCTTATTCATCCGTCATTTCGTCGATTATTTTCAAAAATGCACCCCATGCTTCTATGATAGATGCAAGCAGAAATGTTCGATGCTGTTCGTACCACCACGGCAGCTCCAGCCACACATTATCCAGGGCTTGCGCTTCGGTTTTCTTTGCCCTGCTTACGGAGAGATTAAAATGCTTCGCTGTCTCCGCCAGCGGATGCTCCGTTTCATCATCGAAGCCGAAGCGATAACGCAAATACTGTTTCTCTCTGTTCTTAATCATATCAAGAGCATGGTGGAGATCATCGTACCGTTCCTCTGCCAGATATATCTGTTCCGGAGTTTGGAGAGTGGGGTCTGCAATAAAACTCTGCTTGCTCCGAACTTCGTCTTTCGCAAGCTCATCCAGAGAAACAATGCTGTTCAGGTTTTTCGCCTCAAAGGGCACATTCTGTGAGCGGACGTAGTCGATCATGGCGTTCCGTATTGCGGAAGCGGCATATGTCAGAAATAGGTTTCCGCTGTTGGGATTGTAGCTGTCGATGCAGCCGAGCAAACCCAACGAGCCTTCCTGCACAAGATCGTCAAGTGAAATTTGCAGAGATCGGTTCAACTTCGCTTGTGCGCTCCACACTTCGTATGCAGTCTTTTTGATGAAGCGAAGATTGTTTTCAATCAGCAGATTCTGCGCATCGGCGTCGCCCCGCTTGGCCAACGCACAGAGCTGTTCATTGGTTATCAGGTCTCTTTTCATGGTTTTGTAACGTACCGGTCATTGCAAGGAACATCTGCTTGACCGCTTCTGTGTCAATACCGGGCAGATGGGAAACGGACTGTGCCACCGCTTCACCAATCTGCTCTGCGGTGATTTTGCGATTTAGCTTTTTCTGCCCTTTGGTCAACTCGGCATATATCTTTTTCACTGCTTGCGAGGTCAATTCACGGGTGGCAGACAGATCGTTACCAACCTCTTTCTTTACTGCTTGCACAGCAGACATGAACGAGTGCTGGATTGCAGTAAGGTCTGCCTGATATGTCGGGGTCTGCAATTTCTTTACATCGTCAACTGCTTCCGGCTGACCTCTCAGCATACCGGCGATGTTTGCGTACAACTGATTCTGTGCCGCAAAGCCTTTGGCAAGTTCGTCATCCAAGTAACCGGATATCAGATTTGTGGTGTTGGCAAACTCCGGATTTTCAAGCAGCGCATTGACCACCCGCGGATTCACCTTGTGAGTATACAGATTTCTCGCTGCCTGCACCGACAGGCCAAGCTCGGCAATATCATAATTCAGGCGGTCAGGGGTATCGACCTCGCCAAGCAGGAAGTCGGTGGAGACATTGAACACACGGGCAATGCGAATGATATTTTCGTCACCCAGCTTGTCCGTCTTGCCGCTGATGAAACGGCTCAAAGAACTTTCCGAACAGCCGATGCGAGTAGCAAGCTCTGCCTGTGTGATCTTTCGGGATTTCATCAAGTCCTGTATGCGGTCACGGATTTTTCCGGGAAGATAAACCTGTTCCATCGCGGCACCTCCTTGAATTTATTCTTCGTCTTCGTCGGTTTCGCTCGGTTCTTCCGCAACAATATTGAAAGAGAATTGATCTTTCTCAAAACCGAATTCAGCCAACAGGTTTTCAATAAATCGAATGCATGACCACGCCGACAGATTGGCTTCCAAATAGATGCCATCAGTCACTTTCCACGGCCAGCGCATACCCGATCCATCAAGATTCAAATGCACATGCTTCCGCTTTGTAGAGTTGAAGGAATAATTGTTTTCTGCCAATGTCTGCAATTTGCCGGGGCTTTTCTTGTCCAACAGTTTGATAACGTCCAGCAGCATCAGTGCATACTTGTTTTGACGATACGTTTCACCGAACAATTTGAAGGAGACAAGCTTCTTTCCTGTGACTTCATCATAGTTATCGAGCGTTAATGTTTCTATGTATTCGAATTCTATCGAATCATCAAGAATACGTTCAATTTTGTATCTTGTCAAAACAATTCCCGCAAGGCGTTTTGCTCTGGCTTGAATGTCTGCAACATTCCAGCTCTCTTTATCCAAGACATCGCTGTTCAAAATAACTGCCTTTGAATTTTCACGGATGATATCCTGTTTCTCGGCAAAGCTCTTGTTTGACAGCTCAGAATTATATCCGGTAACGGAAAGATTGCCGAGTGTGTGGAGATATTCTTCGTGTTCTTCGGGACGGATATGGCTCCAGTCCGCACTCAACGTCTGAGGCATGATATGTTCGATGGTAAGGTTCTCAGCTTGCAGGATTTCTTTGCCGTCACCATTTTCAATATCCAACAGAAGGAAACGACACAATGCGTTGTTACCATAGATATTTGCTTTTTGCAATGCTCTCTCAAATTCTGCCGCAGAAGGAATGACATCTTTCGAAGAAACCGTAAACAGGAACTTATTGAGCGTTTCATAATACTTTTGCTTGTTGGATGCCACTTTGAAAATACGGTTGTACAGATAAGTAAACAATCCTCGCAGGGTGTTGGAAGGAACACCGCAAACCATTCTGCGTAATAGGTATGCAAGGATGAATTGCAGAATCTTTTCTACAGTTTCTTCGGTAATGACTCCCTGATGATAGTCGTCAAATACATGCAGCAAGAAGGGATAGCAAGTAGTCTGATTTAACACACGCAAACGGTACAGCAGTTTGTTGATACGGTCAGAATACTTGTCGCTGCCGTAAACAAAGGCTCCGAAAATCTCTGCGTAGTACCGCAGCTCCTTCAAAATGTTTTCCTGCGAATAGCCGCTGTCCTTGAACAACTTCACGAAACTGTTGTAAAGCTGTCTGCTATTTACGGGCTTACTGGTCTTATAAACGATATACTGCATGAAGAACGCATCCAAATTGGAGTAATCCATTTTGTTGCGGAGCGTTTTTTCAATGTACAGCCAGTAGTTTTCATACAGCTTCTCTTGGTCATCTGCATTCATCAGCAGGTAATTTCGAATGAGGTCAGCGTTGGACAGCTCCAAACCGGTAGAATTGATGCTTTCAAAAATAACTTGCGGATCATCTTCGCCCTTGGTGAGAACAATTTCAACGATCTCCAGTTTTGTCAGTGCATCAAGCACATGAGACGGATTGATGCCCTTTTCTGCCCAGCGCTCAAAGCGCTCTTTGCAGAGCATAAAGTTATGGTAGATATGAGTATCCTCATCCATTTCATCAATCTTGTCTTCCAACAGGAGAAGGAATTGATTGTTGTCTGATTTGATGGGCTTCAGCTTAACCTTGAATTCCTCGTCGCAGTATTTGTTGTGCAGATACTGTTCTTCAATTTCGTGATAGCAATCATCGCCAACACTTTCTGCGACAACGGAAAGCGCTTTCAAAATAAGCATCAAAGTTGTCAGACGCTGCTGACCGTCTATGATGATGTATTCCTGCAATGCAAAACCGCCGCTTTTAGCAGCCATAAATACGATTGTCCCAAGAAAATGCTTGTCGCCGCTTTGCATGATGCCGTAAATATCGTCCAACAGGCGGTTACAGTTGGATTCAGACCAGTCATAATTACGCTGATATACGGGAATACGGAACAAAACTTTATTTGTTCCTATAAAGTCTCTGAGCATCCATAGTTTATGTGCATCCATAGTTGTGTCCTCATTTCAGTTTGTACTTCTTTGCCGCGCCTCTGCCGATAATTTCGATCAATCCATTTTCATTCATCTGACGGGCGAGCAGATAGGCTCTCGTCTTTTTGACGTTCAACAGTTCCTGCAGATCTTCGTCGGTCATTTCGCCGTACTCTGCCAGATAATCCATC
>OLHG01001753.1_pt1 | contig 12680 bp, 14 predicted proteins | sample 1605971 | NCBI WGS metagenome assembly OLHG01 (sample SAMN03283289) | human gut metagenome | biome: human-associated habitat; material: feces | host: Homo sapiens | place: Peru | collected 2012 | reverse complement strand
TAGTATCAATTGTTTTAGCATAAGTAGAAGGTCTACCAATTCCTAAATCTTCCATTTCTTTAATTAATTTAGCTTCTGTATATCTAGCTGGAGGCTTAGTAAAATGTTGCTCTGATAAAACATCAGTTGTAATACATTTCTCATCTTTACCAAGTTCAGGTAAAATCTTATCTTCACTAGATTCATAATCTTGATAAACTTTTAAGTATCCATCAAAAATCATTATTTGACCAGTAGTCTTAAATTTATAATCATTATTATCAAAAACTATTGTAGTCTGATTAACTTTAGCATCACTCATTAAAGAAGCCAAAGTTCTCTTATATATTAAACTATATAACTTAAACTCATCATTACTCAAAAACTGTTTAACTTTTAAAGGATCTCTTAAAATACTTGTTGGTCTAATAGCTTCATGTGCATCTTGTACATTTTCTGTCTTAGTAGATTTCTTTACATATCCAACATAGTTCTTTCCATAGTTTTCTTCAATATATTTCATAGTTGGTCCAACAAACTCATCAGATAAACGAATAGAGTCCGTTCTCATGTATGAAATAAGACCCACTGTCTCACTGCCCAAATCAATTCCCTCATATAACTTCTGAGCTATACTCATAGTTTTCTTAGCTGGAAAACCTAACTTAGTAGAAGCCTCTTGTTGTAATGTAGAAGTAATAAAAGGAGTCTTACTCTTCTTAGCCTTTTCTTTCTTATCAATATCAATAACAGTATAAGTATCACCAATTTCACTAAGTACTTTATCTGCATCTTCCTTAGTTTTTAACTCAATATCATCATCTTTATACTTAAAAAGACTAGCCTCATAATCTTTAAATTTAGCCGTAATTGTCCAATACTCTTCCGGTACAAATGCTTCTATTTCTCTTTCTCTATCTACAATTAATTTTAAAGCAACACTTTGTACTCTACCAGCACTCTTAGCTCCAATTTTACTTTGTAGCAACTTAGAAAGTCTAAATCCAATAATACGATCAAGTATTCTTCTAGTTTCTTGACTCTTTACTAAATCAGTATTAATAACAGTCGGATGATTAATTGCATCAACTACTTTATCATGTGTAATCTCATTAAATAATACTCTCTTATAATTCTTATCTTTAATACCTAAAGCATCTTTTAAATGCCAAGCAATAGCTTCTCCTTCACGATCAGGATCGCTTGCTAGATATACCATATCAGAATCTTTTACATCTTTCTTTAACTCTTTAATAACACTACCTTTTCCCTTAATAGGAACGTAACTAGGTTTAAAACCATTATCTATATCAACACCTAAACCATATTTCCCAGTAGTTGCTAAATCACGAATATGACCCTTAGATGATACTACTTTATAATCTTTTCCTAAGTACTTTTCAATTGTCTTACTTTTACTAGGACTTTCCACTATAACTAAATTTTTAGGCATAAAATCCCTCCCTTATTAACTTATAACGATTAAACAACTATTTGTCAATCTCTTCTATAATTATTATACGAATAATTTTAAAGATATTCTAAAAAAATTATAAATTATGTTCTTTTACGTAATCCGCAACTGGTCCATAACTTCTTCTATGTTCATCTATTATCCCATACTTATCAATTGCTTCCAAGTGCTTCTTTGTCGGATAACCCTTATTATGTTTAAAGTCATACATTGGATACTTTAAGTCAAGTTCATATAACATTCTATCTCTTGTAACTTTCGCAATAACTGAAGCCGCACTAATTGTAATACTTTTTAAGTCTCCTTTAATAATAGAAGTTGTTGGAATATCTAACTCTAATGGCATAGCATCTATCAATATATGTTCTATACCTATTTGCTTATTACACTCATCAATTGCCTTCTTCATAGCAAGTTTAGTAGCCTCATATATATTAACTTCATCTATTTTTTTCTCATCAATTATTCCAATACCAACACCAAGTGCTTGTCTTTTTATCTCTTCAAAAAAGAAATCTCGTTTTTTTTCAGATAATTTTTTAGAATCAGTTAACCCATCTAAATTAAATTCCTCAGGTAATACAACACAAGCTGCTACTACAGGTCCAACTAAAGGCCCTCTTCCAACTTCATCAACCCCTGCTATATATTTAATTCCCTTTTCTCTTAATTCTCTTTCATACATATAATTATCATTCATATACTTCACCAAAAAATATTTTAACACACTAATATTTTATTAAGAAAGAAAAAAAGTAGTTTATTCTACTTCTTTACATCTAACCTATCAAAAGTAATATTACCAAAATAGCCATTTTTTAAATCTCTAATAATAATATTAGATACCTTATCATAGTCAGCAACTCCACCTCTAGATAAAGCCCCACGTCTTTTCGCAATAGTATCATATACTTCTATTAAATCTTCATCCAACTCTACTACTCCATATCTTTCTTCTAATCTTTCTGGATATAATTCATAAAGTTTTCTTAATATAAAAACCGCAATTGCATCTGGATTTAATATTTCTTCTTTTATTGAAGATAAACACGCAAGTATATGTGCTGCCTCTTGATCTTCCATCTTAGGCCATAAGATACCCGGAGAATCCAAAAGCTCTACATCTTTATTAATTCTAATCCAGCTAAGACTCTTCGTAAATCCTGGAGTATCTCCAACACCAGCTGACTTCTTACCAACTAATCTATTTATTAAAGTACTCTTACCAGCGTTAGGAACACCTACTATCAAGGCTCTAGCTGCTCTAGGTTTCATCCCCTTACTTTCACGTTTTTTATTCTCTATATCCATTATTTCTTTAGTATAATCAAGAATCTTCTTAACATTTAATCCACTCATCAAGTCAACTGCTACAACTTTATAACCTAATTCTTCATAATATTTAATAATCTTATCAGTCTCAGTCTTATCACATAAATCATATTTAGTCATAACTAATATTCTAGGCTTATCTTTAATTAACTCATCTATATCAACTATCTTAGATGATAAAGGCATTCTAGCATCAACAACCTCATAAACAACATCTATTAAATTAAGTTTTTCTAAAATCTCTCGTTTAGTCTTAGCCATATGACCTGGATACCAATTTATATTAGTTTTAATTTCATTCATCCCTATCAACTCCTTTATTTATTATTAAAGATAAATATACCATCATTTAATTTATTATCATCATTTGTATATTCATCTATTACTTTCTTCCAAAAATTATATGCTGAATCACTTCCATATGAAGGTGATACTTCCCAATTTCCTTTATACATATCAAAGCATTCAAAAGCAACTTTTTTACCTATTTTGTTTCTTCTATACTTAGGAATTATCATAAATTCTGCAATACTATGCCCTTCATTACATTTTTGCATATAAGTATTTATCATAACAAAACCTAATAATTTATTTGTTTCTTTTTCTTTTACAAAAAATGCATCTCTTTCATTATCTGTAAAATATAAATCAAAGTATTTGTATTCAAATATTGCATCATTATTCATTTCGTTTTCATCATTTAAACTTTCCTCAAATAAAGAATACTCTAGTAATCTATATAATACGTCTTTATTTTCTTCTTTTACTCTATCTAAAATAATCTCCACTATATCACCTCTATTTTCATTAATTTTCATGCTTTTTATATTTTAGAACATAATGTGTCGGCATATTACAAGCCAATGCCCTAATTTCGCTCAAAAATGAGTATATTTTAACCTTTTTTTAATCATTTTTCTTACTTTTTTATTAAATCTTGCAAGATGTCATTTCTTAAAAATCCCCATTTTATAAGGGTTTAAGTGATAGTCGCCATAAATACAGGGCAACCAATTGATAACACTTTTGTTAAACCCCCTTTGGTTTTCTAAATTGTTCATATAAATCTACTCCTTTCGCACTAAAATTTTTTATAATAAAATCAAGCGTTTTTCTTATATATTATATCACATTATTTTGTTTTTTCAGATACCTTTCTGCCAATTTATATTGATCACTATATCTAAAAATTATATCTACACCTTTTTCATTATCAGCAAATATATTCTTAATAAAACTATCTACGATGTTTCTATCAACTGATTCTATCATTCCTGTTTTTTTAAATTTATTTAACCATTCAAAATCATAAGAGTTTATTTTATTTATTTTCAGATTTTCTTTTTCTATATTTAGTTTATTTATTTCATATAGATATTTTTGTTTAAAATCATCATAATCTTCCTCTGAAACAAAATCACATTTATAATCTTTTAATAGCTCATTTAATAATGATTTATATTTTTCTAATTCTTTATCTATCTCGACTATTCTAATTTTTTTTATTTCAGCATTATACTCTGCCATTGATAATGAAATAGTATCATCAATTTTTTCTTTTATATTACAAACCAATTCTATATGTTGATTTAAAGTACTTAAAATAATTTCGTCCAATTCCTTTTCTTGTATATAATGTTTATTGCATTGCTTGGTTTTGATATAAGTGCTGCAATAATAAAAAACTTTTTCTTTTTTGTTTTTTATTTTTGTAAGTCTATATAAATTTGCGCCACATTCAGAACATCTCAAAAAACCAGTATATTTATAAAATTTACCCTCTTTATTAACTCTAACATTTCGATTATATAGAATATCCTATACTTGATTAAAAATTTCTTCATCAATAATTGCATTATGTCTTTCTTTTGAAATGACCCATTCATCTTCTGGAACTCTTACAATATTATGTGTTTTATGACTTATTCTAGTTCTCTTGCACTGAACAAGTGAACCTATATATGTTTGATTTTGTAAAATAGTATCTAACATTTTTGTATTCCATTTCCTTGATATTTTGCCAACCTCTATACTATATTTTTCTTTTAAATAGACACTTGGTGTCAAAATATTATTATTAGTTAATTCTTCTATTATTTCTTGTTTACTTTTTCCCTTTAATGCTAGATTAAATATTTTTTTTATGATAATTGCAGCATCTTTATCAACAATAAGTTTATGAACATCTTCTGGATCTTTCAAATAACCAAAAGGAGCAATTTTGCCTATAAAGTTTCCAGATTTTTTACTTGCTTTAAGTGATGAACGCATCTTTTTTGAAGAGTCCTTAGAATAACTTTCATTCATAAGGTTTTTAAATGGTATTTCTAATGAATCCATTACATTAGGTTCCAAATAGGAATCTACTTTGTCATTTATTGAAATAAATCTTAATCCATACTGTGGTACTATTTCATCAATAAAATTTCCTACCTCTATATAATTTCGGGGTTTAAATCTTACGTAATCAATTTATATAAATATGCTCTAGGCCATATGGCCAATCATAATATTAAAACATTACAATCATTTTTATTTTATAATTTTTTGTATAAAATTATTTCTAATGGTTCATTAGGTAGTAATAATGCGCCACTATCAACATATCCTATTTTTCTATAAAAAAATTGTGCTTCTTCGTTTGATTGAGTTGAAGTAAGAACAAATTCGTAGTTTTTTTGTTTCATTTCATTTTCCCAAAATATAACTAATCGACTACCGTTCCCTTTACCTCTTTCATTATCAAGAAGATATAACATATTCATGAATGGTGTATTATCCCAAAACAAATTATATCTTAGCCATCCAACAAATTTATCGTCTTCATACATTACTATTACTCTTTTAAGTTTAATTATATTCGCTAATTCTTCTTTACAAATATGTTTGTCATATTTTGATATTATTTCAATATCATTTTCATTAGCATATCTAATCATATTATTCACCTCTTTTATCAAAGTTTTGCGTTAATTTTTTTATTTGTTCATTTATCATATCATTATCATGTATTTCGTCAGCATATATTATTCCATCATAAGGTGGTCTTATAACATGAAAATCTCTTATTCTATGTTCAAAATAATTATCCTTATGTCCTGTATATTTTTTAAATAATTTATTATAAAAATCAACATCGCATATATAAGCCCAAATTAAATCATATGCTGGATCAAATACCATTAAATCTCCAAAATCAATTATTCCTACTCCATCACTTGTAATAATTATATGATCTTCACTCAAATCTCCATGTACTAGTGTTGGTTCGTAATTATGCATTGATTCATCATTGAAAAACATATTGAATAATTGAATTGTTTTCTCTTTCAAATTATGATCAAAATATTTAAAGCATATCTTTTGTACTCTATCAAACAAATCTTTATACCACTCAATTGAATTAATTGGTTCTAATCCTAATTCTTTATAATCAACACTATGTAATACATTTAAAAATATAGCCATGTTATTTAATATATTATCTTTTTTTGATTCATCTAATGAATTAAATACGTCTTCTGTTAGAAAGTCACCTTGAATCATTTCATATCCAACAAAAGGATAATCATCATTTAAATTACTATAGATATATTTTGGAACTTTTATATTAATTGGTAATTTTTTATTTAGTATTTTTAATATTTTATATTCTTTATTAACTGCTTTATAAGCTTCATCATTTCTTGGAAATCTAAAAAGATATTTATTATCAACTTTAATTGCAAAATTAGTCCAACCAGAGTTATCACTTTTAAATTGACTATTCACTAATTCAGGATACCTATCTACTATTGCTTTCTTACCTATTTCAAAATCATTAACATATATCATTTTTTTACCTCATTTATTTCTAGGGGAGTTTAACTTCTGTAACCACCTTATTAATTCTTATACTATTTTTCACTAAAAATAGTCATTTTTAATTAAATTTTATCTATTTTAACATATTTTTATATAAAACATGTAAGATGTTATTTTGAGTTTTATCTTATTTTGCAATGTTTTCTAAAGGGGTTTAAATTAATTGTAATCAACCAGTTTATATTTGCTTTGCTTTCGTTATTCATTATCTTCACTTTCTTTCTAAAATTTTTCTTTTACTTAGTGGTAATATTTCAGTGTTTTTTTCATCATATAATTTGTCTGCCAATATTATTGATTCCTTTAACAATTCTTCTAGATTATTTATCGGAACTTTATTATAATCCATTTGATATAACCAATCAAGATACTTTATCTTTGCAGCATTATCTGGTCTGCCATATATTACTTTCCCCGAATGTAACCAATATCCAAATTCTACATTTGTAGTAAAAGCAAACATATCAGGTAAACTTCTAGGAATCCAAAACATAATAACCGTTGATTCTATTAATGCCTCTCTTTCCCACATTGCCTGATCTATATAATTCGCTTTTGGTTTCCAAGTCGAATATTCGGGAACATAAACTATGCCATCAAATCCTAACTCATTTAATCTTTCACAAGCAGTAATTCTCCATGATTTTATCTTTTCATCTCTTGGTGTTGGGCCAGCCAAAAATATAGATTTTTTATTTTTCATAATAGTTTGATCTGAATAATTAATAATCATAATATCATTATCGCCTTTCTAATAAATTTTATCTTATTTTACTTATAAACATTTTTAAACTTTATAATTTTTAGTTGTTTTACTCTACCACTTTGATATAAGTGCTATTTATCGGTCCATTCTAATAATTTTTCAAAATAATTCTTATATATAACATCTAAGTTTCAAATGATAAAACAGCAAATCAATATAATAATCTTGATTATCTACAGAAATTTTGTATTGATTTCCGACAAAGCAAAATCCTTTTCCTAATTCCAATAATACATTTTTTATTTTAATTATTAAAGCTTCTTCAAATTCTTTTTCTTTATATTCTTCTTTTAATGTAATAAAGTCAAATATATATGGATTTTTTATAGTATTATTTACTAAATCACTATCTTTTGGCGGTAACATTACACTAAAGTTATTGTTACTATTTCCTATTCTTTTATGAAATTCTGTTTCAATTTGAATAGCAAGTACATTTCTACTCCATCCATTTTTAATAGTATTTTCGGCATATATTTTTCTAATATCCTTATCTTTAATTTTTTCAATTAGCAATAAATTATGTCCCCAAGGTAATTTGGCAACAAGTTGTTGCCATTTTTCATCATCAGCATATTCTTCATAGAATAATCTCATTGACCTTATATTTCTTTCAGAAAAGCCTTTCATATTAGGAAAAGTTAATTTAAGTTCTGTTGACACTTGCTTCGTAAAATTATTTCCATATTGTTTGTTTTCATTATTCATTATTTTTCCTTTCTTTTAATTATTTCATAAGTACTATTTTTATAACTTTTATCAATAGAATTAACATACTCATCTTTATATTTTTCAAGCGATTCATCTACATTAATCCAATATACACTTGTTAGTATTCCATCATATGGATCAATTTCAGTTCTCTCTAACTTTCCACCTAACGCCTCCATGGTTTTACTTGAACCTAGATTTTCTACATCACAATCTAACATCACTTTATCCAGTCCAATCTTTTTTGCTTCGATCAAACCAAGATATAAATTCATCTTGTTATATCCTTTTCTTCTTTCAGTAGGTCTTATTCCATAACCAATATTTCCTCCAAATCGTTTCATTTCTTCTGTCAAATTCCATCTAACATTTATAGTTCCAATTATTTTATTGTCATTCTTTCTAATTAATAAAAAGGTCTTTCCCTGACACCTACCAAATTTTTTAGCATATTCTTCATATTGCATGTTCAGACAACTCTCAAGTGCTTGTTCGAATGTATATCCATCTAGTATCTTATCTAATGATCCTGTTCCATTAATGTCTGATTTATGTTCTACAAATTCATTTATATAATCTATTATTTCATTCTTACGTTCTAAAGATGGTGTTTCTAAATAAAATGTTTCCATTAAATTATTATTATTCATAATTTTTTTCTCTTTTCTTCATATCTATATTAAAACTAGAATTATAAATAGATTTTCATATTCTGAAATTCTATTTATCCTCTATTAATTTCTCATCTATGTATTCATAGTTTAGTACATTTTTGTCACTTATAACAGTTTTACCCAATTCTTTTTCTAAATTGTCCCTAGTTATTTTTGCTATATTGCCACCACGTCTTGCAATCTTTTTATTTTCTTCTAATCCATATGGCTTATGTTCTTTAGCAAGTTCGCGTGTTGCTATTTCACCTAAATCAGTTAATGCAACTTCTATATCTGTCATATTATCTCTTAATGATTCTTTTCTGAGCCCTTTATATGCTTTATATTCACTTGCTTTCATTCCAGACCATGTTTTATATATTTCATTGGTTAAAATTCCATACTCATAATCTTTTATAATTCCAGATTTTTTCCAAACATCAGTTAGTTTAAATCTATCAACTATTCCAATTAATCTTGATTTAATCCATTTATCATCATATCCTTTTTTACGATAATATTCCACTGCTCTATTAACTGCTAGTTCTGGATTAAACACTTCATCAATTCTTTCACTTCCAAGATTTGCCAGCCACATTTTAAAAGGTTCTGCTTTCGGACTAGGTACAGATTCAATTAGTCTAAAAATGTCCCTCGTTATCATAACATCTCTTAATCTAATTTTTCCATCTGGTGCCAACATTTTCAACTGACTACAATTTGTAGTCAGTTCACTGCCTTCCTTTTTTAATCTATTTTTTAATACAGACCAATATTTTCTTGGCTCTTTGCTATCTGTTAATGCTCCGATTATATCAACTACGCTAAAATAATAATCTTCTTTTTCACTATCCCAAATACTTCTTATTTCTTTATCTTCAAATAAATTTGAAATTGTTTCCAATTTATTATTCATATCTTAATCTCCTTTCTATTGTTTTTTTGATAAATCACTATTCCTAATTTAACCATTATTTTATTTTTGAAAAATCTTCAACTCATTAATTTCTAATTGTTTTCTTTCTTTTTCTAGTGATTTTAAACTCTTTTCAGGAGTGGGCATATCTTCAGGCATCATACCGCCAATATCCGCAATTGCATTTCTAACTTTCTTACCAACATTGTAATGAACTTCATTTGCATTACCTTCACCTTGAACGTTATCATTAATTAATTTTTGATTAGTCTGGGATATTCTAAATAAATTAGCTATCAGTTCATCACTTCCCATATTATCTAAAATATCTTCCCTATAACGTAATCCTTTTCTTTTAGCAATATCGTTTGCCGTTTCTCCATTATATAAGCCTTTATACCCAGCATTATGAAAATTATCAAAGTTTTTTACTCCAGCTTTTTTAGCAGTTTGATTTAAAGAATTATTTCCTTTTTTAGTTAAATCTCTTTGATAGAATCTTTTTTCATCTTCAGTTAAATTATTATATTCTTGCTCTAATAATTCATGTTTCCTAGTTTGAATAGCAAAATATGTTTGAGCAAGAGCTATAACTTTCTTTCTACTATCACCATTTTGAGCAATAAGATAACAAGCATATCTAGATAGTTTATAATCACATACATATTGAACATTTCCATTACCACCTATTATCGGTTTCCTGATATCAAGAAACTGTTCTGAAATTTCATAACTACTTGCATTACAGGACAATTTTGCCTTTAAAATTACTTTTTTAAAGTTTTCCCATTTGTTATATTGTAATGCCTTTTGCAGTTCCCTTGCATACCAATATTCATTACCTTCATCATCTACATGTCTAATACTTTCAAATAGTGTTTCATTAATATTTTCTAATTCATTCATTTTAGTTACCTCCATTTCTATTTTTTATAATTAAATTGTTATTTTCTTTTTTTAGTTCTTTTAAACTTTTTTCCTACCATCACCATTTTAAGCAATTAAATAACAAGCATATCTGGATAGTTTGTAATCTATCACATTTCTAGTTGCACCCTTTGCAATATTTATCATTTTGCGGTCTACCGCAAAATGATAATCAGCATTATTTTCACTTTCTTTACAAGCAACTTTAGCTTTTTTAATTAAATCATTTATACTTCGCCACTGATTATACCCCAGAATATATTGTAATTCCCTTGCATACCAATATTCATTACCGTCATCATCAACATGTTTAATACTTTCAAATATAGTTTCATTTATTTTTTCTAATTCGTTCATTTTTTACCTCACTTTCTATTTCTTTATTATTAAATCTTTATTTTCTTTTTCTAATGCCTTTAAACTTTTATCTGGTGTTGGTAAATCCTCAGGCATAGTACTGCCTAAATCTTCAATTGCTTTTCTAACTGTTTTTCCCACTTTGTAGTGAGTATTTGTAGCAATTATTTCATTTGGCGCTTCTTGTTTTTCAAGTAATGCTTCTGTTTGAGTTATTCTAAATATATTAGCACCTAATTCAACACTACCCATATTATCTAGTATATCTTCTCTATATCTTAAACCTTTTCGTTTTGCAATATCATTTGCTGTTTCTCCATTATATAATCCTTTATATCCTGAATTAGTAAACTTATCAAAGTTTTTAACACCTGTTTCTTTAGCTATTTTATATAAAATTTTATTGCCATCTTTTGTTTGCCTCCTCCTATATAATCTTTTTTCATCTTCTGTTAATCTGCCATATTCTTCTTCTGTTAATTCTACTTTTCTTGTTTGAATTGCAAAGTAAGTTTGACCTAATGCAACCGTTTCGTATTTGGGATTTGCTTTTTGTACAATTAAGTAGCAAGCATATCTGCTTAATTTATAGTCCAAGATAAATTTAGAAGAAATACCTGTTTTTACAATTTTGGTGTCTACACCAAAATTGTAATTAATGTTGTTGTTGCTTTGAGAACAAGCAATTTGTGCTTTTTCTATAACAGCAGAAAAATATCTCCATTCTTTATAACCGAGTATTTGTTGAAGTTCCCTTGCATACCAATATTCATTACCTTCATCATCTACATGTCTAATACTTTCAAATATAGTTTCATTTATTTTTTCTAATTCGTTCATTTTTACCACACTTTCTATTTTTAATTATTAGATTATTATTTTCTTTTTCGAGTTCCTTTAAACTTTTATCCGGGGTTGGTAAATCCTCAGGCATAGTACCGCCTAATCTTTCTATTGTATTACGAACTTCTTTACCAACCTCATAATGAGTATCAATTGCATTACCTTCACCACAAACATTATCTTTTTTTAATTTAGATTCAGTTTGGGTTATTCTAAATAAATTAGCAGCAAGTTCTTCACTTCCCATATTATCTAAAATATCTTATCTTCCCTATAACGTAGTCCTTTTCTTTTAGCAATATCATTGGCGGTTTCACCATTATATAAGCCTTTATAACCTGCATTATGAAATAAATCATAATTCTTTACTCCTGCAGTTTTTGCAGTTTGATTTAATGAAGAATTTCCTTTTTTAGTTAAATTTCTTTGATAGAATCGTTTTTCATCCTCGGTTAAACTATTATATTCTTTTTCTAAGAGTTCTTGCTTTCTTGTTTGGATAGCAAAATATGTTTGAGCTAGGCCTATAACTTTTTTCCTACTATCACCATTTTGTGCAATAAGATAACAAGCATATCTAGAAAGTTTATAATCAACTATATTTCTTAAAGTGTTAGAACCAATATCAACCATTTTCCTGACATCAGGAAAATGGTCTTGTAGTCCATAGTTACTATTTAAGCACGATAATTTTGCTTTCTCAATTACCTTTTCAAAATTTTCCCATTTGTTATACTCTAATACTTTTTGTAGTTCCCTTGCATACCAATATTCATTACCATCATCATCAACATGTTTAATATTTTCAAATATAGTTTCATTTATTTTTTCTAATTCGTTCATTTTTTACCTCACTTT
>OLHG01001748.1_pt1 | contig 12703 bp, 9 predicted proteins | sample 1605971 | NCBI WGS metagenome assembly OLHG01 (sample SAMN03283289) | human gut metagenome | biome: human-associated habitat; material: feces | host: Homo sapiens | place: Peru | collected 2012 | reverse complement strand
AGACGATGATTGTGAATATTTGTCCGGAGACAACAGTGGAATGTTATATCTTTCGCCGGGAATCGGAGATGTAATTGGCGTAAAAGATGGGAAAAAGGCACTTCAGACAACGGTAAGTGGAGATCTGAATATGCATCCATCCGGAGAATGGGGAATCAGTTTCTGGGTGAACAGTGATACGCAGAAGATTGTAAATCAAGGCGGTAACCTGACGGCAGAACCGTGGATATTGACCGGATTAAATAAAGATGAAGAACGCAAGGGACCATTTTCCATGATAGATGACGTACAGATCACGAATAGTCATATTATGGTTGCCGGATCCATGGCTGCGGAAGACGAAGGCACAAAAATTGTTGTCTATGATTATGACGGCAATCAACTTTTGAAATTAGGTGGAGAAGATATCAGTTCTCCGGACAAGCTCGGTTCCATTACGGGCATGGCGGAAACAGAAAATGGTTTTGTGGCTGCAGATGGAAATATGCGCGAAATACAATTTTGGGCAAAAGATGGAACGCATGTAGGTGCAATTTCTACAGATGACATATTTGGAGTCAGTTATCCCTGGTTGGAAGATATGCAGCTTTTAGATGACGGCTCTCTGTTAATTATGCTGACACAGGAACGAGACGACGGATCAGCAAATGAATTGATGTTCTTCAGATTGACAGGATTCTAATCCAGACATATTACTCACGAAAATATCAAATCAATAAGTTTGAAGGGGCTGTCGCACTAATTACCTGCCACTGGGAGTATATTTTTACACAAAAGGATACACGACAGAAAAAACTGGATGAAAGTTTTGAATGGATAAAATCTGGTGATGACAGCATGCGCCAGACCGGGCTGTGTAAGGAAAACGGAACCGCATTTTATGCGAACCACGTGGAAGAAGTTGCAGGCAAAGAACAGATCATGAATATATTTGAGTATGAATATAAGATGAAGGACAAAAACGGAAACGAGAAGAACATCCGTTTTCAATGAGTAACGAGTCTGGAACTAACAATGGAGGAACTGTTATGAAGAAAAAACTATTTGCAATCCTACTCAGCATTGTAATGGTAGTTGGATTGCTACCGACCGTAGCCTTTGCTGCGGAAAACTACAATCTGTATGTAAACGGCGAACAGTTCACAAGCGAAAAGCTCTCTATCGCTTGTGGAGAAGGAACCGCAAGCTATGACCCGAATACAAAGACCCTTACGCTTAACAATGCCGCAATTACAAACGGCGGCAAAAGCGATGAAAATCCTAAGTACGGTATCAGAGTAGTCGGAGACACCGATTTAACGATCAAACTTTCCGGCACAAACAGCATTACTTTAGATAACGGCGGCGGAATTTTTGCAGACGGTAGCAGTGATAATTACAATATTATCGGTAACGGTAAGCTTACAATCAATGTAAAATGGGATGCACTCTATACGCTTAATGGCAACATCAGCATATCCGAAGGTGCAGAGCTTGATATAACTTCTGCCAAGGGCTGCGGAATTACTTCTTATAATAAAGGAATGCTTTCCATTGACGGCGCAAAGGTTGCGGTTTCTTCCTATTACACTGCTGCAAGCGCCAAGGAACTGGAAATCAAAAACAACAGTGAGGTTGTTTTGATCGCAAGCGCGGATCAATTTAACGCAGTGTATATGGGCGATGAAAACGGCGCGGGCAAAATTGAAATTATCAACTCCAAGGTGGAAGCAACAAGCTATTATCCCGCTTTGTTTACCGAGGGCAATCTGACGGTTAACGGCGGCGAGGTAAAATGCACCTCTACTGCGGACGGCGCAATATGGACAAAAGGCAATATTCTGATCAAAGGCGGCGCCAAAGTAACCACTGACGGTAAATTTCCGATGGGCGGTAAAGGTACTTTTACCGTAGAAGAAGCAGAGATTGATGCAAAGAATACGAATGAGAATAATATCCCTGCAATTTTCGATGAATGTGTGCCTGTGATTGCCGATGGCTATCACCTGAACTATGCAAAAGCTGTAGACTCGGAAGGAACAGAAATTGACCTGCTTTCCAGCGGTACTCAGTACTTTGCACTTTATAAAAATGTTCATTTTATCACAAAGGCTGTCTATCCGGTTTCTTTCGTTGTAACGCCAGACGGTCTGACCAATGTTGTTGTTAAAGTGAAGGGTCAGGAGGTTACCGGCGCTGTCAGTCTGGAGGCAGGAACTTACCCTGTTGAAGTAACAGCTGATAACTGCAAAGCGTACAGCGGCAATATAACGATTACGGCTGATACGGCAACGCACACGCAGACGATTGCAATGACTTATTTACCTGCGGACTACACAAAGGTCGATGCAGCCATTGCCAAGGCAAAGGCGCTGAACAGAGATGAATACAAGGACTTTTCACCTGTTGATACCGCAATAGACGCAGTTGTCCGTGACAAGAACATTACCGAGCAGACGGAAGTTGACGCAATGGCGAAAGCGATCGAAGATGCCATTGCCACCCTGCAATACAAGGAGGTCGATTACATCAAGATCGAGGTTCCTTTTAAGCTCACTGTGAAGAAGACCGGAGAAATGGAGCCCGGTAAGGAGACTTTCAAGTTTGTTGTTGAGAATTTCGGCGCCCCTACCGACTATGTGTTGGTTCAGGATACCATTGAGACCAAAGGTGAAAAGACCTATGAAGGTAAATTCATATTCACGATCAGAGAGAATCAGGCAGGTAATCTGTCCGAGGGCTTCGTCATCCGTCAGGTCAAGGGAAATGCAGAAGGCTGGACTTATGACGAGACAAAGTTCTATGCGATACCGATGTTTGCGGACAGCTACACAAATGTTGCAGGCTGGGTTTTCTGCAAGTTTGACGAGAACGGAGAACCCGGGTACAACAACCCAATCGAGGAAATAGGCTTCACTAACAGTTATAGCGCCAAGAAGCCGATGACTCCTCCTGCACCGCAGAATCCTGAGCTTCCTCAGACCGGCGACACAAGCAACCTTGCTTTGTGGATTGCCCTGCTGTTTGTCAGCGGCGGTGCGGCCATTGGCACAACGGTTGTCAGCAGAAAGAAAAAGTACAACAGATAATTGAATAGCGTTCCCTTGCTCCATCTTCCGAGCAAGACAAAAGCGTCGTAGCAATACGGCGCTTTTTTTACATACAAAGGAGTTGATGAAATTGAGAGATATTAAGACAAAACAAAAAATACAAGCTATTAAAACGAAAGATACAAAAGGAAATATTCAGCATTTTATTAAACAGCAAACAATTCATAATAAAAATGTTGATAGAAAAGAAGATGCTTCTGTTAAATCCAATGTGCAAGTACAGGCCACAAATAAAGTGAGTGTTGCAGCCAAACAAACTGTAATTGAATCTAAGCATCGCACTACAAAGTTTATTAAGCAAAAGCATCATGAATATAAGATCAAATCTACAAGTAAGAAGACTGTTTTTGAATCAGGCCATGATATTCAGCCACAAAGAATTTCATATATATCCAAGGCAAAGAAGCATGTTGTGAATAAAGTGAATGCTACAAAGATGAAAAAATCTACAGAACAATTTGTTTCCAAGCCTATTGTCCAAAATACAACACATGCTATAAAGAAATCATTTCATATTGTTAAGAAGAGTGTATCCACATTGAATACACTTTTTTCTTTTGGAACAGGATTGATTTTATTAATAGTGGTTACTCTGTTTATTGGAACATTTAGTGTATTAGCACAAGATGGTGGATCTAATAGTGAAATTGTTTCTTTAAGTGAAGAAGTAATTGCATATGAAGATACCATTCGTAAATATGCAAAAGAATACGATATAGAAGATTATGTATCTTTACTTCAAGCGATTATGATGCAGGAATCTGGCGGTAAAGGAAGTGATCCAATGCAAGCCAGTGAATCAGGATACAATACAAAATATCCTAGAGTTCCTAATGGTATTACAGAGCCGGAATATTCTATTGATGTTGGTACACATACTTTTTCGGATTGTGTTAAAAAGGCAAATGTAAAAGATCCATCCGATACAGAACATATTTATTTGGCTCTTCAAGGATACAACTATGGATCTGGATATATTGATTGGGCAATTTCTAATTTTGGTGGTTATTCCAAATACAATGCACAACAATTTTCCGATATGAAAAAACAAGAATTGAATGTATCAGGGTATGGAGATCCATCTTATGTTGATCATGTCATGCGGTATGTTGGAATTACCTTTAGAAGTGGAACCAATCCAAACTTTAATAACATGGAAGCATGGATTACAAAGAATCCATATGCTAAAGCAGGCTTATATGGCCAATGCACATGGTTTGCTTGGGGAAGATTCTATGAACTCTATGGATATGATCCTGGCTTTACTGGTAATGGATGGGATTGTGTAGATGAACTACTAAAAGCACATCCAGATAAATTTGAAAGATCCACTACCCCCAAAGCAGGAGCCGTATTTTCTGGTATTGGTAAAAACCATGTTGGTATTGTACTCAAAGTAGATGGAGAAAACATCACCATTCAAGATGGTAACTATGATGGTAAAACCAACACATTCGAAGAAGCAAAAGCAGACTGGAAAACAAACACCTATGCCTTATCAGATCTTAGAAGAAGGTATGGCGGTATCGTATTTGCCAATCCAAAGTAAAAGCGAAGACTCATCATCTTCGCTTGTTTGCTACCTTATGCTGTTTAACAATCGCATTAGCTTCCTCTTCTGTACGATACAACTTAGATTCACGAACACGAGTACCAGAAGTACCACAATTGCCATTACCATCAAAGATAATGGTACAAAATCCACCAGCATTCCGTACCACCTTAGCTTTTCTTACAAAGATAGCAGAAGCAATAAAGTAAACAGTATCTCCTTCATTGAATCGTTTCAAATTATCATCTCCAATAGAATAAATTCTCTTTGATTATTTTACCCAATCAGGTTGATAATGTCACTATGCGAGACATATCTTTTACAAAATAAATTTTTCTCATAAAGATATAACTTGGGAACAGCGTAAGCTTGGAACTATTTATGAATCAATCGGAAATGCATTTGTAGGAACAGCAACTCCATATTATGTGGAAAGCGGCCATTTTTACCTTGAATCGAATAATATCAAGGATGGACAGATAAATCATAATACTGAAATTTTTATCAATGACGAGTTTTATGAAAAGCAAAAAGATAAGTGGCTTCATACGGGAGATATGGTAATGGTTCAATCTGGACATGTCGGTCATGCCGCTGTAATCCCTGAAGAACTCAACAATTCTGCGGCTCATGCATTGATTATGTTTAAAAATCCGAGGGTAGAAATTGAACCATATTTTTTAAACTATCAGTATCAGATATTAAAATCAAAAAAGAAAATTGAGAACATTACGACAGGTAATACTATCAAACATATTCTTGCTTCGGATATGCAACAATTTGAAGTAGATGTACCAGAATTGGAAGAACAGAAGAAGATTGCAGAGTATTTTGAAAACCTTGATAACCTTATCACCCTTCATCAGCGTGAGTTAGAAAAACTTCAAAATATCAAGAAATCTATGCTCGAAAAGATGTTTGTTTAGGAGGAAAAGAGAAAATGAAAAAAATAACTTTATATCACGGTACTCCTGACAAAATTGTAGTGCCTACATTCGGCAAGGGTGAGGAAAAACACGACTACGGACAAGGATTTTATCTTACCGAAAGCATAGACCTTGCAAAAGAATGGGCAGTTTGCCGACCAAATGAAAAAAATGGCTATGTTCATCAATATGAACTTGATACAGAAGGACTTGAAATTTTGGATTTTCAAGAAAAAGGTGTTCTTGCGTGGCTTGCAGAACTGATGAAGCACAGAGACGCAGCCGACTCAAAGCGTTACCGTATCCTTGCAAAGAAATTTATTGCAAAATACGGTGTAGATACCGGTAAGTACGATATTATTAAAGGTTGGAGAGCAAACGCCTCATATTTCTATATCGCAAAGGAATTTGTAAGAGACAATATTGATATAGATATTCTTGAGGAATTGCTGTCTCTTGGCGGCTTAGGTATTCAGTATTGTATAAAGTCCGAGCTTGCTTATTCTAAACTGCAAGAAGAGGCAAACAGCTTGCAAACTGTTGAGTACACACAGTTTAACGAAATGTACAATCAGCGAGACATTACCGCAAGGCAGAAAATGCGTGAACTTGTTGATTCCGACGCTAACCGTGTAACAAAGGTGTTCAGTACACTGTTTGAGGAGTGATGATTATGAGAGCCTATTCACAGGATTATTTGAATGATGTAGTAGAAAATCAGGGTAAGCTCTTTGACTTTGTTGCTCAAACTTATCCCGATAAAGATACCGAAGATTTTATCAAGACCTATATGGCAAGCAAAACAAGGAAAAGTATTGATGAGGCAAAAGCCTATGTCAACACAATGGATGCCAAAGAATTGTGGGAATACTTTACCGAAACCGAAAAGTATTCCTTAAAGTCCGGCAAGGCTCTTGACGGCTTTATGCCAGACTGGATTGGCGAATTTTATGCTTACTATCAATGGTATTACGATATTCCGAGTGTCGAGGTGCTGAAAAAGGTGCCACTTGATTTCATAAAAAAAGCCTACTACGGTTTGCACGACTTGGAACTTGATTTGGCAGTGCAAAAAGTCGGTGAAGTGTAATGGATATTGTTTGTTTTCACAATCCCAATGAAGATAACGGCTATTTGAGCAATTGGTATCCGTCACCCTTTACGGTGGACGGTGTTGCGTTTTCTTCGATGGAACAATTTATGATGTACCGCAAAGCAATCTGCTTTGGAGATGAAGCGGTTGCAGTTCAAATCTTATCAACAAGTGATGTTGCCGAAATCAAATTACTTGGCAGGCAGGTATCAAACTACGATGAGAGTATGTGGAACGGCATTCGTCAAATTGTAGTTTATGAGGGACTTTTGGCAAAGTTCTCGCAAAATGAGGAACTAAAAGGAAAACTCAAAGCAACCGAAAATGCTGTTTTGGCAGAGTGCGCCGTAAAAGACCGTGTTTGGGGTATTGGATTGTCAATGAAAGATCCCAATAGACTAAACAAATCTAAATGGAACGGTAAAAATCTGCTTGGATATGCCCTTATGATGGTGCGTGAGCACTTATAATAGGATTATTCTTGGGAACAGCGTAAGCTCGGAGATATATTCAAATACGAACAGCCACAAGCCTATATAGTTGAAAGTACAGAATATGATGACAGATTTCAAATTCCTGTTTTAACAGCTGGTCAAAGTTTTGTTTTAGGTTACACAGATGAAGATTTTGGAATTAAAAATGCAAACCCTAGAAATCCTGTTGTTATTTTTGATGACTTTACGACATCATCTCATTATGTTGACTTTCCTTTTAAAGTCAAGAGTTCTGCAATGAAATTGCTCTCATTGGTAAATGGGAAAGATGATATTCATTGTGCTTATAATGTATTGCAAAACATTGGATATGAACCTGTTAGTCACGAGCGTCATTGGATTTCAACATTTGCGAAATTCAATGTTTATATGCCACAAAACTCAGCAGAGCAAAAATGTATTGGAGATTATTTTGCAAATTTAGACAACCTTATCACCCTTCATCAGCGTGAGCTTAAAAAAACTTAAAAACCCGCCTTAAAAAGATATTTGTGAATTAAGGAGATGAAATTATGCCATACAATGACGAGTTGCTCTTTGAAAGAGACCTTATAAACTACCTTCAACAGAGTTGCGGCTGGAAGGACGGACTTATTAAAAATCCCACAGAAGAAGATTTGATAAAAAACTGGGCCAACATTCTTTACGAAAACAATAATGATATTGACCACTTAAATGGATGCAGACTCACAGACGGAGAAATGAGGCAAATTCTCGGTCAGATTGAAGCACTTAAAAGTCCGTATAAACTGAATACATTCATTAACGGCAAAAGTGTAACGGTAATAAGGGATAATCAGGATGACTCTGCTCATTTCGGTAGCCCCGTGACCCTTAAAATATATGACCGTATGGAAATTGCCGCCGGAAGCAGCAGATACCAAATAGTCGAACAACCGAGATTTAAAACAACAAACAATGTTTATCCAAATAGACGTGGCGATTTAATGTTGCTTATCAACGGTATGCCTGTATATCACATAGAACTAAAGAAGAGTGGTGTACCGTTAAGTCAGGCGGAAACACAAATCCAAAAGTATATGACAAACAATGCGTTCACCGGCATTTTCTCTCTTATTCAAGTGTTTATTGCCATGAATCCAGAGGAGTCAGTCTACTTCGCAAATCCCGGCCTTGACGGTAAATTTAATCCCCTTTATTATTTTCATTGGACTGATATAAACAATGAATATATCAATGAATGGCATAAATTTGCTCATTCGCTTCTTATGATTCCGAGAGCACATGAGATGATCGGTTTCTATACTGTACCGGATGCCTCTGACGGCGTTTTGAAAGTGCTGCGTCCATACCAAGTTTACGCCGCACTGAATGTTTCAAATACAGTATCTGCATCTCATTGGACAAAAGCCGAACAAAAAGCGGGATACATCTGGCATACCACAGGCAGCGGAAAAACACTCACATCATTCAAAACGGCGCAACTCATTGCAAATATGAGCACAAAAGCAGACAAAGTAGTTTTTCTGATTGACAGAGTAGAGCTTGGCGATCAATCCTATACCGATTATACTAATTTTGCCAATGTTGATGTCTCTATCAATAACACAAGTGATACCAATGCACTTATAAAACTATTGAAAAGTGATGAGGCTGACGAAAAAGTTATCATTACTTCTATTCAGAAAATGTCTCGTATTAAAGAGGGCGATGTACCACAATCTGTTATCAACAAAATCAAGGGAAAGCGTATTGTCTTTATTGTTGATGAATGTCACAGAGATCAGAACGGTGAAATGCATCAAAATATCGAACACACTTTTCCAACAGCAATGTTTTTTGGTTATACGGGCACACCAGACCATGCCCTAACAAAAGATATTTTCGGTTCTGAAAAGCATCGATATACAATAGCCCACGGCATAAGAGACCGCAATGTTTTAGGATTTGATCCTTATGAAGTGCATATATTTGACGACAATGAACTGAGAGTGAAAGTCGGGCTTAACCTTGTTCATGCTGCTACCGAAGCAGAGGCAATGGCTGACGATATGAAGCGTGACAAATATCTTTATTACCTTAATCAGGGCACAGAACCTTGCCCAATGACTGAGATTGAAAAGCATATTCCCGTTACTCAATATCAAACCGATATTTACAGAAGAAAGGTTGTTGAAAACATTCTAAAAAGATGGACAGTAAGAAGTTACAACTCACTGTTTCATGCAATATTCGCAACGAGTAGCATTCCCGAAGCTATTGAGTATTATAAAATATTCAGAGAAGAGCGTGAAAAAGGTAATCACAGCCTAAATGTCACGGCACTTTTTGATGCAAGCGATGACAACGGAAATAATGCTATTTTGAAAATGCAAGGTATAACGCAAATTCTAAATGACTACAGAGATATGTTCGGTCAGAGTTATACTCACGCCAATTATGACAAATTTAAAAAAGACCTGTGTAAACGACTTGCGCATAAAGACCCGTATATTAACCTTGAAATAAATCAGCAACTGAATATTGTTATTGTTGTAGATCAGCTTTTGACCGGATTTGACTCAAAATGGATTAATACGGTTTATCTCGATAAAATGCAGAGAAGTAAAAACTTTATTCAGACTGCATCAAGAACGAACAGACTTTTTGGACCGGAAAAGAAACACGGAACAATAGTCTGGTATAGATATCCACATACAATGACAGCAAATTTTAATGCAGCTGTTGATGAGTATTCCGGTAACAGACCTTTTGGCGTTTTTGTAGATAAACTTGAAAAAAATCTCAATTCATTAAACTTGATTTTTGATGATATTTGCAGTCATTTTGAAGCAGTAGGAATTGAAAACTTTGAACACAATTATTGTGATGATGGATGGAAAAAGAAATTTGCAAAATTATTTCAGTCTTTCCAGGACAAACTTGACTCTGCAAAAATTCAGGGCTTCTACTGGGGAAATTGTGAATATAATTTTGACCACGACGACAGTCCACAAACAACGGTTAAAGTTAAAATTGATAAGGAAACATACCTCATACTTGTTCAAAGATATAAGGAGCTGTTCGTAGTAAGCCCTGGCAATCCCGACCCACCGTATGACATTGACCCACATATCACTGAAATCAGTACAGATGTAATTGATAACGATTATATGAATTCCCGTTTTAAACAGTTCATCAAAGATTTGAATGCTGGCAATGCTGAAGCGAAGCAAAGGAATCTTGATGAACTCCATAAATCATTTGCGGCTCTATCTCAGGAAGATCAGTCCTTTGCAAGGCAATTCTTAAACGATGTTGAAAACGGTCTGGCTGTTGAAGAAAATAAAAACCTGTCGGATTATATCGCAGAATATAAGGCAAAAAGCTATAACGATAAGATTAGTGAGATTTCCAAAGGTATGGGGTTGAATTCCGATAAACTCAGATTTTTAATTAACCTTCATCCCACAGAATCAAAAATTAACGAATTCAACAGGTACGATGAGTTGTTTTGTGATTTGAATTTGGATAAAGCACGAACATATCTTGAGAAAAAGCTCGGTAAAACATTGGCAAAAAACCGAGAAGTTAAAATGGAAGCAGATGCATTTTTGAGGGAAGTAATTCTAAACGGGGTTTGATTCTATTTAAACTGAATATGATATTACCTAAACGGTATATGAAACGAAAAAGTTTATGGTTTTTGCAATGATTTCATGTTTCGTATACAAAATTAATTGGGGGTCAGGAGAAATCTTGACTCCCTTGCTTTTTCTTGGGAACAGCGTAAGCTCGGAGATATATTCAAATACGAACAGCCACAAGCCTATATAGTTGAAAGTACAGAATATGATGACAGATTTCAAATTCCTGTTTTAACAGCTGGTCAAAGTTTTGTTTTAGGTTACACAGATGAAGATTTTGGAATTAAAAATGCAAACCCTAGAAATCCTGTTGTTATTTTTGATGACTTTACGACATCATCTCATTATGTTGACTTTCCTTTTAAAGTCAAGAGTTCTGCAATGAAATTGCTCTCATTGGTAAATGGGAAAGATGATATTCATTGTGCTTATAATGTATTGCAAAACATTGGATATGAACCTGTTAGTCACGAGCGTCATTGGATTTCAACATTTGCGAAATTCAATGTTTATATGCCACAAAACTCAGCAGAGCAAAAATGTATTGGAGATTATTTTGCAAATTTAGACAACCTTATCACCCTTCATCAGCGTAAGCACTTTTTAATTTTGGAGGATATTATGCTGAATAACATAAACAAAACAGATTTATTTTACGATTATTACGCTCAATGGATTACAGTGTATAAGGAGGGGGCGATAAGAAAGGTAACAATGGACAAGTATTTACTTACACAGTCTTGGATAAAGCAATTAGCGCCGGAACTGAGGGTATGCGAACTATCAAGGATAACATATCAAAAGCTGCTTAATGATTATGCCAAGTCGCACGAAAGGCAGACGACGATGGATTTTCATCACCAACTTAAAGGTGCAGTTTTGGATGCAGTTGATGAAGGTCTCATAGAAAGAGACCCTACACGAAAAGCAATTATCAAAGGCAAAAAACCAAGGCACAAGAAAATCAAATATCTTAATCAATTTGAGTTACATAAATTACTTTCAAATTTAGATTTGGGACAAGAGATAAATTGGGATTGGTTTATTTTATTAGTCGCAAAAACAGGAATGAGATTTTCTGAGGCGTTAGCAATAACACCTAAGGATTTTGATTTTTCTAAACAATCATTATCAATTAACAAAACTTGGGATTACAAAGGTGAAGGTGGATTTATGCCAACAAAAAATCAGTCATCAGTCAGAAAAATACAAATTGACTGGCAACTGATAATTCAGTTTTCTACACTTGTTAAAGATTTACCTGAAGATGAGCCGATATTTGTTTCTGGCAAGGTGTATAATTCGACTGTTAATGATATTCTTGAAAGACATTGTAAGAAATCAGAAATACCCGTTATTTCTGTTCACGGATTAAGACATACACACGCTTCACTGCTTTTGTTTGCAGGCGTTTCAATCGCAAGTGTTGCACAAAGATTAGGACATTCAAGTATGACTACGACGCAGAAAACTTATCTGCATATTATTCAAGAGCTTGAGAACAAAGATGTGGATTTGGTGATGCGTTCGTTATCAAGTCTGAATTGACGACAACCGCTTACGCTGATGAAGGGCGATATACTACAATTATTTATAAATTAAAAGTGACATCCAAAGTGACAACTCTAATGTCACTTTGGAATAAGTAAATTTATAATTAAGCCTCTGATTTTTCAATTTATTATCTATCAATAAATAAACACAAATACGAGTTCTAATCAAAATGCTATAATAAACATACAAATAGTAATTCCATATCAAAAGGGCTTTTATATTATTTGTCACTGCCTCTTATAGTGGGGTGCATTATATTTGAGTTATGATATTTCTCAATTTTCAAGAGCATCAAAAAAGCATCAATTTTCAACAAAAACTATAAAGACAAAAACGAACAGCACTTTCAAATCCTGAAAGTGCTGTTTTTATGCGGAATTTTAGGGGGACTGTATTTTAACACGCGGC
>OLHG01001746.1_pt1 | contig 12725 bp, 10 predicted proteins | sample 1605971 | NCBI WGS metagenome assembly OLHG01 (sample SAMN03283289) | human gut metagenome | biome: human-associated habitat; material: feces | host: Homo sapiens | place: Peru | collected 2012 | reverse complement strand
CAATCCAATATAAGGACGAAATAGTTCGCGGTACCACCTTAATTCATAGTAATTTTACTATGCACTTAAAATTATAACGGTTCAACACCGATTGAACTCAAAAATTGTAATTCATTTTTATAATTGTACTGATTTTCACCACACATCAGTTCTCTAAAAATAAACTATAAAAACTACTAGGTATTTTTTCAACATTCAATAAATCTACACATATACATTATATCATATTATTTTGGTTTTGTGTCATTTTTTTCAATAATTTAAAAAAGTTTTAGTATTTTTATCTTTTTACTAAAACTTTCATATAATTCTTTTTACCACGCCTTAACACCATTTCATTATCAACAATGTCAGATTCCGTAACAATCTTAGGATTGTCATCTACTCTTTTTTCGTTTAGATATATTCCACCTTGTTCTAACAATCTTCTAACTTCACTTTTTGATTTTGCCATTTGAATTTTAACCATCAAATCTGCTAAATCAATACCTGGTTTTATTTCACTAAAATCAATAGTATAGTTTGGCATCTCAACTGATGTTCCCTTACCATAGAAAATATCTTCACTTGCTTTTTTTACTTTTAATGCTTCTTCTTCACCATGTACAAGCTTTGTTACTTCAAATGCCATTAATTTTTTAGCACTTCTTATATCCTCTTTGCACATTCTCTTTATATCTTCTATTTCATAATCACTAAAGAATGATAATAATCTTTCTACATCTTCATCAAATGAATTCATGAACATTTGATAAAAATCATATACTGTTGTTTTCTCTCTAGAAACCCATAATGTACCAGATGCTGTTTTTCCCATCTTTTCTCCATCTGCTTTTACTAATAATGGACAAGTTAATGTTTGTAATCTTCTATCTTCTTTTTCATTTGCAAAATCCATTTTTCTAGCTAGCTCAACACCAGCAACCATGTTTGCCCATTGATCAGATCCACCTATTTCTAATGTACATCCATACTTTTCGTTCAAATATACAAAATCATAAGCTTGCATTAACATATAACCCATTTCTAAGAATGTTAATCCACCTTGTTCTAATCTATTCTTATAACAGTCAGTTGCTAGCATTTTATTAACATTAAAGTAAACTCCGATATTTCTCATAAAATCAATATATGATTCAGGATTAATCCATTCTGCATTATCCAAAATTAATGCGGGATTTTCTCCATCTACTTCCACAAATCTTTTTACAAGTTCTTTTACTTCTGCCTTATTATGTGCTACTTGTTCTTTTGTTAGCATCTTTCTCATGTCTTTTTTGCCTGTTGGATCACCAATTAATGCTGTTGCTCCTCCAATAACAATTATTGGATGATGTCCCATTTTTTGCAATCTTCTTACCATTGTTAAAGCAAAGAAGTGTCCTATGTGTAAACTATCGGCAGTTGGATCTATACCCAAATAAAATGTTTTAGGTTCTCCACCATTTAACATTTCTTTAATTTTTTCTTCGTTTGTCGCTTGATATACATATCCTCTTTCTTTTAATACATCAAATGCTTTTTTCATATACTCATCCTCCTTCAAAAAAAGCGAACTATTTCTATCCATAAGGACGAAATAATTCGCGGTACCACCTTAATTCATAGTAATATTTACTATGCACTTTAAATTATAACGGTTATAACCGATTGAACTAAAAAACTGTAATTCATTTTTATAATTGTATCAATTTTCACCAAACATTGACTCTCTAAAACTAAATTATAAAATCTACTAAATGTTTTTTTCAGCATTCAATAATTCACACATATCTAAATCATATCATAAAAAATTACATTTAGCAAGCATTACTCGCAAATAGAAACATAAACTGATACATCTTCTCTTTCACCCATTTTATTTATAACTCTGGACTTCAAAGTTGCTTCATAAACCATTCCAGCCTTTTCCATAACTCTTCCACTAGCTTTATTTGAAACAAAATGTTCTGCAGTTACAACTGGAAAGCCTTCTTCATGTAAATATTCAATTACTTTTCTTAATGCTTCAGAAGCATAACCTTTTCCCCAATATTTAGAACCATAACAATAACCAACTTCAGCAGTCATATATTGAATATTTTTAGATATAACATCAATCATTCCAATTATTTCATTTGTTTCTTTAAGTATCACAAGCCATCTATAAGAGTATTCATTGTTATAATCATCTACCCAGTATTTCGTTAACTTCTTGGTTTGTTCAAGACTTTTATGAGCATTCCAAGTCACATACTTTGCAACCATTTCATCACTTGTCCAACAATTATAAATTGCTTCATAATCAGACATTTCTATTTTTCTCAAAATAAGTCTTTCTGTTTCTAATTTTATCGTATTTTTATTCATTATGTTCTCCTTATTATAAATATAAGATTAATAATTTTCTGGGAGCTCAATTGCAAATTTTAAACCATTAACATATAAAACCATGTTAACTAACACAAAAGCTTAAAATATCTAATTACTATACTATAAACAATTAAGTGTTTATCTTTTGTTATCATTTAATTTTAAAAACTGACAAATAATATTTTTACATTTTAAAAGACGTTCTATCATCTTCCCTATTTTGAATGTTTTCATAATAGTCCAAAATGGTTTTTTCATCAAGCCTAGAATATAAAATATCAATATTAGCTAAAACTTTATCACCAGATATTACAATTTCATTCCATGAATAAGAAGGCAAATCTAACATTTTTTTAAGTCTCAAAGATGCACCAGGTAAAATTGGAGCAATAAGATTTGAAATATTAGCAATCATATATAGACATGTATATGTTGTATCATTAAATGCTTCAATATCATTTTTTACTTGAACCCATGGCTCTTTACTATCATAATATCTATTAGCCAAACTTATATAATCAACTATTTGAGCTACAGCATTCTTTATTTCACCTTTTTCAAAATAGTTACCAACAACGTCAAAACATTGATTTGTAGCTTCTTTAATCTTAGAATCAATATTACCTTCTTTAATTTTACCATTAAACTTTTTATTAATAAAAGATAAATTTCTATTAACAAAATTTCCCAACATACCTACTAAAAATTTATTATGAGTTTGAACTATATCTTCAATAGAACAATTCATATCATTAACTTCAGGACCTTTGAATGAGAAATAAAATCTTAGTGAGTCTTTATCAAACATTTCCAATAATTCATTTGCAGTAATTAAATTACCCTTAGATTTACTCATTTTTTCATTATTCAAATTAACATATGCAGATGAAACAATATAATCAGGTAATCTATAATTATTTTTTAAAGCCATTATCAAGGATGGATAGATAGTAGTATGAAAAGGTATATTATCTTTTCCATGAACATAATAAGTTTTTAAATTTTTATTGTTATCACTCATAAATTCATCAAAATCAATGCCTCTTTTTTTAGCAACATCATATCCAACAGAAAGATAACCTAAAACAGCTTCAATCCACACGTATATTCTTTTGTCTTCATACCCAACGACAGGAACAGGAACTCCCCAATTTAATTGTCTTGTTGCTGCTCTATCAACTAATCCCATATCAATATACTTTTGAGCTTCTCCTAATGCGTTTTTTCTCCAAGTAGATTTACTATTATTAATCAAATTTTGCAATTCATTTTTAAATGCAGTTAATTGAAAATATAAATGTTTATTCATTTTCATAACAGTTTTATTACCACAAGATTTGCATTTTTTTTCAAGAACTTCGGAACTATCCAAAGACATTCCACAAATATCGCATTGGTCACCAGTACTTCTACCACCACAATGAGGGCATACTCCCACTATTTCTCTATCTGACAAAAATGTATGACATTCATCACAATAATCTTGCAATTCTTCCTTTTCATAAATAAAACCATTATCAATCATTCTTTTAAATTGTTTTTCAACATAATCAATATGTTCTTTACTCATTGTACATGAGTATTCATCGTATTCAAAACCAAGTGCGTTAAAAGTTTTAACGAACTCATTATGATAAAATTCTGCAATCTCATAAGGTGTGGTATTTTCCTTTTTAGCTCTTTCAGTTATTGGAGTACCATGACAATCAGATCCAGACACATATATAACATTATCACCACATCCACGAAAATACTTAGCTAATATATCTCCAGGCAATAAAGCAGCTAAATGACCTACGTGCAAAAAGTAATTAGAATATGGCCATGCTCCTCCTATAAAAATATCTTTTTTCATTATTATTCCTCCTTTTTTTTGCTATTATAGCATAAACTTTATGTTTTTACAAATTTATTCTTTAATTTTCGCTAAATTTAACTTTTTTTTGAACTGTAATTAACAATTTCGATTTTTTTATTTTTTGAAATTTCAATGCTTAACTTACATAATGACAAAAATTCTTTGAATCTATCATAATTAGAAAACGCGGTTTTATGTTTTATGAATGGGAAATATAAACCAGGATGAACCATAATTTGTACAATATTATCTTCCTCAAAGTGCATTATTTGTTGATATAATATACTATTTTTTCTAAAATAGCCATAAATACTACCTATAAAATTAATATCATCATCTAAATTATAAATGTCACAAAGATAATTATATAAAATAAAATCGTATTTAAAAAACAAATCACATTTTTCTACTATTTCATTTAAAGTTATTCTATCCTTTTGTCTAAAAAAGTCCAATTCTTTAAACATGTTGCTGTTTAAAATGATTTCCTCATCGAATTTAGTAATAATTTCATATGGAATCCTTAAATGTATTCCACATTTTTTTGAATAATCAACAAAAATATTATTAACTTTTTTATTAAAGATATTACAATGATTGTGGCCATCTAAATGATTAGGAATAAAACCAAACTCATTTACAAAAGTGTCAAATTGTGCTTTAATTTCAGACTCAATTTTTTTCGTTATAATATTATTTTCAAGACAATTTCTCCAAAAATTATACTTTGGCTTAGAAAAATCATATTTATGTATACATAATTCATCGGCATTAAAAATAATTAGCGGATTATCAGTTAGATTAACATGTAAGCCAACGCTGATTTTCTTTCTCATAATACGAACCATAATTTTTTGAACACAAGAAATTTTATTAGTTACTACAACACTTACACTTGAAACATGCCCAAGTAAAACTGCAAAAAAGATTCCTAAATCCCTATCAAAATCAATTCCAAAATCATCGGCATTAATTATTACTTTCATATTTTTCTATTTCCTTAATTATTATATCTAAACTATTATTATCATACAAAATGTTTTCACACCCCAATAAATTTCTTTTGAAAAAATTAATGTTTTTTAAAAAATATGACAAATTATCATAATTTAACACCATATCAGAATACCCAATTTTATTATCTAAAATAAATTTTGCACAATAATTTTGATCATAAGTAGGCAATGGAATAGCAAATATTGGTATATTACAATAAATTGCTTCTGATATTAATGTGTGACCAGCAGTACTAATAACAGCACAAGAATCGCCAAAATCAACAGGAAAATTACTAAGTTTATTATATTTTACAATTATGTTATCATAATCACAATCACAATACACATTATCATTAATATAAACCACAAAAAGAAACTCTTTAAATTTACTAAATAAAACAAATACATCATCATAACTTTGACTAATAGTTATATCAATAAATTTCGAAAAATAAACAACAATCTTTTTCTTTTTTTTCTTTTTATTGTTAGTTTTTATTTCATTTTTAATGATAGCAGGTACAAACAAGACATCACTAGGTAAGTTTATATTATTAACTTTATAAAAAGAAAACACAATTTTTTGAGTATATTTAGGAAAAAACAATCTCAATCTATTTTTCTCTTCCAAAACAGAAAAACCATTAATATCTTCGTCATTCATATACAAAAACTTACTTTGCTGATCAATGTTCATCAACGGTTTTTTAAAAATATAAGAGAACAGTGCAACAGTCGGCTCGTAATCACTTATACACAAATCAGGAATAAAATTAGTAACTTTCAGTTTAATTAAAACAAATAAATTATTTATAAAGCCCGGAATTGCTTTAAAAATATTTTTTTTAACAACATCTAAAAAATTTACTTTTTTTCCTTTGAAAGTAATAAATGGAACAAATACCTTGTAAGTTTTAATATTAGTTTTAGAATAGTATTTTATTCCATTTCCATAAGTTAATATTCTAACATCGTGTCCTCGTCTTATTAATTCATTAATAATAATAGACTGACGAGAACAATGACCATTGCCTATTCCACAAATTCCAATCAAAATTTTCATTGTTAACACCTCTCTTTATCTAAACTTGGGTTTCGAGTTAGAAACGTACTTTTTTGTTCTACTTAAACCAGCATCGTCAACATCACGACTGAACCATATATTTTTATCAGTAAAATAGTTCTGTGGAAGTTGTTTAATAAATTTACTACTAATTTTTTTTGAAAAATCATAAAAATAGTTTGGAAGCAAATTAAATCTACCACATACAGTTTCAATAATAGGATTCAATAAATATTCACCTAATTTAAAATCATACATATATGAAGTTCTGTAATTATAATCTCCAGAATTTAAATCGTACTCTTTATAACATCCCATCAATAAACCACTAACATTTATTCCTAATTTTCTTATGACATTCAAATCTCTATCAATATCTTCCATATCTCTCAAAACAATTCTCTTTATTTCAAAATTTTCATCAATCTCAAACAAACAATTTTGAGAATGCATCTCAGGTACCAAACCACAATTCAATAACAATTGCCAATAACTAACTAAAATAATATATATAATTTTTTCTAGATAATTTTTAGGTTTAATTCCACTATTTATTATAAATTGATTAATCAAAAACTCATCTTCATGAAATAAATCTTTTGAAAACAATGAAAATGCTGGCACCATATACGTTTTTGAAGAGCTAAGAGGAAAAGGATTAACACTTCTATAAATTGTTCCCCATTCATATTGACTTCCTTCAAAATCAATAATAGAAATTTTTGCGGACTTTTCTTGCAAAATAGAGAAAAAGTTTGGCAATTCATCATTTAAAATTTTTTCTGTTATGTAATCAGAGTTATTTATACTAGTTTTCGCACCTTTTAAGTTTATTTGACGGCTAGAACGTCCCAATCTCGAACTATATGAAAGTTTCAAAAAACTTTTTTCTTTATCATCTAGTACAAAAACTGTTCTAGAACTGGCAGTAGGTATAACATTAAAATCAGAAGGATGCATACTATATTTATTAAACATAGTAGATAAAGCACAATCAGGATGTATAAAATTAAAACCATTAAAAATCATTTCATTCTTGTTAATACTAAAATGTGAACAATCTGCATCTGCAAGTTTTAATAATTTAAAATGTGGACACATTCCAAATGGATTAGTTTCGTTTGAAGTATTATTAATAAAAGTATATCCACTAGGTGAACCATTATTGACGTATCTTTCCATATATATATAAGATTTGTATTTATCTTTTAAAATCATTTCAGCTTTCAAAGTCAACATCTCTTTCAACATTATTTTTTTTCAAAAAAATCATAAAGCTCATATTCATTGGACATTCCCTACAAAAGTCCATTTTGTTATCTCTAAATTCTGTTATTTTATCACTCGTCCATATTTTTTTTATATCATTTTCAAATAAATTTCCGCAAACTTTATTTCTATTATACTCAACTGCATTACAAGGTAAAACATTACCATCACCTTCGATAATTAAAAAGCTATTTGGAATATCACATTTTCTCTTTATATTATCATCTGGCCAATATACACCATTACTATAGTTATTATAAGAATTAAAATCTGGATTTAAAATATTACTAATTTGTTCAACATTAACTTTTTTTAATTCATCAGTAATATTTAAAGACATAATTTTATTTATTAATGTAGGCTTTACTTTTGTATCAAAGAGTTTTAATTCTTCCTCATTTAAAAGAAAAAGTTTCTTTTTGGAATCAGCTTCAATCATATCAATACTTAATACATCAGCGTCTAATTCTGTTGCTAAATCTATCATTTTTTCAAGATCTTTATAATTATGTTTAGAAAGAATCATTCTAATGTTTAAGATAAACGGTATGTTCATTGATTTACATTCTTTAAGTTGGGTAACAGTTTTGTCAAATAATCCATTCAGTCCTCTAAGTCTATCATGAACAGATGCTATTGGTGAATCTAATGAAATATTAATTGCCAATAAACCAACTTTCATCAACTTATTAAATAAATTTTTATTTAATAACCATCCATTCGTATTTAATGAGGCTTTCATATTGTTTTTTGTTATTAGTTCCACTAGAGAAATTATATCATTATAAAGTAAAGGTTCTCCCCCACTTATACAAATATTTTCCGTACCAAGTTTTTGTAAGCTAGCAAATAAATTATCATAATCATTCAAAGTCATAGTTTTATTTCCTGAAAACTTTTTATTTCGAGGACTGCAATGTGAACATTTTGCAACACAACAGAGTGTAGGTTTAATAGTCACATTTTTAGGAACATTTTCCTTAATATCATAAAAACTACCATCTTTATAGTATTCATTCACATAATTCGTATAGTAACAACTTTGTTTATAAGATATTTTCATATTAATTCTCATCTCCTTTACTAGAAGTATACCATGAAACAGTATTAAACAGTCCTTCATCAATAAAATATTTAGGTTTATAGTGCAAATCAGTCATTGTTTTAGATATATCAGCCATAGAATTTTTAACATCGCCTTTTCTTTTTTCAGAATAACAAATTTCAACACGTTTTCCGATTATATCAAACAATTTATTGCATAGGTCATTAATATTAGTAGAATTTCCACAACCAACGTTATAAACATAACCAAAAGCAACATCATCTGATGTGGCTGCTGCATCATTAGCGAGTACAACATTTTTTACATAAGTAAAATCCCTTTTTTGAAGGCCATCACCAAAAATAGTAATTTTATTATTATTGATTATAGAATTTATAAATTTGGGAATAACAGCTTCATAAACATAATTAATTTTCTGTCTTTCCCCAAAAACATTAAAATATCTCAATCCTACAGTTTTTAAATTATATAACTTATAATATAATAGAGCTAATTCTTCATCGATTTTTTTAGATAAAGCATAAGGAGATAAAACTTCTGACTCATTTCCTATCCTTTTTAATAAATTTTCATCATTACCATAAACAGATGACGATGAAGCATAAATAAATCTATTCACATTATTTTTAACAGCAGCCTCAAGCATGTTATGCATTCCTAAAACATTGTTTTTAGTATATTCTAGCGGTTCATTTATCGATCTCGGAACAGACCCTAAAGCAGCCTCATGAAAAACAAAATCGATATTTTGAGTAATTTTCAGACAAAACGCAAAGTCTGTTATATCACCTTCCAAAAACTCAAAATTACTATAATTAAGTAAATCTTTAATATTATGTAAAGAACCGTTAGAAAAATTATCTATACCTCTAACAAAAAAACCTTTTTTTACATACTCTTCGGCTATATGGGAGCCTATAAATCCAGCAACACCAGTAACCAAAATTTTATTTTCTATTAAAATCTCCATACTATAATTCCCTCATTTTCTAATTTTTTCAAATCATAAATACCATACAAATCAAAAAATATTTTTGGTTTGCTATTTTCAGAATAAAATGATTTTATTTCTTCTATTGTAAAATTACAATAATCTTTATGTTTAGTTGCAATAATCACAGCATCAACATTTTTAACATTATTATAAAGTTTTTTATTATACATATCAAAAAAATCTTTATCATCTACATTATAATCTTCTGCATAAACAGTGCAACCATTTTTTTCTAAATAGTTTATAATGTCAACTACTCTAGAATTTCGAATATCAGAAATATCTTCTTTGAAAGTAACCCCTAATACAAGAATTTTCTTGTTTTTAGGCATTATTTTATTTTTTTTAAATATTTTTAATAAAGACTCTGCAACGTATATGCCCATTGAATCATTAATATTTCTTCCAGATAAAATAACTTCAGGAACATAGTTTAAATCAATAGCTTTTTGTGCAAGATAATATGGATCAACACCTATACAATGACCACCAACCAATCCAGGCTTAAAGTTTAAAAAATTCCATTTTGTACTAGCTGCTTCCAAAACTTCATATGTATCAATATTCATCAGTTTAAATATTTTTGATATTTCATTAATAAAAGCAATATTGATATCTCGTTGAGAATTTTCGATTATTTTAGATGCCTCTGCAACCTTAATCGACGAAACTTCAACAACTTTTGCATTTAATACACTACCATAAATCTCTTTCATAATAGAAGAAGTCTTTTTGTCAATTCCAGCAACAATCTTATCGATATTTTCAAATGTATGAACCTTATCTCCAACATTAATTCTTTCAGGAGAATATCCCACAAAAAAATCTTCTCCACATATCATATTTGACGTCTTTTCTAAAATTGGAACACAGATTTCTTCTGTAGTACCGGGAAAAACAGTAGATTCATAAATAACAAGACTTCCTTTTTTCATATACTTTGCTAAACTTTTAGTTGCATTTCTTAAACAAGTTAAATCGGGTTTTTTATTATCATCTATTGGTGTTGGAACTGTGACAATAATAATATCAAAGTTACTTAAAATATCAAATGAAGTTGAAAATTTAATATTTGAATTAAAATTTTCATTGCATTCATCCTGTTGTAATTTAATATAATTATCTATTTTTTGTTTATCACTATCAATGCCCGCAACGCAATATTTTTTCGAAAAAGCTTTCAAAATAGGAAGCCCAACATATCCCAACCCAATAACAGCTATCTTCATTTGAACCCTCCTCCAAATTCTTTAATTCTTTTTCTTGCGTAGCTAGTCTTAGCTATATCAGCCCATTCTTTTCTAGGCCCATATGATAAAACATCAGTTACAATTCTAACTCTATCTTTATTCTTAAGCACATAATCTACTGGAACACACTCATCGTTAACAAATGCACACACCATAGTGTTTCCTATATCAGTATGTATTTTATATGCGAAATCAATCGGTGTAGAGCCTTTAGGTAATTCTACTATATCTCCTTTCGGTGTATAAATATATACTTTATCAGAAAATAATTCTTGTTTAACCCTAGTTACAAATTCTTGATTGTCCCCAAACATTGAATTAATTTCTACTAACGATTTAAAAAACTGATATTTACTTTTTAAATCATCTTGCATTCTATCTCTGACATTTCCTTTTTTAATATCCCAATAAGCTGTAAGTCCAAAAGAATCTACTTTATCCATATCAAAAGTTCTTATTTGTGTTTGTACTAATCTATCATCAGGCCCAAATACAGTTGTATGTAAACTTTGATACATATTTGTCTTTGGGTTACAAATAAAATCTTTAAATTTATCATTTATTGGATGATACTTACTATGAATTAGACCTAAAACTTTATAACATTCATCAACTTCTTCTACCATAATTTTTAAGGCTAATAAATCATGAATATCACACAACTTTTGTCCTGCAGCTATTTTTTTATAAATACCATAAATATTTTTTGTTCTAACCTTTATTTCATTAGGCACTTCTTTACTATCTAATAATTCTTTAATTTTTAAAAGCATTTCCTGTAAACAGGCTTTATTATCTTCTTCAATTTTTTCTTTTTGGTCTGCTATTCTTTTATAATTATCAGGCATCAAATATTGAAGTGATAAATCTTCTAACTCGGATTTTATTCTATATGCACCGATATAATAAGCAAAAGGAACAAATATATCCATAGTTTCTAACGAATTCTCTTTTTGTTTAAATTCTGATTTAAAACCTAATGTCCTCATATTATGAAGTCTATCAGCAAGCTTAATGATAATAATTCTTACATCTTCTGTTATACCAGTAATTATTTTTCTTGTATTAGCATTGTTTTGATCCTGCTTTGAAGAAAAATTCATTTTAGAGATTTTTGTAACTCCATCAACTAATGTTGCAACTGTTTGATTAAAATCATGTGATATATCTTCTTTTGTAACATGAGTATCTTCAAGAGTATCATGAAGAAGTCCAGCACACACAGTATCAATATCAGCATGCATTTCTGCTAAAATATAAGCAACATTTAATGGATGAATTATATAAGGTTCTCCACTTTGCCTATAATGACCTTCATGCAAAACTTTTGCATAATCATAAGCTTTTTTCACAACATTGATTTTTGTTGGTTCATATTCATTAACTTTTGTAATTAATGACTCTAATGTAATATTCAAAATTTCACCTCCATATATATAAAAAAACGGTGTCAAAAACATTATTGTTTTCAATCACCGATTTTGTTTCCAAAATTAATCACAGAAAAATGGCATGAGCAAAGAACACAGCAAAAGTGTTTTCTTCGTTTAAAATGAAAATCATGTGCATTTCTAACTAAACTCATACTCTTCTCCTTCAAATAAATTTAATATTAATTTTACCATTATTTTTTTATTTGTCAACAAATTTTTCTAAATTCTGGTAAAAATTATCAAATTTATCATAGAAATGATATTTTTTTATTATTTCTATTTATTACATAGTACTAGAGCAAGTTCCAATGCAAGTAATAATACTTCTTTTTTCTTATCTATGTTTGTTAAGGCATGCAAACTTCTTTTATCCCGCATAGTTCCATATAAATTATCTCCAGCATAATAGAAAGTAAAGTATTTCATATTTAGTTTTTTACAA
>OLHG01001743.1_pt1 | contig 12731 bp, 21 predicted proteins | sample 1605971 | NCBI WGS metagenome assembly OLHG01 (sample SAMN03283289) | human gut metagenome | biome: human-associated habitat; material: feces | host: Homo sapiens | place: Peru | collected 2012 | reverse complement strand
GCTTATGAGATTAATTGATAAGATAGCAAAAGTAATAACCATCATTGCAGTAGCAATGCTGATTCTATCAATGTTCTGTAGATGTACTACTACAAAATACGTTCCTATTACAGAATACAGAGATAGAGTCGTAGTGAAGACGGATTCTTTCATGAACGCAGATTCCGTTTATATTCACGACAGTGTATCGGTTTTCGTAAGAGGAGATACTGTCTTCAAGGACAAGTTCAGGCTTCAGTACAAAGACCGATACGTTGTGAGAAACAGATCCGATACTCTGGTTGTGCGTGATTCGATACCGTACAAAGTCGAGACAAGGAAGCAGCTATCCAAAACGGATAGAGTATTCCTGAACATCGGAAAGGTATCATCTGTCTGTTTATTCATAGGTATCCTCGCCATTTTGGGCTGGATATGCTGGAGGTTGAAATTACATAAACGTTCTTAGTTTTTTCTCATTTTAACTTAATGGATTTTGTTTATATTTATTATTTGGTTTAAAACAAAAAAAGAGGCGACCGTCCGTGATGGATAGTCGCCTCTTGGCATTTGTGTATCAATCTTCTTCTGCTTGCAGAAACTTGATGCTATACTCCGTTTCATAGTGTTTCTTCTGCTCGTCGGTCAGCAATCTTGTTTCGCTGTCGAAGAACAAAGTGAGCAGCTCTCCGTAATCCTTGTCGTAGAAGTAGTTGTACTTGCGGCAAAGATAGTTCCTGGCATTCATGCACTTGGCCGGGACAGTCTTGAACTTGCGCTTTGTCTTCTGAGGTAAGCCGCTAGCAGCTCTCATCTTCTCAACGGCAAGAACCCTTCTCAGCGTTTCCTGCCTCTTTCTGTTAGCCTCATCAGTTCGGGTACGAGCAGCACTCTCCTTTCGTATTCGTTTCGTTGTCTCGTCCGTGTGTTTAACCCCTAGCCTCTTTGCCAGTTCGTTGACGGAAGCTTTAGTTACGCAAAGTATCTTTCCTATCTCTGTGGCAGAATGGGTCGGATAGAGATCTCGGATAACCTGATTCCTTTCCTCCTTTGCTTCTTTCTTCCTTTGAATAAAGGAATCTCCGTGCAGCTTATGTAGCCACCAGTAGACCGTCTGTACGGTGCATCCGAATGACTTCGCCAATCTGCTTGGCGACTCACACGGATGCTCCTTTATGTAATTTTTCTGTTCGTCTGTAAGTACGTTCATATTACTTTTTATCAGAAGAGCCGTAGCCGTTATCGCCACGTTCTGTTTTACTTAACTCGTCCGTCTCGATAAGCATAATGTTATCGCAAGTTTCGAGGTGGAATTGCACGATTTTGTCGCCAACCTTATATCTCGGCATATTTGGCATAACGTGATAGAATACAGCCGAAATCTCGCCAACAAAACCATCATCAATGGTTGCTTCTGAGTTGCTGAGAGCCATGCCAGTCTTCCATACAGAAGAGCGAGGGCGGAGCGTGAAGCATCTTGAAATATCAGCAGGCTTATTGCGGTTTTCAATCTGTAGCGAAAATCCTAGACCGTATTTCCATACGTTAGGCGCAATCTCTTCCTCTGAAACAGCATAGCAGTCGTAGCAGAAATCATCATCGTGCGCCTTAGTTGGCATAATAGCGTTCTCGCTTGTCTTTTTGAATAAGACGGGCAAACCAACAACCTCGGTGAATCTATCAATCTCCACACCATCAACGTTCACCTTTCCGTAGAACATACAAGCAGGACGAGTCCAAACCTTGTTCTCCCCATAGAGATTCTGATAAACAACTTCTTTCTCCTGAGTTTCACTATTAGTGACCTCAGTAATAAATCTGTAATAACCTCCTTTGAAATGTCTGTAAATCTTTTCCATTTTAATATTTAAAGTTTAAAATTCATGTTCATCGCATACTTGGCCGCAAGATGATTCGTGCTCATTATTGCTGCACCATCCTACGCCGTAAACGTCTTCATTGCCAAACCAATGGCAGTTACCGCAACATTTCAATACGCTGCATTGCTTTAATCTTTCTGCATCACGTTGAACATCTCTTAGCTTGAACGGATGCTTTTTATTGAGCTTTATCAATTCGTTAACATACCTACGGGCATTCCAGTGATTTGTTAAACTTATCGCCTTGATAATACGATGGTCTTTAAAATCGACTTTATATCCCGCTCCTGGTAACAATATGCGATTATAGCAGAGGTAACGAAATATCCAATAAGGCGTATTGTGCCTCATTATCTTCTTTGCTAATCTAATCTTCATCCTTACACCTCCTCCCAGTCTGTTGCGAGAATATCCTCAGAGGACATTCTTTCTACCTTGAAGATATGATGACCGTAATGGTAGAATATTCCTTCCTCGTCAATACCAAACGGATAAAGCCCATTTTCTCGCTTTACGAGCTTCCCTTTTCTCATACGCTTTAAAGCCTCCGAGAAATCAAATGTTTCCTTATTCATTTCTTGTTTCTTTTTTTATACGCTATAATTATTTAAGTTCTACTGGCTCATCCTCCGAAGTAAGTTCTCTTCCGATGAGTTTCTTAATACTGCCCTTTGGAAGATGAAATATAGAGTAACCAATCCAATAGTTTCCAACTCTAAATGGTTCTGTTCGTGAGATTAATTCCTCACCGATTTTATCAACTGCTACCCATGCCATAACTATTCCTCCGTTTTCATATAAGGACAAACAACCACTTTTCGATAGTGTTTACATTCATCCTTGTAATCACAAAAATCACAAAAACAATACGCCATACTATTCCTCCACTTTTACACCAAATGGAGTTCCGTCGACAAATGTGTTGTCGTTATAGCTATTCTTGGAAGCCAACAGGATTGCGCTACTGTAGGAATCTGATAGATACGCGAAAAAATCATCAACAGATACAATACTAAAATAACGTCCTCTACACTTCACCCATCCAAACGGCTTGTGCTTGCGCATTTCTTCCCAGCACTCTTCAGCATTGGCAAAAGGGCGATACTTTGACACTGGCTTGATTCTGTATTCAAAATCATCATCAAAGCTTGGGTCTTCATCATCATACCACAATGACTTATCACCTTTAATACATCTACTTTGTACGGTCTTTCCTTCTGCAAAAGCTTGCAAGATAGGATAAAATTCTTTTGCTTGATTTCTATCCATATTACTTTATTTGTTAATTATCATCATTATTTGCAGGGCAATCGGAGTACTCTGGGCAATAGTCACAAGACTGCCCATCTCTTAGTCTCCAACATGTATAGCCTTCGTAAGGTTCTGTCATACTCGACCCTCCATCTCTTTGCGTCTTTTACTCATTGCTTCTTGCTGTTCTTGCTGCAACTTTCTCAGACTAACCATTCTGTTGTGAAGATTATTGCGACTCTTTTTGATTTCGTGTTTTACATAAAAAATCGTAAAAACGAATCTGAAGCCCATCCACACGAAAAATACAATAATTGGGGACATGACTAGCGTCCAAGACCAGTCAATAGCACCGCACAATTTCATAACAATAAACGCAACTTGAATTAACGTTGCAAATAATTTAAATTCCTTCATATTCTCTTCTTTTTACCCTCTCCCTTTTCAGGAGAGGGTGGTTAGTTACTCGGCTACTTCAACGAACTTTCCGTTTTTAAGTTGATACCAAGTATCAGACTTGATATTCTCTCCATCGACGTACTCAGTCTTAACACATGCTGGAACATTACGTTTCTTTTCATCGCTCCATTTCCATTCTGCCAGCGTTATCCATGAGCCTACCTTTGCTTTGGCTTTGGATTTGTTTCCAGCACACATAATAACGGAATCTTCTCCAGTGCTATCAATCTTAGCAGAGTCGCCCGATGAGCCAATCTGAGCAGAGTCGCCCGATGAGCCAATCTGAGCATAGTAGCCCGATGAGCCAATCTGAGCAGAGTCGCCCGATGAGCCAATCTGTTTCTTTCTAACTCCGTTGCCGTTCAACGCTCCATCCGTCTTAACCTTTGATGGTGAAGTAATATCTTTCAGCCACTCTACACCGATATTAATGATGTCTGCCAGCTTCAACTCAGCCTTAATCTTGATATGTGAAGAACATACCTTTGTTGACTTTTCTTCTTCGTCAATCTTGCCAGACTGCTCTACCTCGGCAAAGCGAGAGTTTAGCATATCGTAGTAGTCCCATACTTCCAAAGGAGACTTGCAAGCGTGAAAACCTCGGTTACAACACTTGATTTCTCCGTCCATATTGTACTCTTTTCCAACTTCGTACTGGAAATCACGGCATTTCATATCCTTGTCAAAGCCTTTGTACGATTTTATCACTTTTTCATTCATGTTATATCTATTTATGCCCGAAGGCGTTAAACATCAAATCTTTCTGTCTTGATGAGTTATTATCTCACACTCATTTCCTCTACTATTCCAATAACCACATTGGTAACATTTTCTTCCATAGAAAGGGCAATGGTGGTTTATTTGTGTTGCTACGCTCATACCAACACCTCCATTTCTTGTTTAACACCAAGACCAAAGAAAAGGTGCTGGAGTTCGTGAATATAATGAACTTCAAATTTTAATGGCTCTCCACGCATATCTATAACCCAACCATCCGTCTCATTTTGATAATAAAGCTGAAAACAGGTATAATTGCCTTCTTCATTTTCATCACCTCCCATAAATACTTCTGATAAAGAAAAATCACTTCCGTCTTTTCCTTCTTTATCCCAACCATTTTTCTCTAATATGGCAGGAGTGATATTCACTGGCTTTATTTCATCAACACCAACAAAGCAGTACACCAATCCTTCTTTAGGGCAAGACAAGTCAAAGTGACTTCCGTCTCTAGGCTCTTTGATAGCCATTACTTTGTTGTCATACTCAACAATATCACCTTCAATATATTTCTGTGCCATACGCTTACTTTTTATCAATATTAAACCAAAACTCGCCATTCTCATTCTTTTCAAGAAGGCTCATTATCTTTGAGAACAACTTGACATTAAATGTGCAGTATGTTGTTACTTCATACTCACCTTTTGCAACCTTTCTCATTCTATAAGACTGGCTTTTGAACTCCTTCTTCTGCTTTCTGTTCTTCGGCTTCACTCTTATTGTTGACTTGACGTACATCACTTCGTCTTTATTAGATAAGCCTACGACAAGGATAGTTTTTCCACACATAGCCGTTACTTCTTTAGTCAATTCATTCATACGCTTTACTCCTTAACTTCTTTAAATATTATACTCTTGCCATCAGAACGGTCTTCTGACTCACACTGAAATCCATCTGCCCAATCATTATATGTCGGGTTATAACACGTATCATCATGGCAAAAGAAACAACCATCGCAACCATTCTGCTCAACTGCTTCAAGAACGACTCTTTCCCCAACCTCTTTCATTGCTCACCTCCTTTGATAATTAAGTCAAACAATTCATCTGCGTATATCCACCCTGTCAAACAGAACTTCTTAACTTCTACTTCCCACATTTCTTGATATGTGTTGCAACCAGTATTGTACATCATATCGTCCATATTATAGAGCTTTCTATAATCGTATACTTTTGAGAATGCAAAAATTCTTCCGTTGTCATTTCGAGGAACTTCGCTAGCAGGGTGAAGCAAATCCATTAAGAACTCATTGATAGCCCACTTAGCACCTAGTCCAATAGCTTCTTTGATGTCTCCCTCATAGAACATTTCCTCTTTAGTATCATTGTCGAATACTACTTCTTCACCATTTAACAGAAATCTATCTTCATAGATTTCTACCTTGGCTTCTTCTATTTTCTTATCGTCTATCATAATCTACCCTTTCTTTTTTTAAGTTGATTCTTTCTACGTATTCTTCTTTGCGCCTTACCATCTTGTATATCTTCACACTTAAAGTGTGGTGGACAATACCAAGGTATGCAATTCGTTAACCCATAATTAGCCCTCCACGTTATTTGTTGTACCAATCAGCTTTGCAGTCTGTTCGTTGTAAGGAAGACACATGAGGTATCTGTCATCAATACAATTTTTAACTCCATCACTATCAATATGACTAAAAAAGTTAGCAGTCCAAGGAGTATCTGGAGTTCTTGTTATCACTCTATCAAATGGCTTTGGAGTCCACTTTGGCTTCAAAATAACAACTTTTTTCTTCTCGGCATCCCAAGCCTTGCCTTCCTTTTCTAAAGCGTCAAAGAGTTGCTGCTTCTCTGAGTCAGTTGCAGGGCGAAGTGTCTTAATATCAGATGGAGATAATACTACAGGGTATTCTCTAAGATATGTATCATGTACATTAGACTCACATAAAGCTGGACTAAATTTATACTTATCAATTTCTTTCTCTTTTCTAAAGATAGCAATCATTAAGCTTGTATTTATGCCAAGCATGTGAGACTCAACAAAAGCTATATCCCCATCCTTGAACTCAGGTTGAGGTTTCTCTACTTCCAATGTCTCACGATTGATTTTGCCGCCCAAACGTTCCTCAATGGTTTTGATGTAAGTCTGAGCACCATCATCGTTATCTTTCTTAAATTCAATAGTTCGCTCATTGACTTCTTTATTATAATCATTATACTCTTCTTCATTGTAATCTTCATTATCGTCATAATTACAAATATAATGCTTACCTTTGAAAGTTGTGTATGTATCATCATTAAACCCTTCAAAGATAACGTGTAAATTTTTTCTTCCTTCACTCACAAGCACATCGCCTTTCTTCCAGGCGAATTTGCTCCAGTCATGCATTGATTTTGAAGGCACTAATATAGGTTCTCCATACATGTTGTATTTCCCATTATTGTAAAACAACAATTCATCTCCATCTTTAGATGAAAGAGTAATACCAAGTTCATCTTTATCTTCTGCATATATATCTTCGATACTAAGTTCTCCAAAGGCATCAGCATAAAGCTTAGTACCCTTTGGCTTATTCTTTAGTATCTCAGCTACATTAATCTTTGTTTCCATATTATTTTACTCTTACGAATTGAACATTCTTTCCGTCTTTACGCTCATTTGATGCGCACTTGATTCGATTACACGTTTCTATATTGATAATGTTTGCAATTTCATCAAAGAAACAACCAGTACAATCAGCTTCCTTGGTCTCAACTACCTTTAACACGACTTCTGAGCCAATAGGTAAATCTTCCATAATTAGACCTCCTCGTTATATTTATAAACAAGCCCGACAACCAACTTTACAAGCTCATTGTTTGTCATGACTCTAGTGTCTGTATTACCAAGTCTCAGCTCATCAATGATACGTTCTGCAACCTTCTTGATGTGCCCCATCTTAGACAGAGGGAAACGCTCAATGTCGGCAGCCTTGTCAAGATGGAAGCTCTCACGAAGATAAGTGCCACGAATAACGCCACAAATTGACGGACGTTTTGTTACTACCCATGCACCTTCATCTAACTCGTGACATATACGCATACACACAGGCTCGTATCTGCCATTTACCTTACCATACAAGGTGTTTGATATGTCGTTCTCAGGAATCTTGTATTCCTGATAGCGACCTTTACTGTTCTTTGTGTACAGCGTTGGAATCTTTTTCATTTTTCTTACGTTTTAAATTAGCTATTCTAGTCTCTCTAAGATACTCCTCAGATTTCTTCAATCCGAGTTTCTTAGCTTGCTTAGTGACCGCGTAAACGCTTCTGCCAACTATTCTAGCAATATCTTTGTTAGAAGTGTCTGGATAACCTGTAATCAATGCTCTTAATTGAGCTTCATTCCAAGGAGTGCCAGTGTTATCTTGTGCGTCTTCTCCATCTACGATAATTCCGTTTATATCAAGATTAATACCACTGAATATACAAGCATCTGCAAGTGCTTTTTCGGCACGTTTATAATCAAGCACCTTTTTCCCGATGATTTCGAATCCGAGAGAGAGTTTGTCAGGGCACTCTGAAAACACTTTCTTATCTACAGATTGAGGATATATAGCTTCCACTGCATTACGCATACGAGAATGAACTCCCTTAATTGGGATAATAAAGTATTCGGCTATATTTGTTGCCCAAGACCCATTATATTCATCCATTGTCTTTTTAAATGCAGAAACAGAAGATTCAAGCATTCCGCTCAATATTCCAGACATAACAACTATTGTGTACATCTTATGTCTTTCAATATGATGCTTTAAAAATTGGTTATCTAACGCATAATAACATTTCCTTACATCATCTTGTAGATTGAACTTGATGATAAAAGTAAGCTTATCCCATATCTCAGACATGCCGTCAGCTTTCATTCGTTCTTTGAATAAGTCAATCAATTCATCGGAAAATTCCTTCGCCTCTGTCATTCTTCTCTTTACATCAAACTTAAATAGCTTTTCATCTTCCGATACCAGTTTGAATGTTTCATCTATGTTAGACTTGACAATTTTAGCAAAGCCCCCTACCATAGAATAGAAAAGCATGTAGAGTTTGCTTATATTTTCTTTTGATGGAACTGCAAGAGGAATACCTGCGAGTACACATGAATTATTTGGATTCCAATTTGTCTGCATACTACATATCCTTTTCAATAGCAAACGCACAACAGATGCAGAACATCATCAGCAATGCGAGTGCTACATGTTCAACCATAAAGCAGATGAATCCGTAACCTGCGATAATTACTGCTATTACAAGCAGAATCATCATTATTATATGCTTATAATTCTTCATATATCTCTTATAGAACAATTTTAAAAGGATTATCTATCTCATCATCAGAAACCATAATACCTTTAGTCAAGAAGTCGCTTTCGAGAACTTCATCAATAGAATAATCCCAAGAATAACTGCCTGTAAGACCGTGTAATGGATGGAATGTTTTAAATTCAGACGATACATTATTAGCACAATCGTAACTGTACACATACTCATTGTAACGTCTAGCAACACTTTTGTCGTTTTTAGATAATCCATTCAAAGGGATTTTCTTAACGTAATATTTCAGGGCTAATGTAATTCCATCAGCGAAAGCATCAATGGAAAAATGACTAACACACTCGCCAAACTTTCTATGTGTAACACGCACGTCTCCGTGCATATTTTTTATCGCATTTATTTTTTTTGTTGCTAATCTCTCCATTAAGCTTTCTGTAATACCTCTTTGCTTTCTGAACTCGACAAATGATTTGAGGATTTCTTGTTGCAACAGACCACACTCTGTTGTTGCTTGTGCAGACAAATTATTGATTTCTATTTCTTTCATATTACTTTGATTTTAAGTTTCCGTATGCAGCATAGAAGCTATCAAGCTGCTGTGTTGCGTGTACTAGCTTCTGATTGTAGCTATCTCGCTCTGCTCTAGCCTTAGATATAAAGACGAAGCTAACGATGAATGATATTACTACCGTTACCACGATGAACAACCATGGCAACTTGTGTACTGCCTTGTTGATTGCTCTTCCTATGTTTCTTATGATAACCCAAGAATAAACTCCGATGAACACTACCGCATGTTTTGTGGTTGCGTTCTCAATACGTTTATCAGTAGATTGCCAATAACCAGCCATCCATATTTCTTTCCTTGTCGCATCAGGGTGCTCACTGAGCCATTCCTCTGCCATTTTACTTACGTCTGCCATAATTACTTTCTCAAAGAATCACCTGTAAAAGGAACTGCTTTTGTTGTTGCTATCAGTCTATCCACAACTCTATCTCCATATCTATGAGTAAGCTCGTCAATACTGAGGTTTGTGGTAAGGATAAGCAATTTCCCCTTCTTTTCAGCAGCGTCACAAAGTTCTGCAAATGGCATACGCTTGTTGCCATAAGAGTTAAGATTATCCTCTGTACCAATATCATCAATATAGATAATATGAAGTTTGAGAATTTCATCAATCTTTTGGTTCAACTCTTGTGCGCTAAAGATGTTTACCACCTTTTTATGTACATCTTTAATAAGAAGAGGAAGGATATACATTCCGATTACCGACTTACCTAATCCGCAACCGCCGAACATCAATAAACCTTTTCCTTTGTTGTCTGTCATCCAATCAACAATAGGTCGGTAATTGCGTTCGTTCCATTCGGCATTACATCCAGACTTCATATTAACAACATACTGCAAGCCGCCACGCAAACGTTTCTCTGCATTAGGAATGCTTATTTGTACTCTGTCAATTTCTTGCGGATAACCAGTATCTCGCATCTGAGATACAAGGTTCTTGAAATATTCGCTATCTATTTGTTCCATCTTGAATCTAATTTATATCTTTCACCATTATTGCTGTTCTGTAAGTTCATTCCGATAGGAAGAGCGGAGTTTACTGGTTTGACAGAAACGTCTTTCAAAGGGAAAAGTCCAGAGTAATTATTTGACATCGACTGTTCGACTATCAGCATCGCAACCTTTCCATCCCCTTTTGAGAGATTAAACAGCTTTGTTTTTAAGGTTTCAATACCTCTCGGTTTGTATGTCTGTTTTTTCTCTCGCTTGTATGCAAGCCACTTTAACATAGCGTTATTCATATCTTCATCTTCGAAATATCGCTCGTTTTTTTGTTCCAATTTCGTTCCAGCACCACTCGGATTACGCTTATAAGCATCATAACCAGTGATAGTTATCTTCAATCGCTTTCGTTCCAAGCTCGTTCCAAGAGCACCTAACTTACTCAGTGTTTGAACATATCTATAAACTTGCGTTTTTGAATATCCGATATCGGCAGCAATATCAATATAGCTTACAGAAACAACCCCATTCGCATCTGCTAAATGTATCAACCAAACAAACAACATTGCGCAAGGTGGGTCGTTTATTTTCTCAAATAACTTATCTGGTATATACATATTAGAACACTTTTGATTTTCCCTGTTTTTCTGCAACACCACACATATAATCGGATATAGCGTCACAACACAGTCCGATGTCTTGTCTATGAAATGTAAGACCATTAATCGTCATATCGTAGTTGTATGCAAGAAAATCATTCAAGCCACACCGAGCAGGGTATTTGCCCTTTAGGAGGCTTGGTATACACCAAAAAGAATCATCATCAACCTCATCTTGGTCTTTTATCTTATTTCCGATTAAGATTACTCTCATTTCGTAGTTTAAGATGTTTCTTGCCCACAAGTAACTTTGAATTGCGTGACAATATCTAAACGCTTGAATAAGTGTATTAGGAGATGTCTCATCCTTCTTTAACTCTATCACATTAATTCTTAAAGCGGATATTGGGTATGGTTCTCTTTCTATATAGACCAAATCAGCCCTTCCGCCAAGCCCAAGGTCTAATTGCCTATATCTCTTTACAAGATTATTTGTTATAAAATCAAGTCCATGAGCTTTAAGTTGTTCAATAGTTGAGTTCCAAATGATACCCTCAACATCTTTTTCTAATATAACCATTATAAATATTGTTTGGAATTCTGAATATCATGCTGAATATGCAGTAGTGCGATATATTCATCAGAGTCGGGAAAATCAAAACCAGCCTCTTCTTTTGCCCACAATTTGAAATCAGAAATTGATTTACTCATTTCGTCTTTCGTAAGGTCGGCAGAAGAACGAAGATACTTATAGCATTCTCCTGTAAATTTATCAACCCCTTCTCTGAGGAATATATCTTTGTTCACTACCAGCTTATAGTAATGTGTTTTAACTTCGTCTAGAGTGTAGCCGTATTGAAGAGCAAATGCTGATAGAAGTAAATGAAGGTAGGCATTCTGATTTAAGGAACGCCCACGCTTCTCTTTTAATTCTACCATAGCACATTTGTTCTCCAACTCGGTTACTTTTGCTCTAAACTTTTCTAGCTCAAACACATTTTTTAGATTGAACCACATAAGCGTTGAATGCTCGTTTAATTAATTCTACCTTTGCATCAAAAAGGCAAATCATCGGAATTACCTTGTGGTTGCGCTGGTTGCTGTCTTGGTGGGTACGGATTTTGCGGATTCATTGGATTTGCCACGCCATTATCATTAGCGGAACTTGCCATAGCTTGTTGCGCTGCTTGTGCGCCAGGCTGAACATTGCCACTAAAACCGCCTCCTTGTGCAGGAGATTGCTGAGTCTGACGGATAACGTTCCAAGCGTTAACCGAGTTAAACCATCTTCCATTATATTCTCTAGCATTAATATCGAACTGAACGGTAAGAATCTCGCCAAGCTGAATGTTAAGTTGGTCTATCTTGTCGTTTGTAACATCGAATGTCAGTTTTTTAGGGTACTGCTCTTGCGTCTCCAACACATAGGAAATGCTACGCCACTGATTACCTCTTTGTGATGTTCCGCTTCTTTCAGGTAACACCACAATAATTTTTCCTTGTAGTTCCATTATTACTTATTAATAATTTCGTCAATAAACTCGTTTGCCAACATAACTCTAGCTTCCATAAGCTTTACATCGTCTCCATTTCTCTCAATCTCAGCCCAATGAATAGGCTTAGATAACCAAGGGCAGTATGTAATGAAGATACCGCTAGTAGCACCAGTACAACTCATTTCTGCCATCATCTGCCAGTAGTACTTAGGCTCAACTTCTTTGAGCGATGCAGCATCGTGGATAAGTGTGCGATACTTCATATAAGTATTGATGTTAGGGCATTTAACCTCAATAATCTTAATATCGCCACCATCACGACTATAGATTGCACCATCAGGAGAAGCTGCGAAGTAAGGGATTGTGTCGTGCTTGCAAGAAGAAACATCTGCTATCTCTATTCCTTCGTTTTGTGGAAGTTGGCAGAAGCAAGCCTTTGCTTGGTCTTCCATATCAGCACCCCACTGCATTGCCTTTGTGTTTACAGAAACTTGGTCGATGTAATCTT
>OLHG01001734.1_pt1 | contig 12794 bp, 13 predicted proteins | sample 1605971 | NCBI WGS metagenome assembly OLHG01 (sample SAMN03283289) | human gut metagenome | biome: human-associated habitat; material: feces | host: Homo sapiens | place: Peru | collected 2012 | reverse complement strand
AGCTGGACAGAGCACACGCCTCCTAAGCGTGGGGTCGGGGGTTCAAATCCCTTCCGGGACGCCAGAAAAACCGCTGTAAGCCTTTATTTCAAAGGGTTTGCGGCGTTTTTTGTTTTTCCGCCTATTAAGCGGCTTTTACTGCCTGCCGCAAATTTTTTCTGTTACCGAGCCTTAAAAAAAGTTTGCTAATTGGATTCGAACGATTTTTTAAAATTTGCTAATGAAATCTGCAAATTTGCTAATTTCTCATTAGCAAGCCTTTTGACCTGCGATGATCGAAGCCAAAGTATTAGCAAGCTCGGGCGACTTTTGCAACTGCTCAATCAGTGCCGCAAGGTCAACGGTTTGAGATTGCGATTCTTCCGGCGGAGGCGCAACTTTTCTTAAATCGGGGTTAGAATAGAACGCGCTTTCAAATTTCTGCGCGTTGATTTTTCTGTCTTCATCAAGAATATGCGCATACACCTTTGTAATCATATCAATTTCCGCATGACCCGTATCGCCCTGCGTTGCCTTTAAATCTCCGTGATTTAATTTCAGCTTATATGTGGTGCTTGAATGACGGAGCGAATGGAAAACCACATTGGGAAGTCCGGCCTTTTCCTTGAGCAGCAAAAACTCCTTTTCAATAATGCGTTTCTCGCACGGTCTGCCGTTAGATAATGCAACAACCAAATTAAAGTCAGCGTATTCATCACCGAGAAATTCTTTCAGCTCATTTTGCGACTTTCTCCATTCCCTGAGTATATACGCCACTGTTTTCGGCAGCCAAACCTTACGAATACTCGAATCGGTTTTGGGCTTTTTAAGAACAAGGCGTGTACTCGTGTTCGGCATAAGCGGAATGAATATGTGGTAAATATCCTTTTCTCCCAACATTTCAATTGCTTGCTTTGTGCAGCGCACAAGCTCCTTGTCGATAAAAACGTAAGCATCGTCTGCGGCGATGTTCGCATCTTCAATATGAACATTGTCCCAAGTCAATCCAAGAATTTCTCCCAAACGAAGCGAGCAGGCAAACGAAAGATTCATTGCGATATATAATTTACTGTCCGTACATTCATCTAACGCTTTGCGTATTGTATCGGTATTCCAAATATCGCGTTTTTTATATTCTGTTTTAGGAAGTACCACATTATCAAACGGATTTTTACCTATAAGCTCCCACCGCACAGCCTGTTTAAAAGCGCAACGGAGTAATTTTATGATTTTAACAATAGTTTTATCCGTCACATACTCTGTCCTCGGTTTTCGGGTGCCCCGTGAAACGGCAGGCGTCTTCTTCAGCGTTTGAACATATTGGTCTACAACACGTGCAGTAACCGCCTGAACTTCCAACTCACCTATAATCGGGTTGATGTAATTTGCAATAATGGCTGTATTACTGTCATACATAGAAACGCCCCACTTGTTGACACCGTAGGTGCGAACAAAATCGTCAAGAAAGCTCGACACAGTGGTTTTATTGGGAGGCAGAAAAGTTCCGTTAAATTGCTGATTTTCAATTTCTGCTTTCCTTTTCAACGCTTCCTTGTGTGAATGACAGGTTTCCCATTTTTGCTTTGTTTCACCCCTTTCGTCTGTGTAGCTGTAAACCACGGAATATGCTTTTTTTCTCTTTATAATAGATGCCATGACTGTATCTCCTTTATTGATTCATACTATCAAGCCACGCATCAAAAGAAGGCTTTGAAATTCTGACATACTTGCCGATTTTCACCGTTTTAAAAGGTGCGTCCTTACAGACAGCATATGCCATACTCTTGCTTATCTGTAAAATTTCAGCTATTTCCTGAACAGAATAAGTTCTTTTTTCGGCGTTGGCCTGACAAGAGTTGTTATTATTTTCAACTGCCATATTTTCTCCTTTCCGGACAGTTGAACAGATACAGTTTGATCTCTATCACGACATAGTATATTATACAAATTTCGCCTTAAAACATCAACAACTGCCTTACAACCGCCCTAAATAAAAAATGTAATTGTTTTAAACTGAATCTTCATACCGGGCCATTTCCTGCGCTTTTTCAACCGCGTATTTGCAGGCTGCGCTATGCACTGTTTAATTTATGGGTATGCTCCGACATATCATCACGGCATACTGTCCGTAAACCCTGTATAACTCCCGATAGAAGTTTATTAAGTTTTCAAGGTACATAATCGGTTTTTAATCCGTACAATTATAAAAACGGGAAATATTCTGTTTTTTCTTCAATTAAAAATAAATTTTTTTAAAATCAAATTATATATAAGGTAATTCAAGCCTTGACAACCACAATATATTGTGGTAATATACTTTTGTAATTGATTTTTGTGCAAGCCGTATGCGGCAACCGTAACGCTTTATGTTACATCGCACATATATGATGAGTTTGTAATCAAGTGCCGACTTTAATTTCCGCTTTTTTAAGCGCGGAATTTTCAGTTGGCGCTTTTTATATAGATATTAAAGCCTTCGGGCAGAAAGGAGAAAATGAAAAGAAATTTTGTTATCTTACAGATAACGGACAAAGTTAAAACAAAATAATGTCGGGAATATCCCGGATTATCAGAGGAACCGTATGTGTTAAAAGAAAAACGCAGCGGTTCCTCTTTTTTTGTTTTACGGAAAAGAAAGAGGGAAAATTTATGAGAAGATTACAAAGGCTGTGGGGATCGGTTTCGGTACTCACAGCGGCGGTTTTAGCGGGTATATGCTTTTTAAGAGGCAATACGCAGCGCATTTTCCTTATGGGCGTTTTTGCACTTTGGATAGCATATTCCTTTGCGGTGTTTTTAATGCCGGTAATCAAAAGGTATAAGTACCGCAGGAATTTAAGGAAAATCCGAAAAAAACCGCAAAATCACAGCGGAAGTAACGGTGCAGAGCTGCAAAGGCTTTATTACCTGCTTTTATGTAATGCGAACCATAGAATAACGGGATACATAAAAAGTATTTACCCGGAGGCTGTATGGAAGTGGGAAACTGCCGCGCCCGAAAAGGTCATAACCGAGGGTGAAACCGGCAGAATAAGGCTTTTTAATGTTGATGACTATAACTTCGCAGATATTTCGTTCGATAATTCTGCAAATATAGAATGTACCTTTCTTAAAGCCGTCAGCTTTAAGAGTGCGGCGCAGACCGAATGCAGAGATGAAACGGCGGAGAAACCGAAAAATGAAACAGATCCGCAGGTATGGTTTGAAAAGAACGGTCGCGTTATACTTAAAAACCTTATAGCGGATTTAAGCTCAAGAGGACATAACACTCTGACAGTAAGGGACGACGGGAGCTGCGTTGTAGAGCAGGGAGATAAAACCGTAGAGGTATCTCACCTTACCGACTTTCCCGAAAGAGTGTATTATCCGAGGCTTATAAAGGTACTCGCGGGCGCGGGAATAGCGGCAAAGAGCGTAGATAACGGTTTGGCGGTAAGCTGGTAGGTGATTCTATGAAAAAGGGAATAACACTTAACGAATTAGCCGCCGAAATTTTCAGACAGAAAAAGGTTATGGAGGATTATATCGTAGAGTCTTCAAAGCTGTATATGGATGCGGAAAACGGCAGCCCCCTTATACGAATACTTGACGGAGAGGGCAACGACTGCATACTTCCGCTCGGAATAGGCGTTTATGCTCACAGGCAATTAGCGAGTTATTTATCCATACCGCAGAATTATTATAATCTTATGCTGGAAGAAAAGCCGGAGCTTTTAAGCGTAAATGTAAACGAATGGCTTGCAGGCTCTAAAGACCGACGAATGCTGCGTACGCTTGACGGCGAGGCACGCGCCTTTTTGAGCGACCGATATAAGCGCATAGATAACTACGATATTGCACAAGCGACATTGCCGATTATTTCCGAAATACCCGATGTGCAGATTGTAAGCTGTAACTTAACGCCCGGCAAGATGTATATTAAGGCGTTAAACCCACGGCTGTTTGACGATGTTTGTCCGGGCGATACGGTTCAGGCGGGAATAATCATAAGCAACAGCGAGGTAGGCCTCGGAGCGGTTAATATTCAGCCGCTTGTATACAGGCTCGTTTGCGAAAACGGAATGGTTATAAACGACGCAGTAAACCGCAAAACGCATCTCGGTCCTACAATTTCGGATAATGAAATTTTCCATTATTCAAAGGAAACGGTAGAAACCGATGATAAAGCCTTTTTATTAAAAATAAAGGATACGGTGCGTGCGGCTGTTGACGAGACAAGATTCAGAATGGCGGTTGAGGATATGCGTATCGCAAAGTCTACGCCGATGAATACCGCTGATGTGCCTGAGTTTGTAAGGCTTACCGGCCGCACCTTCGGTATTACCGAAAATGAGGAAAAGGGAGTGTTGCAGCATCTTATAGAGGGCGGAGATTTATCGCTTTACGGACTTGCAAACGCAGTAACGCGGTTCAGTCAGGATGTAGACAGCTATGACCGTGCAACGGATCTTGAAAGCATAGGTTATAAAATTCTTACAATGCCTAAAAAACAATGGAGCAGAATAAATTCTATGGCGGCGTAACCGCTGCCTTAAAAACGGAGGAATAATAAATGACAAATGAAAACGCTTTAACAACACTGGATAGCTTCGTACTTCCGTCTATGACCGGAGAAAAAGCAGAACAGCAGATTGACGATCTCAACGATTTTGATGGTATTATGATGACCTTCCCCAGAATTAAAATTCCGGGCGGCGGGTCAACGCTGTTTGAAATTCCGGGAGCAAGTCCGGATAAACCGGATTATGTCCCCGCAATCGAGGGTATTTTAATATACAACCATAATACCAACGCGTATTGGGAAGAAGGCTCGGAGTACGATATGAACACTTCACCCGTGTGCAGCTCGCCGGACGGCAAAACAGGCTACGGTAACCCCGGAGGCGCCTGTGTGGATTGTCCGTACAACCAGTACGAATCGGACCCGAACGGCGGTAAAGGCAAGGCTTGTAAGAATATGCGCAGTCTGTATATTCTTGAAAGCGGAAAACCGATGCCTATAAACCTGCTGCTGTCGCCTACAAGTCTTAAAGCATACTCAAACTTCGTACAATCGGCATTTTTAATGCGAAACCGACCGATCTGGGGTTCACTTATTCATATTGAACTCAGAAAAGAAACAAACGGTCCGAATAATTACGCGGTTGCGGTGTTTAAGCTGTTAGGAGATTTTACCGGCGAAAAACTTGCGGAAATAAAAAGATATGCGATTGAAGCACGTGCAGGCATTAAAGAAATGCTTGAGCAGCGTGCAATAAATACCGAGGAACGAAATGAGCCTATCGACTCGTTTACCGAAATTGACGACGGCAATGAGAGCGACGGTGATTCGTTCAGCGTAGCATAAAAGGAAATGCGGCATTGCCGCAATGTGTTAAAAGAGATGCTGTGGCAATACAGCGTCTCTTTTTTATTTTAGGAGGAAAAGATATAAGATGAAACCGTTAACAGCAGAGCAAAGTCAAATAGCAGAGCTAAATCACGACCTCGTTTTTGAGTTTTTGAACGAATACAATCTGCCCGAATCGCAATATTATGATGTCGTTATATTCGGCTATCTTTGCGCGGCGCAGGAGTATTGCGAGAAACCAGAATTGCAAAAGTATTTGTTTTCAACGGTTGCTTGGAAAAAAATGAAATGTGCAGTTAAAAATCATAAAAAGTATTTATCGCAAGAAAAGCGTAATATACCAACAATCAGCCTTTCGGATATTAAAGACGGATATGACAATTCTTCAAAAACGAATGAGACAGCGGCGGAAAACAAGCTTTTGGAAGATTTGAATTTCAGTCTGCTGCTTCATTCTTTAGCGTCTGCAATCACTGAAAAGCAAATGCGCATAATCCGTATGAAGCTCGCGGGCTTTCGTATGCACGATATTGCAAGGACGGAAAAAATGACATTTAGGGATATTAACCGTGTGCTTAACGATACATACGTGATTATTGAAACGCTGCTTTGATAAGAAAGGAACAGGAAAAATGAATTTTGTTCTTAACAAAATGAAAAAATCCGAACAGAAATATACCTACAGGCAAAGCACACAGATTTCTATGCAGTGCGGTCTTATAGGCTATCTCCGTGCGGATATGGATTCGAACGGCAAAGGCTTTTTCAGCACATGGAACGATTACCGTAAAGATTTGAAAACAAGCGAGTTTAAGGCTGAATTTGATGATATGATCAACACCTACCGCAAGGACGGAAATTTTCTTGCGGATAGGGATACTCTGAACAAATTCTGTCATGACAAGGCCTTGAATTATGAAAACGATGAACGCTCATTCGGGGTTCGTGTAGATTCTGAAAATTACGCTTATCTTTGCAGGCTCAACCCGCACAAAGGCGAATATAACCTTTATTGTTATTGCTATATAAAAAAATGGCTTGACGGTCATTTGCATAATGCGGAAAACGATATAAGGTTTATAACGCCCGATTATGCGGAAAAATTCCGTATCAATGACGGCGTAAGTATCCGTATTACATATTCGGACGGCGAAACCTGCGACCGCATATGCAGATATATTGATGATTTTCATACTGAGGTCGGAGATACAATATATCATATTTGTGAGTTTGCCGAGCGTATGGAGAAAATCGGAGCCGTGGTTGCTCCTTTAAACAGGCAAAATTCAGAATGTACGCCGTAACGGAAATGAGGAAAATTTATGAAAAGCTTGGTTTTAATAAGCGGGCATATTGTGTTTCCCTTGAAAGAAGGTATATCTGCATATATCGCCTGCTCAAAAGGAATAATACAGACCTCTAAAGTGGTTAATATTATTTCTTTTTCAAAAGATTTTGCGCACTTTGAAACAATGAATTCGGAGTATAAGGTAACACCCGAAAAAAGCCCTGTTAAAGCGGCAGAGGTATTGCCTGAGTGTGCATAAAATAAAAAACGGGTGCGGGAATTTTCCTGCGCCCGTTTTTAACGGAAAGAGGAATGAAAATGGATTTGGCTGAAAAATTGGCAAATGTGGATATGACTGCGGATAACCGAATATCCGAAGAGGACCGGAAATACGGCGAAACGCATCAAAAGGCTTATGAAACGGCGCTCAGTGATTTAAAAGGACTTGTTTTGTACTGTAACAGTATGAATGCGACGCAGAATGAAATTCTCGGTGACTATGACAGGAGTGACCGTATATATCACGGGTATACAAATATAAAGGATTTCTCGGTAGATAATATTGAAAAGGCAATTTATGCTATTCACCGTCGTTTTGTTGTATACATTGTAAATTATTTTAACAGAACATACGGTGTTGAGTTAGAAAGTGATAAAATTGCGGACAGTCTTATTCCGAAGAAACCCGAATACGATTACGAGAATGATAAAAGTTATAACGAACGATGTCGGGAATGGAAAATAACAATGGATAATTTATCACTTTGCTTTAATGATGTATTGGATCGGATTTTAATTCAGCTTGACGGCAGAACTTTTGCTGAACTTGCATTGGATGAGATTATTGAAAAAAGCACATCAAGCTCTGTAGTCTGCGGCACAATATGTTTTGAAGTAAAGAGTGATACTATTTGCTTCAAAGAATATTTCTGTGATTATACAGATTGGTACAGCAGTGAAAATTGGGAACTCAGAGAGAGAATGAAAAACATTTTACCTGCGCTCTGGCATTATGAAACGGGACTGTTTTATAATTACGGCTATCCCATTTCAAAAATTCTGTACCGGTTCAATGGGACCGAAATTGAGTTTGACGGCAAAAATAAGCTAAAAAGTCTTAAATGCTTTAAAAACGGGCGGGTTGATGTGAAATTCACAAGCAAGCAAAATGCAAGCGAATTTGCGCAGAAATATCTCGACTCGGTCGACAGCGGAGGAATTGCTGAATGAAGTACAAAATATACCAAAGCTCCGTAAAGCAAAAGGATCGGGAAGAATTTAACCGAAAGCTGTTAAAGCTTATAGATAACAAAGAAACCGAGAAGTACGGTATTACCGGGGATGATGTATATAACGCGTATACCGGCGACGGCGGACTGCACGGACTGAACCGTAAGGATTACGATAGCTATTATACTTACAGTGAGGAAAAAAAGAATATTGAAAACGGACAGTTTTTTACCCCGCCGAAACTGGCTGAATTGTTGGTAAGCAGTGTAGCGCCGTCAAAGGACGAAACCGTGGCGGATCTTACCTGCGGTGCGGGCGCTTTTTTTAATTTTCTTCCCAACGAGCATAATCTGTACGGCTGTGAAACGGATATTAAGGCATACAAGGTGGCAAAATTTCTGTATCCGAACGCAAATATAGAAAACTGCGATATAAGGCTCTACAAGCCTGATATGCGGTTTGATTATGTTATGGGGAATCCGCCGTTTAATCTTAAATGGTGGATAGACGGCGGCACGGAAATAAAATCTCAAATGTATTTTTGCTTTAAAGCCGCGGCGCTTTTAAAGCCTAAAGGAATAATGGCTGTAATTGTCCCGGATTATTTTCTCTCGGATGAATTCATGGCAGGCTCGGATATTGCGGATATGGAAAAACGCTTTAACTTTTTGGGGCAGGTTGCTTTGCCCGCCGATTCCTTTTCGGCAACCGGAGTAAATTCCTACGACACGAAAATTCAGTATTGGCAGCGGAAGTCCGAAACCGATACGGAAACTAAACCGTATAAAAAGGAAATGTCCTTTACGGTTCTTAAAAACGGTAATTACGATGAGATTGCCGCTTGGATTAAAGAAAATATCCTATCGTCCGCACAGTCTGAACTGCGTAAAAACAGGTACGGTATTTTAAGAGAGATTGCTAAGGACGGCACCTTATCCTCGGATTTTGAGTACAAGGTTAAAAGTATGCTTTATCAGGTGAAGTGCCACCCAAAGCTCAAAGAGCATTACAACAAATGCAGCGAATATCTTTACCGTTTTGCGCATCAGGAAAAACCCGTAGATATGGATTATAAGGAATGGTGCAAAAAGCGGATAACCGAGGCAAAGGTTATAGCGTACTTGAAAAATGTTATAAAAAAGCAAAGCGCACCGCCCGCACAGGACAGAACAGCGCTTGTAAAGCAGAAGTACGGCTTTGTGTATAAGGGATACAGCCCCAAAGCCGTAAAAACACTTTCCGAAGAGCAGAAAAAGCCGGTACCTATGTACGATATTGTCACGGGAAGCTGTTTCGATGAATTTCCGGGATATGAAAAACTTATACGCCGAAAGCAGAACGAGTATATCGTGCAAAGCCAACCCTTTGCGGATATGACCGAGAACAGCGAAATTTCCGAATGGTTAAACGCTTTCTCTTTGTGGGACGCGGAAAACGAGGAAGAAATCCGTCTTAACGCCGTACAAAAGCACGATTTAAACCTTATGCTGCAAAAGCGTTACGGACTTCTCCAGTGGGAGCAAGGTTCTGGCAAAACTCTTGCCGGCATAGCCGTAGGCAAATACCGTATGGAAAAGCAGTTTTTGCATAACACTTGGGTGGTATCGCCAGCCATATCCATAAGAAACAACTGGGATGTGGTGCTTGAAAATTTCGGATTGCCGTATATTTTCGTTCAGCACCTTGCGGATATTGAGAAAATTAAAAAAGGCGATTTCGTAATAATAACCCTTAATGCTCTCAGTAAATACCGCAAGCAGGTAAAGCGTTGGGTAAAGCTCCATAATCAGAAAATACAGCTTGTTTTCGATGAAAGCGATGAAATGTCTAACCCGTCAACGGCAACCGCAAAAAGCGTGCTTGACTGTTTCAGACGGTGCAAAGCAAAGCTATTGGCAACAGGCACCAGCACAAGAAACAATATAGTCGAATTTGCTCCGCAGCTTGAGCTTATGTATAACAATTCGGCAAATATGATTTCTTGGTGCAGAGAAACCTATTCCTATGATTATGAGAACGGAGAAGCGTATCTCTCGGACGAGCAAAATGAGTATTTCGGTATGCCGATACCGGCATATAAAAGGGGCTACAATCTTTTTAAGGCGTCGCACCTGCCGGGCAAAGCTACGGTTTTCGGAATTGAGAAAATGACGCAGGATATTTATAACTCGTATGTTCTTGACGAGTTGCTCGGTAAGACTGTAATTACAAGGACCTTTGAGGAGATTGTCGGAAAAGAAATACGCAGGATTCATCAGATACCTGTGAAAATGTCGGCAGAGGAAAGAGAAATATACGAAATCGCAATGAAAGAGTTTTACAAGCTGAAGGACGAATACTTCGGAAGTACGGGCAATTCCCATAAGGACAGCGCGCTTGTTATTTTACAGCAAATATCTATCCTTATGAAGATAAGCGCGGCACCGAATACGCTTAAAGAGTATACCGGGGGAACGCCCACTAAAATATCCGAAGTAGTAAATATGGTATCGGATTTCGGTGATGAAATCGTGGCGATAGGGGTCAGGCACTTAGATGTTCTTCAAATGTATAAAGAGGCTTTAGAGCAGGAATTTCCCGACAGAGCACTGTTTACGGTGACGGGTAAAATGACCTTTGCAAACCGCAAAAGGCTGCGTAAAACGCTTAAAGAAAGCGGAAACGGCATTTTGCTTTGCACACAGCAAAGCCTGCCCTCAAGCGTTAATTTTGAGTATGTCAATAAAGTGTTTCTGCCGGAACTGCATTACAATAACGCTAAAATGAGCCAGTTTTATATGCGGTTTATACGCTATACCTCAAAGGATTACAAGGATATTTACTTTGTGACCGCCGAGGACAGCATAGAGGCAAACCTGCTGCAAATGGTTATGTGCAAGGAAAAGCTCAATTTGTTTATGAAGGGCAAAAAGACCGACCTTGACGAAATATATGAGAAGTTCGGAGTTGACTATAACCTTATATCTCAAATTATGTGTAAGGAAATGGACGAAAACGGACACTCGTACATTCGCTGGGGTCAACAGAAAATTGCCTGATAAAAGGGGGAATTTTAAAATGCAAAATAATTTATATTCGTCCGTTAAACTTGAATGGCACGAGGTTTCATATTACATAGAAAGAGTTTTAGCTAAAACTCTAAAGGAAAAAACAGTATGCCGTGCAGCATTTGAGGACGCGGAATACTGGTCGGTACGAATAATGAACAGGCGGTTAAGTGCTGCGGAGCTTAAAACGCTGCTTGAATTTGTTAAGGCGGACGACAAAACGACCGAGGACAGCATACCCGAAGACAGCGACAGTGCGAAATTTATAGGTATGCGGTTATCGTCAATGCTGCTCGGTGTTGCGTTAGGCGCGCGTTGGCAGGAGTGTTACGCTACCAAAAACGCGCTTTGGCTTATAGGAATAAGGTTTGATTCCACCTATAAAACGGGTATAGAGTCAAAGTTATGTTTGGTTGGAGACACTGCCGTTGATTCGGAAAAGCTGTTTTCCGAAAAAGAGTTTAGGAAACTTTTGTATTCAAACGGCGGAGATTATAACGCATTAGTCGTCACAGCCGAACAAAACAGGAAAAATTATTCCGATTATTTGTTTTGGCATTATCCGATTTCTGACGGCGAGCATACCGGAGTATATTTTGTTCTTGTTAAAGAGGGGATTATAACCGTTCCGTATAATATCGTCAGAAAAAACAGCATTGAAAAATTTGTTCTTTCGGATATAAAGCTATGCGCCGCTTCGGACATAGCAAACTATATTTCCGAATGGAATAAATTTTCTGATACACTCTCAAAACAACTGAAAGCCTTTAAGGATTATCTTGAAAGCAAATAATCACGGCAGTTATCTTTAATCTATCAAAGCGTCCAAATTAACGACAACAAAAATTTAAAAATGCCATTAGTAAAATCCCTGCCGATTTCACCGTTGAAGTCAGCAGGGATTTAATATCTTTTTATTACTGTTGCAAGTTTTTCAAGTCCATGTTTTTCTATATATAAATATGCGTCTACAATGTCGGGAAAGGATAACGCCTCTGAAAAGTAACCGGTATATGTAAGCGGATCTTTTAAAAGCGGATAACCTATGCCGGTGTTTACTGCAATATAATATCTTTCTAAAATTTTACCCACTCGATTTCCCATACAATTTTCGCTCCGTTTTTGCAATTAAATAAGGTACAATCCGATATGAATAAAAAGTTATATTATTGAATTTTTTTGCTCAAATAAGATTTTACCTGACATATTATTTTTTCCGCCTTATCCACTTGCGATATTGCTTCTTCTTTTGAAACAATATAAAAGTCATCATAATCACTCGCAGAACGGACTCTGAAAAGTGAAGAAATGTAATCGGAAATTTCCTTGTTGAAAAGTTCGGTTTTTAAGTAGTTTTCTCTGAACTTTGCAATTATTCCGGAGTGCTTTTTTGAATCAAACGAATCTAAAATCAGGACCGCCCGCAAAGAATGAAAAGCAGCATAATACGCTCTGTTCGCAGCTCCTTTATATTCTTCGGCTTTTAATAATAATTTAGCTTCACGCAAACAGTCATCGGCATGAGAAATTCTCGCTTTTGAAATATTAACTAATTCTTCATTAAGCAATCTTCACACCGTCCTTTGCAATATTTTTATAAAACGGCAGAATATTTGCGTACTTATTATATGTTTTAATATCCTTTTCAATAGCGGATACAACAATTCCGTATTCAAAAAGCAAGCTGCCGCAAAGCGAATCAATTTCGGCGCGGTAAGCTGAAAGTTTTTCGGCAGGTAAATCAACAAGTATCAAAATATCAATATCAGAATCCTCGTCAAAATCTCCTCTCGCATAAGAGCCAAACAAAATAACCGAATCCAATTTTGAACCGAATAATTTTTTTAGTTCAGCCGCCGTTCTTTGCATAATTTCATTAAGCTGACTTTTCGTACACATA
>OLHG01001733.1_pt1 | contig 12795 bp, 10 predicted proteins | sample 1605971 | NCBI WGS metagenome assembly OLHG01 (sample SAMN03283289) | human gut metagenome | biome: human-associated habitat; material: feces | host: Homo sapiens | place: Peru | collected 2012 | reverse complement strand
CAGGTATCCTGCCGCCCACCACCTCGGCTCTGCTGCACAATACCTCTACCCTGGCAATCAGTATGAAGAGTATGACGAATCTGCTGTAGGGGTGTAGAGAAGTAAACGCAAAAACAAACTGCGGGGCTCCGGATTACGGAGCCCCGTTGGTCATATTTCGATCTTCTTAATGATGTGCCAGTTGGCTCTGCCAAAAGTAAAGTCTCATCGTTTTTGCCTCACACATTGGGCATCGTACCCATTGTTTTTCTTCTTTATCGCCCTCGCTCATGTCCTCGCTTCCTTCCTGTACACGGATTCCATCTGATGAATGAAGCGGTCAATGTGGGCATCCAATAGGGATAAAACCTGTTCTTGCTCTGCACCGCTGTCAGAAACGCTGTACAGCAGGAACATCGGGCCATAAAACTCCAGCGCAAGGTACTGTGCGGCTTCCTCAGAATCAGTCAGGCCACGGAAAATCGCCGCCATATAGTCCACAGGGCCGGTGGCAAGATATTTCTGGTAGAGCTGCGCCATTTCGGGGTCACGGTACTGCTCCAGCGTCAGCATTTTGCGGAGGCGGGAAGAAAATTCTTCCTCTGTCCAATGCAGGAACTGGGCTTTGCTGTATGCACGAACCTTTTCAATCGGCGTTTTCTGATAAGCCGCCACGATTTCGGTAAGATTACCCTCCGGCATTTCAAACTGCTTTGCTCGTTCATAGTCCGTTTCATTCATCCGTTCCACGATTCGATTCAAAATCTCCTGTTTGCTGGTGTAGTGCTTGTACAGAGCAGCCTTTGTAAAGCCAAGCTGCTTTGCTATGTCGTTCATGGAAGTTCCAAGGTAGCCTTTCTCTGCAAACAGCTCCAAGGCCGTTTCCATGATCCGCTCTTTCGTATCCCCAGCCATAGTATTCCTCCTTATCGCAGTAACCACTTGGTAACTCTCATTATAGTTACCGAGTGGTTACTTATCAATACTTTTTAAGAAAAACCATATGCAAAAAGTGTCAAGGGCGGTACCTTTTCGGCACCGCCCCGACCTCCTTATTTCTGCTTGACCGCTTTGAGTTCGATGTAGCCACGGCTTCCGCAAGATTCCAACTGGATGTAGGGAATTGCGTTTTATCCTGCTACATAAACGCCTTTCTGCGTTATATTTTTAATCCTTAATGTTCGTAAATACTGCTTTTGCGCGTCTGGAATCCGATCGCTCTCCAATGCCTTCTGAATCGCCTTATTGTGCGTCCACGGCTCAAGACCTTGATTCTCCAAAAACGGAAGAACTGCCTCATATTGCTTTGCAAGCGCCGTTGCAAAATACCAGGCGATCATCATTTTTACATAATATTCTTCTGAGTGAATCGCCAAAACCAGCTTCGGATATGCAAGGTCAAAGTCTTCGTCCAGAAAATGCTGCATCAGCATGCCGACCGCAAAGCGTACTGTGTAGGTTCCGGACGATGAGAGCCAGATTTTGATCTGCTCCAAAAGCTCAGCTCGGTGTTTTTTGAAAACCTTTGGTGACATCTGGTCGCACGTTGCCCAATTGTCAACGAATGGAAGAAAGGCGTTTAATTCCTCCATGCAGCGCGCAAAGTCTTTTATTTCGCAAATCAAAAACGCATGAAGCTGATCTTCCTCGAAGTATTTGTGCGGCAGATCGCTTAAAAAATCAGCAAAATCATTTTCCTTGTAAAGCGTTTTGGCAAGCGCGCGCAAAATTGGAGTCCTGACGCCGATGATTGTTTGCGGGGTTCGTGTCGGCAAAAGCTTCGCCTGAAAATCCCGGTATGTTATGTCCTGATTTCTGAAAAGCTCCGTTTGAATTTCGTTTCTGTTCATCTTCTTCTATAAAGCACGAGCGCCGGGTCAGCGCCGCAAATTGATTCTTTCACGTTCTTTCGGCTCCTTTATATCTCTTAATTTCCTCCTACACAAAACAGAGTTAGAATTGTGGAATCATGCCATCATAGTTTTTCGCCTTTTCCAGCAGCCTTGCACCATCCTCAAATGAGAGAAAAAAAGAACGAAAATCAGTTACCTTGTTGTGGTAGCCCTCATTCGCCGCCGCATTGAAATAATGAACGAAGAAATCCTTTGTTTTTTCCAAATCGGTCACATACATTGCGATATGTTCTATACGCATGGTCATTCCTCCTATCCCGGCTATCCCTGATGATCGGGATGCAGTGCGGAAACGCCCAAGAGAAAAAGAGTCATCAGGTCAAAATCAATGTCCTGACCGTTGATTTTGAAGAAAGCTGGGAAAGTGCAGAGCTTTTGAAAACCGAATTTCTCATAGAGCCGAATAGCACGGGTGTTATCACTGCGCACTTCCAGATTCAACTGTTCAAAACCGTTTGCTTCCGCAAATTTCAGAATCTCCTGCATCAGCGCAGAGGCAACGCCGCAGCCCCACCATGCTTTTCGCACAGCGATGCCAAATTCGCCCCGGTGATTCATACGCCGCGGCAAACGGTTCAGACTGGCATCACCAATGATCTCTCCATTCGCCCTTGCTATAAACAATACAGTATCACGGGAATTTTCTTGTTCGGCAAGCTGTTTTGCCTTTTCTTCGACATGGATATGGATATCCTCTGCGCCGAAGCTGAGGTTATCTGTTTCTCCACCGATGGCTCTCGTATAGTCAAGCAGCAAAGCCGCATCTTGCGGCTTTGCCTGTTCAATCATAAATTGTTTCATGGTGCACTCTTCGTTTTCGGTCAATAGTTCAAAACCACCATTCTGCAATCTTCGCAGCAGTCTGCCGCTACGCTTGTCCGATGACCTGCTTTCAGCTCCGTGATCTGCACAAAGCCCTCTGCGTTGCGCGCATTTTCAAACGCACCGGGTACTTTCTCGGCAAAGCTGAATGCGCCGTCCTTGCTGGCAAACAGGTAGCCCTTCTTCATTTCTTTTCCACACTTGGGACACAACATAATCAATTCCTCCATTTTTACTTTTTGATTCAAAAGTATATTTCACTAATTTTATGCTTTTTGAAAATTTCTCAAAATCCAATCGTCCAAAAACCGCATCTGCTGCTCAGTATGGAACCAATGCTCACCGCCCTGCATAATGGTGAGTTCTGCACCAACTCGCTTTGCGAAAGCTGATATGATTTCCAGATCAGTCAGAGTGTCATGCTCACCATACAAAATACGGGTGGGAACTTGCCACACGATGGGATGCTCCCGCACATAGCACAGATACGACCATGACAGAGTTTCACCGAATTGGGTGGGAATTTCCGATTTCTCTGCAAGCTCCCGCTCGGTTACGTTTGCCCACATCATCATGTTGCCGATCAGCTTCTCCATATCCACCACGGGGGAGATGAAGCGTGCTTGGTCGATCAACATCCCATCCAGCGAGGACATGGCGAAAAACGCACCGATACTGTTCGCAATGAGCGTGAGATGATCACAGTGCTTCCGCTGTTCCGCAAAAAACTGTGGAAATTCCTCTCTGGCCTCCCATGGAGTCTGGGCGTGGTAATCAAAACCGATGACTTCCGCTTCGGGAAACAAACCTCTATAGTGTTCGGCTTCCTCCGACGAACCGCCCTTTCCATGGACATATACAATCTTATTCTTCATAAACAACTCCCTTCAAGCATTGCTGACATGGTTTCTATTGCGTTTACCATTCAAAAGCAAAAGACGCAATACAAACCGATCAACTCGGATTGCACTGCGTCTTAGCGCCTGGCATACTGTTCCGGCAATCTACCCAGATATGACCACTCGGTTACAGTATCTATTATAGTTACCGAATGGTTACTTGTCAAGAGGCAACCAATCAAAAGGTCTGTTTTTTGCAAACGCAGTAGCCAAAATTACAAGGGTAGCGTTACTGAGGTATGAGAAAAGCTACGGTAGCCAGCTACAAGGCGAAACTGAAAGCATTTTGCAGTTCTGCTATCCCAAAATGCGAAAAGCCTCTGCCGAGAAGAATCAGAGTGGCAGTGCTGTTCTTCTCAATCCTTGAAAATCGATGATCTTGACTTAGCCCTTGCGAGCAGCCAGAATTGTCTGGTTAGCCTTTTCAACATTCAGCTGGATCAGTAGCAAGGCAACCAGTGCGCAGAAAATCGCGGGCAGCCACAGATACATGACATTCAGCATGGTAATAACGGAGTCGGGCTGAGCAACTGCGCCACCTTTGACATAGCCGCTTGCGGCCAGCAGCCAACCGGAGACTGCGGTGCCCAGGCCGCCGCCGAGCTTGACACCCAGAGAAGTGCAGGAGTACATCGTTCCATCGATACGTTTGCCGGTAGTCAGATAGGTATAGTCAGAGGCAGAAGCGATTACCGCATTCAAATCGCCCTGTAACGGACACATACCCAGAGAAGCAACAGCGGTGAAGGCCAGCATCATAGGGATACTGCCCATGTAGGCAGCTACGATCACCAGGAATCTTGCAACCGTTGCTACAAGATAGCCACTGTAGTTGATTCTGTACATGCCACCCAGCTTTGCAACAACGGTTGGCACCAGCAGCAGGCCAATAATCATAGGAATATTCAGCGCGGTAGCGAACTTGCCCAGCAGGTTCGCATCACCCAGAACATAGGTCATGTAGAATGTACCAACGCCGGTGAAAGCGGAGTACAGCTGCGTCAGCAGATAAATACCCAGGATCAACAGGTAGTACTTGTTTTTGATCAGCAAGCCGACTGCCTCGCGCAGAGAATACTTTTCAGCAGGAGCGGAAGTTTCTTTCTTGGTATTATTTTCCTCTTCGGGCAGCTCCTTCAGGGATAGAACAGAAATGGTGTTAGAGATAATACCGATCATAACATAAATCAGTGCAACAATTTTCCAAGCGGCGGCATCATTGCCAAAGTAATCAACAAGGCCGAAGGTAATAGCCTGGATAATGGTGCTGGTGGTGAATGCAAATACGAAGCGGATCGAACCCAGTTGGACACGCTCATTTTCATTCCTGGTAACCAGGGCAGTCAGCGCAGAGTAAGCAATGTTATTTGCTGTGTAGAAGCCGGCATTCAGCATTACATAGAAGATAAGGAAGAAGGTGTACTGCGCAACCTTGCCCCAGGAAGTGGGAATGGCAAAAATCGCGAACAGGCAAACACCGCAGCCGAAATAAGGCCACAGCATCCAGGGGCGGGCTTTTCCCATCTTGGTGTGGGTCTTATCAATAAGGGAGCCGAAAATCACGTCGGAAATGCCATCGAAGATCTTGGCAATCGCCATCAAGGTACCGATAATGCCGGAATTCAAACCGATGGAATCCGTCAGGTAAATCATGACAAAGAAGGTCAAGAACGCATACACCACGTTGCCCCCAATGTCACCGGATCCGTAACCGATCTTGTTGTACCACTTCAAATATTTCTTTTCAGTCATAGCGCTTCTCCTTTGTTATTGTTATATTTCGGGTGGGGTCTCCCACCCGTGTTTTTTTACTTGGATTCGGGGATAAGACGGATGCTGAAATCGATGGTTTCGTCAGTGAGACGGTACTTTTCCATCAAATCGGGACCGCAGCTGGCGGAACCAATGCCGTTCTGCCGGTAATCCACGCACAGGACAGTGCTGCCGGACTCCTCCAGCTCGAAGTTATGGCCCTTAGTGGTCAGTTCCTCCTGAGTATAGTGGGATGCATTGAAACTAAAGCCCTCCGTGCTGACAAAAGTTATGCGCAGATCCTCACTTTCCAGCACAGCGTAGTCACAATCGCCGTGGGCACCGTTCTCCTGGGGACGGATATAATCTTCATGCAGGCCGGTAACGGTGTCGGTAAACAGGCTGTGCCATGCGGCGTTGCGCTTATCAACATAGTTCTCCATGGGACCCAGGCCGTAGTAGGTGATATTCTCCAGACGCTCTGGCAGGAACATTCTCAGGCCGAAGCGAGGCAATTCGGGGAATTCAAGATCACGCTTCGCCAGAATATCCACGGTAACAGCGCCGGTGACACTGACGGTCCAATCCAGTTCAATGCTCACAAACTTCTGAATGGTAGTAGCAGCGATGGACACATTGGAGTGGATACGCACTTCGTTTTCGGTGGCTACAAAGTGCGTGTTGTAGGAGCGAGTCACCATGTGATCGTAGTAGGCAGCCATCCAGCGCAGCTTCAGCTTCCGGTCATTGTCGGTAGGCGCTCTCCAGATGTTGAAGTTCATGCCTCTGTCCAAAACTTCTTTCCCATCGAAGGTCATCTTAGCGAACATACCGGTAAACTTGTCGTACTGATAAGTAAAGGTCTTGGTGCTGATGGTGATGTAGCGGTCACCTTCGGTTGTGGTGATGCAGCCATCGCTTACGGGCTTTGCTTTCCAAATCTGCAACGCTGTTTGATTTCGCCCATCCTGATTCGGCAGCGGGATTTCGTCAAAGCCAAGGACAAAGCCTTCTGGCACCAATTCGGTGCTGTTTTTCAACTGATAGATGATTTTTAGGTAGCACCGGCCTTTTTCAGGAATCTCGATGCTTAAAGGAATTGTTCCGTCACAGTGGGGGGCAACTGCTGGAAGCTTCTCTATTCTCCCGCTAACGACAACGCTGCCATCGCAGTTCACCTCGTAGGATGCAGTCATGTAGTCAGACAGACTGACAAAGTCCATGTAGTTGTGGACGGTAAGTTGGCTGGACTTGGGATCGTAGAATTGCACACGGACAGGACGGTGGACATTCTTGTATTCCATCAGTCCGGTGCCGGGAGTTCTGTCGGGATATACCAGACCATCGACACAGAAGTTGCCGTCATGGGGCCATTCACCGCTATCGCCGCCATACAGGTACTTTGCCTTGCCGTTCTCAGCAACACCGGCATAGATTGCGTGGTCACACCACTCCCACACGAAACCGCCGCACAGGATGTCGTGGGCCTGGATGAACTGCCAGTAATCCTCCAAGTCGCCAGGGCCATTGCCCATGGCGTGTGCATATTCGCACATCAGAAAAGGCTTGTCCGGGTTAGAGTCCAGATACCGCTGCAAACGCTCTATTGAAGGGTACATATCGCTAAACAGGTCGATGTTGGAGAAATCATACTTACGTTTGCGGCTGCGGTACTGGCTGCTCTCATAATGGGTCAGACGAGCGGGATCGAAATGCTTGGTCCAGGCCAGAGCTGCCTCGAAGCAGCAGCCATAGGAGCTTTCATTACCCATGGACCAGCAGATGACAGAGGGGCGGTTCTTATCACGCTGGACACAGCGCTGGGTGCGGTCCATGGTCGCTTCCAGGAATTCGGGATTATCTGCAAAGGGTTCGTTCCAGGTTTCCACATGGTTCTCCCAGATATCGTTTTCCTTGCAATACAGCGCGGAAGCGCCATGGCTTTCGTTATCAGCTTCGTCAATGACAAGGAAACCGTACTGATCACACAGCTGGTAGAACATGGGGGCGTTAGGATAGTGACTGGTGCGGATGGCATTGAAGTTGTGCTCCTTGATCATTCGCAGATCCCGCTTCATGTGCTCAACGCTGATGACGGGGCCGGTTACGGGATCGGAGTCATGACGGTTGACGCCACGGAATTTAATGGGGTTTCCATTCAGGAAAACCAGGTTGTTCTCGATGCGGATATCCCGAAAGCCGACCCGATCAGTGATGACTTCATCCGGAGTTTCCAGCAGCAGGGTGTACAGGTAAGGCTGCTCAGGGTTCCAGAGGATGGGGTTCTTGACCGTGAACACTGCCTGATGGGTGTAAGCTCCGCTGTCAAAAGCCTTGACGGCACCAGTGCCCATGGCCTTTTCTGCTGCATTCAGCAGTTTGATCTTAGTGGGAACGAACTTGCCGTTGTAGGCAAAACGAATACGAACGGTCGCCTCCTCTTCATTCAGCAACGTGGTGATAAAGTAATCCCGGATACAGCTTTCAGGGCGCTTCAGAATGTATACATCCCGGAAGATTCCGGAAGTGCGGAACTTATCCTGGTCTTCCAGGTAACTGCCGTCGCACCATTTCAGGACCATTACTGCCAGTGTATTCTTGCCTTCCCGAATCGTTTCGGTAACATCGAATTCGGAAGTAGAGTGGGTAACTTGATTGTAGCCTAAGAAGGTACCGTTGAGCCAAAGATAGAAGCAAGAGTCAACCCCCTCGAAGTTCAGATAAGCCTTGGGAGCATCCGCATTTCTTTCATACGCAAAGTCGTACAGATAAGCACCGCAGGGATCCTCATACGGGACAAAGGGAGGATCTGCAGGGAAGGGATAACGGATGTTGGTGTACTGGTGCTGGTCGTAGCCGTGGTTCTGCCAGACGCTGGGGACCGGAATCGTATTCCAGTTGGATGCGTCGTATTCGGTTGCGTAAAATGCATCGGTCAGGTCGTGAACGCTTTTAAAATACTTGAATTTCCAGTCCCCATTTAATAGCTGAAAACGATCAGAATGCTCCCGGTGCTCTACCAGGTCATCCATTCGGGCAGATGCGGGGATAAAGTATGCGCGATTGGGGGTTGTGCCAAGATGATGGGTATGCAGATCTTCGTAGTAAGCTGGTACAATCATTTTATTCCCTCCTGTTTTTTGTATCCGCTGTATAACTTCTGCTCTAATTTTAGAAAACAGCGAAGAAAAAATGAATAAACAGAGATGGACAAAACATGCACAAAATGATATTATATAAAAAAGCGAGTTTTGTTTCGCCTTGATTTTTGGAGGTTTTAGATACATTTTTTCTTCAAATATACAGGATGCATAAAACATTGGCAGGAGGTTTATACAATGTACATAAACTCTGGGTATCTGAACAATTCAAGAGTTCCGTTCAAAGATAAATCCAAGCCTCTGCTTGTAGGAAGTTGCGGCACTTATCGGCTCCAAACGGTAAAAAAACTGCCCACATGGCGACCACGTGGGCGGTTGGACTATCAACTATTGTATGTCGTTTCCGGTAAAGCGCATTTTTATTTTGATGACGCGGAGCGTATTGTTACCGCAGGGCATATGGTTCTTTTTCAGCCACGGCAGGAGCAGCATTATGAATACTTCGGAAAGGACAAGACGGAAGTATACTGGGTTCATTTTACTGGTAGCAACGTTAAAAACATTCTGCGGAGATATGACATTCCTTTGGATACTCCTGTTTTCTACTCTGGTACCTCTGCCATTTATGCTTATCTTTTTAAGGAGATGATCAACGAGCTTCAAACCTGCCGTACAGGTTATGAGGAATTACTGACGATGTACCTGCAGCAAATCCTGATCCTTGTACAGCGAATCCGCCTGGAACGCAGGCCCAGTGTAAATACGCACATTCAGGAGGAAATGGAATACGCACGGCGCTACTTCAACGAGCATTATAATGAGCAGATCAATATTGAAGAGTATGCGGAATCTAGAAATATGAGCGTCAGTTGGTTTCAACGGAATTTCAAGCAGATGGTGAATTGCTCCCCCATGCAGTATCTCCTTACCATTCGCATGAACAATGCAGCCAGTCTTCTGGAATCAACGGATTACAGCATGGCGGAGATTTCTGCTATTGTCGGCTACGATAATCCGCTATACTTTAGCCGCTTGTTCAAAAAACAAAACAGAGTGTCACCCTCTGAATATCGAAAATTGGTTTCCCAAAAAGGTTAGCACCATTTTAGTATCGACTTCGGTTCCACTGCATTTTGCAGTTCTGCTATCCCAAAATGCGAAGAGCCTCTGCCGAGAAAAATCCCGGCAGAGGCTCTTATCTTTATGACCTTTACATACGAAAAGGTTTTTGTGGGGAAATCAGCCCAGACTCAGCTGCCCATCCACGCAGTCCACGGTGACCGTGGAGCCGGTGGTGATGCCGCCCTCCAGCAGCTTCTTGCTCAGCATGGTCTCTACCGTATGCTGCACATAGCGGCGGAGAGGACGGGCGCCAAACTCAGGATCGTAGGCTTCGTCTACGATGAAGGTCTTGGCGGCATCGGTGAGGCGGCAAACAATCTGCTGGTCCGCCAGACGCTGATTGAGCTTGTCGATCTGCAGGTCGATGATCTTGGTGATGTTGTCCTTGGTCAAGGGCTTGTAGAAGACGATTTCATCCAGCCGGTTCAGGAACTCGGGGCGGAAGGACCGATGCAGCAGAGCCATAACCCGCTGCCTGGCATCCTCGGCGATTTCGCCGTCAGGCTTGATGCCGCCCAGCAGCTCCTGAGAGCCCAGGTTGGAGGTCAGGATCAGGATGGTGTTCTTGAAGTCCACGGTGCGGCCCTGAGAGTCGGTGATCCGACCGTCGTCCAGCACCTGCAACAGGATGTTGAACACATCGGGATGGGCCTTCTCTACTTCATCGAAGAGGACCACGCTGTAGGGCTTCCTGCGGACAGCCTCGGTCAGCTGGCCGCCTTCCTCATAGCCCACGTATCCGGGAGGCGCTCCGATGAGCCGGGAGACGGAGAACTTCTCCATATACTCGGACATATCGATCCGCACCAGGTTGTTCTCATCGTCAAACAGAGCCTCGGCCAAAGCCTTGGCAAGCTCTGTCTTGCCTACGCCCGTGGGGCCCAGGAACAGGAAGGAGCCAATGGGACGATTGGGGTCCTGAATACCGGCACGGCTGCGCTGGATGGCTTCGGTAACGGAGCGGACAGCCTCATCCTGGCCGACCACACGCTTGTGGAGGATCGACTCCAGATTCAGCAGCTTCTCCCGCTCCCCCTGAACCAGGCGGCTGACGGGAATGCCGGTCCACCGCTCCACGATCTTAGCGATTTCCTCGTCGGTGACCTTGTCCCGAAGAAGAGCACCGTCAGAACCCTTCTGGATGCGGCGCTCCTGCTCCTCCAGCTCTTTCTGAGCCTGAGGCAGCTTGCCGTATTTCAGCTCGGCAGCCTTGCCCAGGTCATAGCTTTGCTCGGCAGCCTCGATTTGCCTGTTCAGCTCCTCAATTTGCTCCCGGAGCTGCTGGGTTTTCCCAATGGCGTTCTTCTCGTTGTCCCACTGGGCCTTCTTGGTCTTGAAGTCGTCCTGGGCTTCCGCCAGCTCCTTCTGGATCTGAGCCAGACGGCTCTTGCTGAGCTCGTCTTCCTCCTTCTTCAGGGACTCTTCCTCAATTTGCAGCTGAATGATCTTCCGGTTGATGGTGTCCAGCTCTGTGGGCATGGAGTCCATCTCGGTCCGCAGCTGGGCGCAGGCCTCATCGATCAGGTCGATGGCCTTGTCCGGCAGAAAACGGTCGGTGATATACCGGTGGGACAGGGTGGCGGCGGCAATGATGGCGGGATCTGTGATCTTCACGCCGTGGAAGACCTCATACCGTTCCTTCAGGCCACGGAGAATAGCGATGGTGTCCTCCACAGTAGGCTCGTTGACCATGACCGGCTGGAACCGGCGTTCCAGAGCCGGATCCTTCTCAATGTATTGGCGGTACTCGTCCAAAGTGGTTGCGCCGATGCAGTGCAATTCACCCCGGGCCAGCATAGGCTTTAAGAGGTTGCCGGCATCCATGCTGCCCTCGGTCTTACCGGCACCCACAATGGTGTGCAATTCATCAATGAACAGCAGGATCTGGCCTTCGGACTTTTTCACTTCGTTCAGAACGGCTTTCAACCGCTCCTCGAATTCGCCGCGGTATTTGGCACCGGCTACCAGAGCGCCCATATCCAGAGAGAAGATGCTCTTGTCCTGCAGGGACTTGGGCACTTCCTTCTTGACGATCCGCTGGGCCAGACCTTCTACAATGGCGGTCTTGCCGACGCCGGGCTCGCCAATGAGGACAGGGTTGTTTTTTGTCTTCCGGGACAGGATCCGGACCACATTCCGGATCTCCTCATCACGGCCGATCACCGGATCCATCTTCTGCTCCCGGGCCTTCTTTACCAGGTCTGTGCCATATTTCTCCAGGGCATCATAGGTGCCCTCGGGGCTGTCGGTGGTGACTCGCTGGTTGCCCCGGACGGCCTGGAGGGCCTGGAGCACCGCTTCCTTGGTGATGCGGTAGTCAGAGAAGAGCCGGGCAACGCCGCCTTGGGCATTTTCCAGCAGTCCTAAGAGCAGGTGCTCTACGGACACATATTCATCCTTCATGGTTTTTGCCTGATTCTCGGCCGCGTTCAGGGCGGAAACCAGGCTGGAGTCGGCGTTGACCCGGTCGAAGTCTACGCTGCCGCTGATACTGGGGAGCTTCTGCAGCTCCGCCTCGGCGGCGGCTTGAAGGCTTTCCACGGTTACGTCCATTTTTTTCAAAAGTTGAGGCACCAGCCCGTTCTCCTGCTGCAGGAGAGCCACCAGCAGGTGGATCTGCTCCAGCTGGGGGTTGTGGTTCTGAGTCATCAGCTGCTGAGCGGACTGGATAGCCTCTTTGGATTTAGTGGTATAGATATCGAAATTCATAGCCATCCTTCTTTCTGAAAGGTTAGCACTCTTAACTTGCGAGTGCTAATTTATTTTTGCCTATACTATACCCCCATTTTGAAAAAAGTCAAGTCCGGATCGGGAAAATCACAGATTGTTTACAATTAAGCAGGCTGCACAAATGGCGACGTGCGTTAATAAACTGCTTAATATATATTTAACAAAAAAGTGCTTGCATTTTCGGGGCAATGGAGATATAATAAAGCCATCCAAACGATATCTCTACTTTTTCATTTTCTTACCTCTCTTTTCTCTGGAAACACCCGCCGTGGTCCGGTCAACCGCGGCGGGTGTTTTCGCTTGCCGGATGCGAAAACATCGAAAAAGGGGGAGAAGAAAAGAAAAATGGAAAAATATGAAAAAACCTCTTGACAAATTCTTTACGCGGTGGTAATATAAACAAGCTTTCACGAGTGAAGGCGGTCTGTACCTTGTAAATTGAATAACGTTAAGACGAACTATTTAACACCTTGGACA